>Ga0307426_1001205_pt1 | contig 17307 bp, 16 predicted proteins | sample SalMarWE160340MG_FD_202165 | JGI IMG/M metagenome (GOLD analysis project Ga0307426, IMG submission 202165) | Salt marsh sediment microbial communities from the Plum Island Ecosystem LTER, Massachusetts, United States - WE1603-40 | ecosystem: Environmental > Aquatic > Marine > Intertidal zone >... | reverse complement strand
CTGTAATTGCAGTTATAATCTTCATTATCATAGTGGCGATTCTGGCGTTCATCGGCATTGGTATACTAGTGCTCGGCTTTGGATTGTGAGTCTCGTAAAAAACTCTCCTTTTTTCTTTTTCCCCAAACTAGACGTGTGTATATTAGATTTTCGCGCGCGTTTTACGTCACTTGGGTTCTTGTGGTATCTTTCGTTCGCGCGCGCGTCTGTTTTTGCTTCTTTTTACTAAAAAGAAGGATTATCTATTAATTAGCTTCTTAGGGCGAATTTGTCCAAACTACACTGACATCGTTGCCATAGAGGGTTGGCGTTCTGTAAGCGAGGTCTGGGATTATCTTTATCGTTATCTGAATGCTCTCATGGGGAGCTAACGTTGACATCATGTGTTGCCCATTAGAATATGGGCCTGAAGCAATCGGCACAGTGACGTTGATTAAAGTTACTTCAATGGGTTGAGCCATGAATGGATAACCAAAAGAGTAGACGTGTAATCCAAAGTTATACAGGGTGTTTGGGGTTTTGTTGGTGACGTTGCCGGATATCAAGAGGTAGTCCTCGGCAGTCGCAGCTGAACCATAGGGGATAATGATGAGGTCGGCAGCAACTGGTGATGATGGCGGTGTTGTGTATGTTTTGGAAGTTGGGGTTGGTGTGGGATTCGGTGTTGGGCTCGATGTGGGGGAAACTGTTGGATATGGAGTTGAAGTTGTCGGTTGGGGTGATGAGGTTATGGATTGCCTTTTTAGGTTTTCAATCTCCACTTGTTGGTAAATTATAGCCGAAAAAACAACCGCTAAAACGATGACCAAGACAGCGGAAGTTAACTTGTTCATATTGTATTCGCTTTCGTTTGTGATGGTTTCGGGTTCCATGGCTTTTGACCCTGTCCTTCTATGTTCTATGTAGGCTTTAAGTGCGGTTATCGCTTCTTCTCCGAAGAATGTTTTAGCTAAAAGGTTTGTTTTCTCGGTTATGATTGTTATCGGGATTATGTCTGCGTTTGGGTACTCTAAGATTAAGTTGCATTTTAGCAGTCTCATGTCTCTTACTCTTAGTCCTGAGTCTTTGAATGCCATTATCAGAGCTGTTAAGGTTGTTTTGTTTCGTGGGTTTGACTCTAAAACTTTTAAGACCGCTTCTTTGGTGGCTCTTCTTACTCCGTTGCTGTCACTTTTTGGATAGTCTTTCTTTCTCATTATTAGGGGGGTAATGGTGTATTTCAAAAAAGCTGCGTATGCTCGCCCATATTGTTTGTAGTGTTAATGGGGCATATCCTCTCTCTTTTTCGTATGCTATGAATTTTAGGAGTAGGCTTTCAAATCTTCTTTGTATTTTTCTGTTGGAGTTGGCTGTGTCTTGGATTCTTTGGGCTAATACTTGGTCTGCTGTCATGTTCACGAATTTCAAGAAATCTTTGAAGTATCTTTGATAGTTTGTTCTTGTTCCTTTTTCTTTGGTTGCTAATTCGTCTAACCAATATTCCATTGCTGTCCTATTATTGCCTACAGTCGTTCTATTGTTGTTTAGTGACAGTTCGTATGCGCCAAAAGCCCCCTTATACATACTAAACTGCATCGAATTCTGAAGAGCGCTTTGCGCTGGTTTCAACATCCTATTGGTTGTGGAAAACGCCAATACGAATAGACCCCCCCTCTATAGTTTCTGCAATGAACCGCTATTAGGCTCCAAATAGGGTGATTTGGCGCTTGTTGCTCTGTGGTTACGTTTACTTGAAATGTTTTTGGAAGGGTTCGCGGATTTTCTGCGGGCCTTCCAGCACATACAGGTCTTCCATGCGTTCTAGTTTTTTGACTTGTTCTACTTCTTCTTTTCTGACTCGGAGTTTCATTTCTTTGCCGTTTGGGAGCTTCGTGTACACCGTGCCTTCCTGGTAGTCTGTGGGCGCGATGTAAACGGGTGCGAACGCTTTTAGGCTCATTATAGTTGCGTTCGTAAGCATGGTGTCGCCTATGCCGTTTGCAATTTTTGCGACCGTGTTTGACGTAGCAGGGGCGATGAGCAGGAACTCATATTTGCGCATTTGCATCCACGCTGCGAGGAAAGGAGCGTTTGAGTTTAGCTCAACTCGGACTTTGCTGAAGTTTTGTTTCAAGTCGTCTTCAAGCCTGTAATACTTCAGCACGAGGTCTGCTGCTTTTGAGAGAAAAACCTGTATCTCCACCTTGTCCGCGTATTCTTTCTGGATTTCCTTCATGACTTCTACGAATTCGGCGATTTTGTCGCCTGCGCCCGTGATTCCCCACGCTACCTTCCTTTTCTTAACTTCATCTTCTTCTGTAACCATGTCTGTTTCTCCTTTGATTACTGTTTGTATTTGTTTAGGAACGCGGCGAACTTTTTTACTGTTTTCTTCAGGCTTCGGAACCCCTCCTCATCCTGCTTTGCACCTTCCAACGTGTCTTTCGTCCAGAAGGTGGCGCCGAGGTTTGCACCGAAGAATCTGCCGCTGATGGGCACCATGCCGTTTAGGATATAGAACGTGTGAATCTGCTGCAACGCTGCTTCCTGCCCGCCGACGCGGTCTCCGCCCAAAGCGATGCCCATGCCGACCTTGTACTTGAAGAAGTTGCGGTCGCCGACTACGGCTGCGCGGCACCTGTCCATGATGGCTTTGGTTTGGGCGCTGACTCCGCCGTTGTAGACTGGCGTGGCAAAAATTATTCCGTCTGCTTCTTTCAGCAGGGCGTAAACTTCTTGCATGTCGTCTTTGAAAACGCACGCCTTATGCTCTAGACAGTAGTCGCAGTGAGTGCAGAAGTTGATGTGCTTTCCTCTGACGGTGAAGAAGCGTGTTTCAAAGCCCTGCCCTTCCAGCAGCATTAAAGCGTCCTTCAAAACGTGTTCGGTGGCTTGCTGCCGCGGGCTCCCACAGATCCCAACGATTATCATAACTCATCGAAACTCAATACGCGCTTGTACACATTAAACTTTCCCAAAAAAATATTAAGTGTTAACGGCGTCTGAGGACCATGCCGGTCATGTCGGTATAGTAATGTAGGAATCGTTCGACATAGCTTGCTGGAATGTTGACGTTTTCCTTGAAAGCGTTTAGCAGGTTAAGCAGCCATTCAGATTGTTCTCCGATTATTTTCCACACTCCTTCACCGCTTTCTTCCTTAAACAAAGACGCGTCAAACTGTGTCCCTTTGTTATCGATGGAAATTGTTCTAACCCATTCAGGCTCTACTTTTCTTGTTAGAACGCAGTAGCTGGGGAGAACATCTACTGGATTAACGTGTTTTTCGAGTGCGAACCGTATGTGAAAGAATAAATCTTCATCATCTTCAGATGTTGGAACCCCACTGTTTCGGTTATTAATCACAAAACAGTACCAATCAACGTCTCCTTCAGCTTTCAAAATGGAAATCGTGGGGGGCTACTTTTTCCCGAATTAAATCAATTTGCTTTCCTGAAGACAGGTCGTCCCATGAAAATCTTGTGAAGGGTTACCAGAGCCTTCAAATCAGGTTTCTGCATCTTCCCGCCTCAATCTAATTATACTATCGCTTAATTTAACAGTTTTAGGTTTCCACAAGTTGCAGTTTTCCCCCCAGAACGGAGAGAGAAAGAAAGGTGGGTTTATTCTGCTTCGAAGAAATCTTGTGGTTTCGGCGGTGTCGGCGACAATCCTCTGCGTTCGCGTATCTGCTTTATGGTGTCGGCTTGCATCTGCTCCGGAACTGGTGCCCAACGGCTAAACTGCGTCGCCCAGAAGGCTCTGCCTTGGGTTGACGAGCGCAGTTCGTCTGCGATTCCGAAGCTTTCGGACACGGGCATTTCCGCTTTGGCAACCACCATGTCCTCATCGTTTGTCATGTCCAAGATTTTGCCGCGGCGCTTCTGCACCAGGGCTATGACTGGACTGACATAGTTGCTTGGAACCTTGCATTCGAAGCTTATTAGCGGCTCTAAGAGTTTCGGGTCGCTCAGCAGGAACTCACACCATATTGGACGCCAAGTCATTGGCAAAATCTGCGCGGGTCCTCTGTGCACTGGGTCTTCGTGGACCGTGATGTCTTCCAAGTTAACTTTCAACCCGTAAGCTGGCTCCTTCGCCAAAACTGAGGTGTGCACCGCTTCGCGGAAGCCAGATTTCACGTGGTCCAACACTTCCTCCACGTACTGGCGTCCTTTTATCCTGTTGACGAGTAAGTTGTTTTCTTCGATGGCTATGACGTTTTTTGCGTCGTCGGTTGACCAGCCTAAAGCTTTGAGGTTTTTCTGTCTTTCCTCCCGCGTCTGCATCTCTGAGATTTTCTCCGTTTTTATTGCTTCGATGACGTCTTCGGGAAGTTTTTCCATGGTTATCCACAGTTTGCTGTGCTTGTTAGGGCTCTTGCCCATAACTGGAGCGCCTCGGTAGTCGTGGCTGATGGTTTCGCGGTATATCACGATGGGCTTGCTGAGCTTCGCCTTCAACCCTGCCTCCTGCATTCGGTACGCCGTAATCTCAAGGTGCAACTCGCCCATGCCGCTTAACAGGAACTCGCCGCTTTCCTTGTTCATCGTAAAATGCAGGTTAGGGTCTTCAGTGGTCAACTTGTGCATGACCTTGTCGAAAAGCGGAAGGTCCTTAACGTCTTCCGGCTCCACCGCCACAGTAACCACAGGGTCTGAAACGTACTTTAAGCCTTCAAACGGATGCGTCTCTACACCATCTTCCGCCACGGTTTCCCCCACGTGGATTGATGGCAACCCTGAAATGGCAGCGATGTTCCCCGCAGGAATTTTGTCGACTATGACTCGGTCGGTTGCCATGCTCATGTAAACCTGCTGCACGGTGCCCTTCTGATGACTGTTAACAAGCTGCACCGTCTTACCCTTCGTAACCGAACCGCTAAAGACCCGCCCGATAGCCACGGTGCCGGTGTGCGGGTCAACCTCAATAGTTGAAATGCACATAAGAAGCGGACCATTCGGGTCAACCTTTGCCATACCTTTTCCAACCGCGCTCTCAGCCTCTCCAGGCCAAATCTGGCTCTGCCTGTAAGGTTGCGCATCCAAGGGATTAGGAAGCTGCTTACAAAACATGTCTAGGATAGGCCCAGGCAAGGGCGCTTTCTTGCTCAGCGTCTCAACCTTTTTTCCAACATCTTCCGGCGCACCAGTGTAAGCGTCAATTATGTCAGCAAAGCTGATTCCTTTCTTCTGCATGTGCGGCAGGTTCAGTCCCCACTTGTGAAGCGCTGAACCGAAAGCGACACGTCCGTCTTCAACTTTGACTTGCCAGTCCTTCTTGTGTTCTTCAGGCGCGTACTTTTCGATGAGCGTGTTGATTCTCACGATGATTTTGGCGAACTTACGCTGGATTTCCTCAGGCGTCAGCTTTATTTCTTTTATGAGGCGGTCAACCTTGTTGATGAACAAAATTGGTTTGACGCGTTCGCGAAGCGCCTGCATCAAAACGGTTTCCGTCTGAGTCATAGGTCCCTCCACAGCGTCAACAACCACGAGGGCGCCGTCAACCGCTCGGAGACTTCGGGTTACCGCTCCGCTGAAGTCGATGTGTCCTGGAGTGTCGATGAGGTTAATGAGGAAATCTTTATCCTCATAAGTGTGGACTAAGCTGACGTTTGATGCGAAAACGGTCATTTGCCGTTTCTGCTCAAGGTCCCACGAGTCCAAGAAAAGTTTCTGCCCAGCCGTCTGCGTGCTGATTATGCCCGCGGCAGCCAAGAGGCTGTCTGACAGCGTGGTTTTTCCATGGTCCACATGCGCGATTATGCTGGTGTTCCTGATGATTTCAGGGTTATCCATCAGCTTGACGATTTCTTCAACTTGCTTATACCTTGCCATAACTAAACATTCTCCAATCTACCCAAACCGTTATTTAACCATTCTTTTACTGTAAGATGTGCTAATCGAAACATTTTCTGATTCGCTCTCAAAGAGACAAGCTACAGGGAAATAAAAACTGTCGCCTATTAAGTTTATGGCACCTATCTTAGGAATGTCTAATGGAAACAGCGTGTATTGAATCAAAACCGCGTTTCCCATCCGATTGGTTTAAATTAGACCTTAGCTTCCTTAGCCAAAAAACGCTGTAAAAGCACATAGATAAGTAGAGAAAGGCAGAATTTTGGCAGGGATTTTTTGGAAAAAGCTGCTTCTATGCGTCTCAAAGAGGTCTTCGACGCCTTAGATGCGTCACCTAACGGATTAACCAGTGAAGAGGCTAAAACGCGCCTCAAAAAGTACGGGTTCAACACGCTGGTTGAAAAGAAAAGCCGCCGCTTCACATACAAGCTGCTGTCACACTTCAAAGACTTGTTCGGCGTGCTGCTGCTTTTCGCAAGTGCGCTCTCAGCTATAAGCGGGCTGTGGCAGCTAAGCCTGATTATCCTCGGCGTGGTGCTGCTTAACATCTTCTTCAGCCTCTTCCAAGAGTCACGCGCCGAAAAAGCCATGCAGACCCTGAAGCACTGGATGCCCGAGTACGCCAAAGTCGTCCGCGACGGCGAACTCCAGAAAGTGCTTGTCAAGGAGATCGTTCCCGGCGACGTCATATTTTTGGAGGCAGGTGACCGCGTTCCAGCCGACGCGCGTTTGATAGCCGCCTTCGACTTGTGGACAAACAACGTTCCGTTGACGGGCGAGTCGGAGCCGCAACCGAGAAACGCCCGGCTTGTGAAGGCTGTTGACAAGGCGTATTTGTATTCGCCTAACTTGGTGTTCATGAGCACCAGCGTCGCCAAAGGCAGGGGAAAAGCGGTGGTTTTCGCCACGGGCATGGACACGCAGTTTGGGAAGATAGCTGATTTGACGCAGACGATACGTGAAGAGCCGAGTCCGTTGCAGAAGGAAATCGGCAACATGGCAAAGCACGACTTCATCATAGCCGTTGTCGTGGGAACCGTTTTCTTCTCCGTCAGCCTGATCTTGCTTAACCTAGATTTTCACAGCAGCATCCTCTTTATGATCGGCGTCATGGTCGCGTGCGTCCCCGAAGGACTCCAAGTCACCGTCTCCAGCGCGTTAGCCATCAACGTTTTGAAAATGGTGAAACAGAACGTTCTCGTCAAACGCCTGTCCGCGGTACAGACTTTGGGCAGCGTCACCGTAATATGCACAGACAAGACGGGCACAATCACCAAGGGCGAGATGACCGTCAAGAAACTTTGGGTTAAAGACCGCGTTGTTAAAGTTTCAGGCATAGGCTACAGCCCAGCAGGCGACTTCACCCTGAAGGGCAAGATGTTACAGGAGCAGGACGTCGAGGCGGTGGAAAAGCTTCTGGAAATCGCCGCGCTCTGCAACAGCGCCAAAATCGAGCCGCCTTCAGACAGAGCCCCATCTTGGGGCGTGATTGGAGACCCCACGGACGGCGCGTTAACCGTTGCAGCGCTTAAATACGGAATTAACGTGCAGGATGCTCTCGCTGAAAAACCCGTTATTCACATCAAGCCTTTCGATTTCACGCGGAAACGGATGACCACGGTTCACAAGCTCAACGGCGACGTGCTCATATACACGAAGGGTGCACCCAGAAACATCCTCTCCGTCTGCAACAAAATCCTCGTCGACGGCAGCGTTGAAGAGCTAACGCGCAGAAACTTGCGTTCCGCGGAAGCCAAAATCCGCGAGTTCGCCAACGAAGGCTTGCGCGTCATCGCCGTAGCGTACAAGAAACTGCCGAAAACCGAATACTCGAAAGACGCGGAGGTTGAGAAGGACATGGTTTTCGTGGGCTTAGCTGCCATGCGTGACCCGCCTAGGCTGGAGGTGAAGGCGGCGGTGGCGAAGGCTAAACAGGCAGGAATAAAAACAGTGATAATCACCGGCGACTACGGTCCCACGGCGCAGGTGGTCGCCCGCGAAGTCGGCATCGTGGACGCGGAATGCTGCAACATCGTGCGTGGCGTGGACTTGGACGCGTTGGATGACGCGGCGATCGTGGACGCTGTGGAACGGGGTAACGTGATTTTCGCTCGAGTTTCCCCCGAACAGAAACTCCGCATCGTTAAGGTGTTGAAGGAGAGCGGGGAAGTCGTGGCGGTTACTGGGGACGGCGCGAATGATGCTCCGTCGTTGAAGGAGGCGGATATTGGCGTGGCGATGGGCGCGTCTGGGACGGATGTGGCGCGTGAAGCAGCGGACATCGTGCTGCTGGATGACAGTTTTGAGTCGATTGTGAAGGCGGTGGAGTCTGGACGCGCGATTTACGAGAACATACGGAAGTTTATCGTGTACGTTTTCTCGCATAACTGGGCGGAGCTGATTCCGTACATGCTTTACGCGTTGCTGGGGCTGCCTCTGCCTTTGCTTGTGGTTCAGGTTTTGGCCATAGACCTCGCCATAGACGTTATTCCCTCGCTGGCGCTTAGCCGCGAACCGCCGGAAGCAGGAATCATGCAGGAGCCGCCTCGCAGTCTCAAGGAGAGACTGTTCACCACCAAAGTTTTCCTGCGCTCTTCCTATGTCGGCGTAATCATAGCCGCAGGCGCCATGTTCGGATGCTTGAGTGCTTGGATGGCGGGCGGCTGGCAACTGGGAATGGCTTTGCCTCCGGACACCCCAGTCTACGTTAAAGGCGTCACCATGACCTTCGCCGGGATAGTGGTGGCTCAACTGGGCAACGTCATCGCCTGCAAAACAAGCAAAGTCTCCGTTTTCAAAACAAAACTTGCCACCAGCAAATGGCTCATCTTAGGCATTGTGGCGCAGCTTTCCATCTTGTCCTTCTTGATTTACGTGCCGTTTATGCAGCCGTTCTTCGGGACGACAGCGCTTGGACTAACGGACTGGGCGTATCTGGCTTTTTTTGCGTTACTGGTGGTTTTTGCGGAGGAAATCCGAAAATTCTTCGCCAGAAGATTTTAAGACCCTTTCTTAAAATAAACCAGAAAAGCAAGAGATTTTGGCAATTGCATAACTGGTTTTGGGGAGATATCCACGGATAACAAGCGGATTCTTGCTATGGAATGGATAAATGAAGGCTTCACCCTAATTGTCGTCGGCACACTCGTTATTCTCAACACGTGGATGGGGTTTCAACTGCAACTGATTTACACGGCATCCGCAGTGATGCTGATTGCAATGGCGCAGCCTAGAAAATTCTTTCAGCATTAGAATTGGGCTTAAGTGAGTTGGCGATTGAACTATTTTGTTTTACTTGCGGCACTTGTTTTTCTGCGTTTCAGCAGCAGGTAGCTTGCTGCAAATATTATGGTTATGGTCACCGCTACGGCTGCAACCATGACTGTTGGGAAAGGCGAAATTTCAAAGTAAACTGTTCTTGAAGCTCCAGTGTGCCCAACAAGGTCTACTGCGTAAAACGTTATGTTATGAGAGCCGTCTGACAGCACAGCCAAAGTGACGTTTCCAGTGATCGTGACATTGTCCTGTCCGTCCAGGCTGTAGCCAATCCACTCCACGGGCTCATCCACCGTGAAAGCTGATTGAATGTCGCTCTCGCCGTAAGTTCTGTTCTCAGGAGACAAAACCACAATCCACGGGGGAAACGTGTCCACAGAAAAGGTAACGTTACTGGAGGAAACCATGTTTCCAAAAGTGTCGTTAGCATAAACCGTTATGCGGTGCTCGCCTTCAGACAAGTCAGACAGCTCAGCGTCGCCCGTAACCGTCACGTTCGCCAAGCCATCCAAACTGTAACCCATCCAAGTCGTTGGTCTGTTCACGGAAAGAACCAACTCAATGTCGTTAGAAGTACACGTCGCATCATTTTCAGGGGACAAAACATTTAGCACCGGCGGTACAGTCCCATACCCAACAGGCGTATACTGCTCATTCACATCACGCCAGTTCTCACCATCCAATCCGCCGATGGCATACAAAATATCATCCACAACGGCGACGGCTAAGTACACGCGAGACGTCGGCATCGAAGCCACAGTGCTCCAAACGTTACCCGCCGAATCATACGCGTAAGTAGCGCTGCTATAAGTGGTCTGACTGGACCCACCTACAAAGTAGATGCGCTTAGGCGCCGTGACCCCACGGGTTGTGCCCGCAGCAGCATAACTTTCCGTGGTGGGAAGGCTTGTTCGGGTGCTCCACGCGTCGTCTTCAGGATCATAAACTTGGTTGGAACCCACAGTGGCTAGGTCCCACCCCGCCTGAAAGTGTCGCGAGCCCCCCACAACATAGATTTTGCCGTCAAGCACAGCTGACGCAGCGCCTAAAACAGGAATAGGCATCGGCGACCTTATAGCCCAATAATTTCGGACTGGGTCGTAAACTTCGGTTGCGTTAAGTTCCTGATAAAAAGGGTCAACACCCCAGTACTTTTTTCCGCCCATACAGTAGATTTTGCCGTTCACGACGTTTGCGCACACGTCCGCTCTGGGAGTGGGCATGGGCTTTTTGGTCTCCCAAGTGTCCGTTGCTGGGTCGTAAACTTCGGTTACTCCGGTAAACCCTGAGACAGAATTGTCGCTGTCGCCTGTTGTTCCGCCTATACAGTAGATTTTGTTCTGGTAAACGGCAACGGCGAAGCCGCTTCTGGCAGTAGGCATCGACACCTTGGTGGTCCACGTGTCAGTAACTGGATTATACTCCTCGTTGACGGCAAGTTGAGTGACACCATTAAAGCCGCCAATCGCGTATATTTTGCCGTTTACAACCGCGACCCCAAGCCCGCCTCTAGCGGTAGGCATAGGCTTCTTAGTATTCCAAGAATTTTCAGCCGCGCCAACAACAGGAAACTCGAAGGTAGAGAGAAGCATGAAGACAGCTAACGTAACGATTAAAAATGGAATCAGCTTCTTACTCATGAACGAGGAGTCTCCCACTTTCCATTCAGTAATAAGGTGCACTTTACCTTTATATGGTTGCATGCTTTTGCGCCCAATTCACACCACAAATACTTTACCAAAAGACGCGGCTGCACAACAATTTTACATGAAGGTGTAACAAAAATAAAAAAACAACCCAAACCAGCAATCAATGATGAGTGAGTATGTACAGAACAGGCGTCGCCAGCCTACCGCTTCATGGAGGCAAAGCGCCCGCGTGGCTGACCGTCCGCATGCGCAAACTAGCCAAAGAAGTAGCAGACATCATGATTGACGAGCTTGGCACAGACAAGTTTCTAACGCGCCTATCCGACCCCTACTGGTTCCAAGCCCTCGGCTGCGTTCTGGCTTATGACTGGCACAGCTCAGGTGTGACCACCGTGCTTACGGGCGTTCTTAAACAGGCGCTGTCGCCCGAAGAACACGGCATGGCGATTTGCGGCGGAAAAGGCAAAACCTCGCGGAAAACTCCCTCGGAAATCGCTGAAATCGGCGCGAAATTCGGCTTCTCAGAAGACCAGATTCAGGCGTTAACGTACACAAGCAGAATGACCGCGAAAGTGGACAATACAGCCATTCAAGCGGGATATCGGCTTTACCATCACGCGTTCGTCTTAACCGAAAACGAGAAGTGGGCAGTGATTCAGCAGGGCATGAGCGGGGAAGACCGCACCGCACGCCGCTACCATTGGCTGTCAGACGCCACCGCCAGCCTCATCGTGGAGCCGCACTACGCCATAGTCGGCGACGCAAAACGTGAAAAAGCGTTGAACATGACCGCGAGAATCAGCGAAGCCGCACGCAACGCCTCAGTGGACATAGCGAAAGAGCCCACAGCTAAGGTGATGCGGCTTTTCGAGGCGACAAGACCACTGCACCAGAAGTCGCTTCAGGAGTGGCTGCCCAAAGCCGAGGCTGACCCGTGGCAACAGTCCGTGGAGGCGCTGAACATGCCAAGAAACATAAGCTGGAACACCATGAGGCGAGTTTACGAGTTCCAACCGAGAAACTACGAGGAACTCCTAAGCGTAAAAGGCGTTGGACCCGCTACCGTGCGCGGCTTAGCTTTGGTGGCAGAGCTGATTTACGGCGAGAAAGCAAGCTGGGCTGACCCAGTGAAGTTCAGCTTTGCATATGGCGGCAAGGATGGCGTGCCTTTTCCGGTTGACCGCAGAGCCATGGACGAGTCGATTCAGGTGTTGCGGCAGGCGGTGGAGGCGGCGAAGGTGGGCGATAAGGAGAAATCGCGTTCGCTGCAGAGGCTCAGGCAGTTTGTGCCTGCAACCTATGGCGGCTGACCGTTGCAGATTTGCAGACTCAAATTCTTAAGCACGTTTATACATTATGGCTTTTGAGGCGCAAGAGATTGTCACAACGAAAGAACATTTTACAACGAGCAGGCGCAGGCTGTGGAATAGCGACACCCATACTGGCGTTCACCTGTATCCTGACAGCCACAGCGTCTTACCCAGCGTTTAGCTGGACAAACAACGCCCTCAGTGACTTAGGCATTATATCAGGCATCACTGGACCACTATTCAACTTCGGACTATACAGCAGCGGACTTTTAACTTTCAGCTTCGCGGTATTCGGCTTATTCAATTACTTAGGAAAACGTTGGGTCGGCAAAATCGGCGCCGCATCCTTTGCTGCGGCAGGTGTGGCGCTTATAGGCATCGGAGTTTTCCCTGAAAACATGGTTCCGTATCATTACTTGTTTTCTGTTGCGTTCTTTGTTCTCTTGCCAATTTCATTACTTGTCATCACAGGAGCTTTTGCGTTTAATCGCAAGACGAAAATGGCTTTGTTCACGTTGCTGATAGCTTTGGTTGCCGCGTTGCCGTGGATACTTCACTTCTCTATTCAATATGTTCCCGGCGTGGCTATTCCCGAGGCTGTGTCCGGTCTCGCAGGCAGCGTGTGGGCTATGGTGCTTAGCTACAAAATGTTTAATTCTGCGTCACATCCAAAAAAGGCATAGAATTTTTGTGAAAAGTCCTGTCCGCGGCTTACTTCGAAGAGCTTCGAAACACGCCTTCCATGCAGATTTGGGCGCAACAGTACGAAGAAAAGCGTATCTCGTATCCTTGGGTTTCCGCGTATCTTATGGCTTCTTCGCTTGGGAAAGCTATGGCGTCCACTCCCGCGTTAAGCGCTAGGACGTCGGTTTCGGCGCGATGTTTGCCTTTTGGACGCACGCATCCCAACGCTAAGGGTGCTCTGGGGAACATTAGCCGTGCCGCGGCTGTGACTTTGGCTATGTCGGCTGGTTGTGGCGGCTTAACTTCTGCCATGGCTGTTCCAGGTATAGGCATGAACGCAATCACAACCACGGCTGAAGGTCTAACCGCAGCTATCAGCTTGAGGGCGTCTAGTTCGCCTTTCAACTTTCCCTGATCGAGCCCAACGATAACGTGGGGCACAAGGGTCAAGCCCGCTTGCTGCATGGCGTTCAGCGAGTTTGCGTAGTCTTTCACCGTCACGTTCAGGTTGCAAGTTTTTTTTATGGTTTCGTCGGAGCCTATAACGTCGATTAGTGCGGCGTCTACGCCTGCGTTTTTAAGCGCCTTGGCGGTGGCGGCGTCTATTATGCCTGTGTGAACGAAAACTATTAAGCCTAATTCGCGCTTGATTTTCTCGATGGCAGTAAGAAAAGGCTTGAGCGGGACGGAACCGTTTGGCAGACAGCCGCCGCTTATTAGGCAACCTAAAGCGCCTTGTTGTTTCAGGTTTGCAGCAAGCGCCAAAAGCGTGTCTGGTTTTGTGGCTGGCTGCATGGTTTCGAGAACTTTGCCGCCGCAGTGTTTGCAGTTTAGTGCGCAGGCTGTGCCTGTCACGGATACTGTTGGGAAATGGGTTGGCGAGGAACGGTAGTGGCTTGTTTTGTAGTACATGAAGCTGGGCGCGTAGAACCGGGCTACCTTAGGTTTCGAAGCTAACGCGCCTGTGTTAAGTAAGTCTACGAGCTCTTTTTCATTTAAGTGCCAAATTGCATCTGCTGACGGCTGCATTGTTGTTTCTCGTTGAAGAACCTGTGGGCTTGCTTAATAGTTTTTGTTCTGTTTTTCGCGGTTTTCTTTTTCTGTGCTGTACTCTGAAAAGGACGGAATGGCTTGCAGGGCTTCGTTTATCTTTTTCATGTTGGTCTGCAGCTTCTCCAAATGCTTTGTGAGCATTAGAGTTTTGTAAATCGCCAAGCCTCTGCGTGTTAGGGCATAACGCGTTTTTTTCTGGTAATGCCTCTCTTCCACGAGACCGTTTTTCAACAAAAACTCAAGCCGCTGGCGAAGGGCGAAGCAGTCCATGTTGCAGGCGTAAGCGATAGCGTCAACCGTCAAGTGCTTATCAGCCAACGCCGTTAAAACGTCTTCGTAAAGCTCAAGTTTAGACCTTCGCATGACTGCACGCTCTGGTTTCGCATATGCCCTTTTCTCAATAAAGCATTTGTGAAGCCCAAATCTTAAACCGAAAACACGCCCACAACTCAGAATCAACGTTACAATCTGCCGAAAACGTGTTAGAGCGACCATGAAATTAAAGAGACCCATAGTTAGGCTTTTCCACATAGAAACAAAGAACAGCATGTGTTGGCTGGAGAACATCTGAGAACAGCTCTGAAAGTTAGTTATCAGATGCGTAGGTAATGTACTTTAACTCACACTCTGCAGACAGAGGTAAGCGAGGCGTTGAGCGCGCGCTTTGTTTTCCTCTGTTGTTTGGCTGGCGTGGCTAGATTTAAGGTTTCTGTTGCTTTTTGATAAATACTCTTCTAAACACAAAATCAAGCTACTTGGGTATCGAAAATCTTTTACGCAAAAAGCTACTTACGTTTTATTAGCGCGCGCTAAAATTCTAGATAGCATTTTGACTTCTAATATGCACTTAAAACTTTGTAACAAACTGTTTCTTGTTACTGCTTTCAAAGTTGATATAAAAAAAGGAAGGAAACTGTTCTTATTCCTTCACTTCTTTAAAATATGATCCTGCAAGCACTACTAGCACGAATGCTACAATAACGTTAACGGCGTCTTGCGCGAACAATTGGCTGTTAGGATCGACGAACATCAGCACACCATTAGCAAGCAAAAGCGCTGCCAAGACTAGCACTATTAACCCTACAACTAACTTGTCGATTTTCATAGAGAACCATGTCAGCTAATTTGCCTTATAACATTTTTTAGATATGCTGTCATATCTTAAGATTCTGAATGTGATTTCCTGATAACAACCACAAGAATTTAAGAGCATATTTAGGCTATTTCTATGCTCAAGGGTGCATAGTCATAAACTTCGTTGAAATAATGGCGTTGTACAGAGCTTTCTCAGTCGGCCGCTTCAGGTGTTCACGCACAACACCTAAAATCGGCATAGCTGACCTTCAAAGCGAAGGTTACGTCCTAAAAGTCACAAAGAATTCAGCCAGTAAGTTCTGTCTTAATTGTATCCGAGATTTTTTTACTAACTAAGGCCTCAGATTCACGGAGGATGCAGATTATCTGACTATTCATTCCTCTTGAGAGAGGCTTTCATATCTTGAGAAAAATCTGGATTTGATACGATAGTTTTTATTATTTTCCAAGAATTACCATAGTTGGCAATTCTAACCATTGTTGATTTTTTTAGCTACAAACGGAAGGGAGATGTTCCATGTTAGCAAAGTCTTATAATACATAGCTGACTAAATCAATGGAAGGCGCGTGACTTATGGACATAGAATTAAATGATTATGAAGACCTGAAAGAGGCGTATCAAGGCAGATACGAAGGCGATGACTCATATCTTAGAAGGATAAGTGATGAAGTTAACGCTATAAAAGGCGAGTATGAAGGCTTTGGGACGTATTTGTTGCGATTAAGCAATGAAGCTAAACCAAGAGGCGGCTACAGCGTGAAACCTTTTCCAAAATCAATAATTGCGGTTTCTGTGGCATCGTTAGCTGTGGCAGGCATTGGTCTGTTAACTTATTTCTTCAAGGTCAAGAAAAAAAGGCACATACGCCTACGGTTTTAAAGATATATTGTCATAACTTAGCGCACATTAGGGTACTAATTGATGTTCAGGTAATGCAGTCATTTCTCCAAGGGCGTGCAGCACCGTTTTGGAGGTGTCTGCGGACAGCGTAGCGAAGTAATAGTGAGTTTTCTTTAGAAGAAAATGATGCTGGCGTTTTTTTAGCTTATTTTGTTGGCTTTGAGTACCGATTGGGTGTCGTCGCGCATTTTGTTGGAACGTTACGAACGTTGTGCGCGTTAAAGATGGATAATTTTAAAAAGAAATTCCAACTGAATAAGAAACGAAGGAAAGTCAAATGATAGGTGAAATAGACCTTATCGGATTATTAATCCAAATCGTTGTAAGCATAATCGTCCTCGCTCCTGTGCTATGGTTGGCTGGAAGAGCTCTTGTAGGCAAAGAGAAAGCAAAATTCCTTGACGCTGTTTGGATAGTTGCTCTTGGAACAATAATTGGCGCAGTAGTCGGAGCCTTGATTGGCGGCTTAATTGCAGCTGTTATAATGTTTATAATTTGGCTTGCGTTGATTAAACACTTCTTTGATTGTGGATGGCTAATGGCTTTCGCAATAGCTGTAATTGCAGTTATAATCTTCATTATCATAGTGGCGATTCTGGCGTTCATCGGCATTGGTATACTAGTGCTCGGCTTTGGATTGTGAGTCTCGTAAAAAACTCTCCTTTTTTCTTTTTCCCCAAATTAGAATGGGGGCTATAATGATTTTAGCGCGCGCTTCTTTTTACTAAGAATTTTTTGGCTTTGAGGTCGTGACCTCTTCAGACTTTTGAGCATGGGCGCTAAGTTAGTCACCCTTTTCAAATAGTAAGTAGTGCTTTACATCTGCACCATACCCAGTAGCTTGATAAGTATTAAGACGCCAACCTTGGTTCTGCATGTCAGCAATTGCCGAAGGCACTTCTTTATGGTGATTAACTTGTATGCAAGCATATTCTTTCAATTTTACCTCTCACCCCCTCGTCCAACGTGGTTAGTGATATGAGCGCGCGTTTAGGTGTGGTCGGGCTTTGTTTCTGGCTTCCAAATGTAATCTGCTAATTGTTCAACGGTCAGAGTTTCCATAATGAGTAAAGTAAACAGTGTCTCTTCTTTGATAATGTCGAAATCGAGCATTCCATTTTCTATAAGGGATTTAGCCTTTTTTGAAAGCTCAACCCAAGCATCGAAATTGTCAAGGCTTAACCCAATCCTTTTCCGCATAGCCCGAATATTTTCTTTAGTCATTCCATACCTTTTTAGCAATGGTTCAGAGGTCTCTTCAATAATCTTCGCTTTGTTGTCAAAGATTTTTTTCCATATGGGATTCCACATCTTATGTTCTTTCTGAATCAGTAAGACTGCGATAAATCCTTTCAATCGTAGAATCCATTTCTTGTCTTCCCTACGTACGTAGAACTTCGCTTCTAATGCTCTCAGTCTCTTGTTTAGGGTTGCGTGAAGGCTTTGTCTTCCAGTTTTTGTCATTTTGGCTGCGCGCGCGCTATGCTGGTTTCTTGAAGTA
>Ga0307426_1001204_pt1 | contig 17313 bp, 17 predicted proteins | sample SalMarWE160340MG_FD_202165 | JGI IMG/M metagenome (GOLD analysis project Ga0307426, IMG submission 202165) | Salt marsh sediment microbial communities from the Plum Island Ecosystem LTER, Massachusetts, United States - WE1603-40 | ecosystem: Environmental > Aquatic > Marine > Intertidal zone >... | reverse complement strand
GCCCGTCTCCGCGATGATCGCCTCGGCGAAGTCGGCGGTGCGCTCGACCACCAAGTCGGCCGCCCGGTTCAGAAGCCGGCGGCGTTCGCCGGGTCCGCTCCGCGACCAGGCGGGAAAGGCGCCGGCCGCGGCGTCGACAGCGGCGCGCGCGTCCTCGACATCGGCCGCCGAGGCCCGGGTGGCGAGCGCCGCGGTCACCGGATTGAAGCGTTCGAAGGTCGCATTGTCCCCGGCGGCCAGATCGCCGTCGTTGATCAGCAACGGGACATCGTGCACCGGCGCCTTCTCCTTGAGCATTGCCCGGCGGATCGACCGGCGCCGCTCGGATCGCGCGATCCGGGCGCCGGGCGCGCCGCCGGCCGACATTGAAAGCCCAAAGACCGGCTGACGGAATGCAAATTCTTGGCTATGATTTATAGAAATTTGGCACTTGTCCCACCGAGCCCGGACCAAATGGCGCAATTCGCAACCGGAACCTCACGACGCACCATCGCGGCGTTGCGCCTGGACTCCGGCCTGCAGGCGCGGCGCATGGCGTTCGATCGCCTGCTGCCCGCCTCCGACTACGCCGCGGTGCTCCTGACGGGCGGCAAAGCGTCGGTCGCCTCCGGCGAGGATGAGCTGCAGCTCACCGCCCCGGCGATCGGCTGGCTGCCGATCCGTCCCGGCGCCGCCCTGACCCAAGCACCCGGCTCACCGGGCTACCTGCTGGGCCTAAGCGAGCAGGCCATCGTCGAGGCCACGATGGACAGCGTCGACGCCCCCTTCCTGCGCCACATGGCGGGGCGCGCCTTCCGCATCGACACCGCCGGGCTCGCCGAGGAGATCGCGGCGCTGTCCGTTGCAGTGGAGGGAATCGAGCGGGAAACGCGCCATGCCGATCGCGGCTCCCGGACGCTGCTGACGGCCTATGTGCGCATCATCGTGGTGGGGCTGTGGCGGCTGTCGGGCATCGAGCCCGGTGGCGCCACCGCGGTCGGGCAGGCACGCGGCGTGCTTATCGGGTTCCGGGAACTGGTGGAGATTCACTTCCGGGACCATTGGCGCATTCGCGACTACGCGGCCGCCGTGGGCGTCAGCCACGACCGGCTGCACGCCGTATGCACCCGCGATCTGGGCCGCACGCCGCTGTCGCTCGTCCATGACCGCCTGAATTTCGAAGCGCGCCAGCACCTGACGCGCGCCGCCCTGAACGTGCAGCAAATCTCGCACGCCCTGGGATTCCGCGACCCCGCCCACTTCAGTTCCTTCTTCAAGCGCCTCAACGGCGTCGGACCGTCGTATTTCCGGCAGGCGGCGCGAACCGACGAGGCCGGCGGCGCGCTCGGCGCCAGCGCCAACTACGCCGACTGGCCGTGACAATTGGGGCCCGGCATGGACGAATTTTTCCGTGACGCGGCGGCGCGGCGAAAGCTATGACAGACCTCACCGGCCCGCTGGGGTGACCGGTCAACGACAAGAACCGAGTTGAACAAGGAGGCCACAATGAGCACCAAGCCGCCATTTCGGGCCGATCACGTCGGCAGCTTTTTGCGCCCCGCGGCGCTCGCCGCCGAACGCGAGAAATTCGCCGCCGGTCAGATCACCGGCGAAGAGTTGCGCGCAACCGAGGACGTCCATATCCGCGAACTGGTTCGCAAGCAGGAGGACGTCGGCCTGCAGGGGATCACCGACGGTGAGTTTCGGCGCGAATTCTTCCACGTCGATTTTCTCGAAAAGCTCAAGGGCGTCACCGTCACCTACGGGGAATTCAAGGTCGCGTTTCGCCGCGACGACGGCACCGAGGTCGGGTTTCGGCCGCCCACCATGCATGTCGACGCCAAAATCGAGCGCGACAAACCCATCCAGGGCCCCGATTTCGACTTTCTGAAATCCGTCGTCACCAAGACCCCGAAGGTCTCGATTCCGGCGCCGTCCATGCTGCATTTCCGGGGCGGCCGCAAGGCGATCTCGGAAACCGTCTATCCGGATCTCGAGAAATTCTTCGAGGATCTGACCGCCGCCTACCGCGCCGAGATCGGCGATCTGGCCGATCGCGGCTGCCGGTATCTGCAGCTTGACGACACCAATCTCGCCTATCTCTGCGACCCCGAGATCCGCGAGACCACGCGCGCCCGCGGCGACGACCCCGACGATCTGACGCGGCTGTATTCCCGCCTGGTCAACGACGCCATCCGCGACCGGCCCGCCGACATGACGATCGGGGTGCATCTGTGCCGCGGCAATTTCAAGAGCGCCTGGGTGTCGAAGGGCGGCTATGAGCCGGTCGCCGAGATCCTGTTCAACGAAATGGCGATCGACGCCTTCTTCCTCGAGTATGACGACGAGCGCTCCGGCGATTTTGCGCCGCTTCGCTTCATGCCCAAGGACAAGATGGTGGTGCTGGGGCTGATGAGTTCGAAGAAGCCCAGGGTCGAGCCCGCGGACGAAATCAAGACGCGCATCGAGGAAGCGACGAAATACGTCGATCTCGACCAGTGCTGCCTGTCGCATCAATGCGGGTTCTCCTCGACGGCGCACGGCAACGAGCTGAGCGAGGACGACCAGTGGGTCAAGCTTGCCCGCTGCGTTGAAGTCGCAAACGACGTCTGGGGCCAGGGCTAAGGCCAAAGGCCAGCCTGGCCCGAGGCGCGGGCGAGGTCGATGCGCTTCGTTCGCGGGCGGTGCGCGAGTTCTACTGGCCGCCGGCGCGGGCCGGGGTAGCGCGGTCGGGACGCGCCGTCTCCGGGTGCGGGACCGCGGAGCGGATTTCAGCAACCAGCACGTCGGCCGCCACGCTGGGAAGTCCCTCTGGACGGGTCGTCAGGCCCACCGGTCCGGAAGCGATGCCGGCTTCGAACGGCAGCTCGACCAAACCCCCCTCTCCGATCTCGGCGGCAACCACCGACCGCGAGATGATCCAGATCGCGTCGGAGGATTTCAGCAGGCTGATCGAAAAGACGGGAGAAGCCGACTCGACGACGTCACGCAGTTCGCCAATGCCATTGGCGATCAGCGCCCGGTCGACCTCTGGACGGATGGCCGACCCGGCCGGCGGCAGCACGACCGGGAACTCCACGATGCTGGCGAGCGTGCCGCTGCCGGCAAGGGCGAGGGGATGGCCGGTGCGCACCACGAAGACGACGCGCTCCGAGTACAGCCGCTCGAACTGCAGCCCGGCCATTTCGGCGGCCTCCGCCATTCGTCCCACAACGAAATCGAGTTGGCCGGCGCGCAGCTCCGCCAGCAGATAGACCGCAGGTCCGACCGCGACGCGAATTCTGGCCCGAAGCCCGTTGCCTCTGGCGGCGAGCACGGCTGCCGGCACCACTTGCCCGGCCACCGTCGGCAGCGCGCCCACCGAGACCGTGGCCAGGCTTTGTCGGTCGCTGGGATCGACGCTGGCGATCGCCCGGCGCAATTCGGAGACGGCGGGTCCGGCGTGGCGGCGGAACGCTTCTCCTTCCGCCGTCAGCCGCACCCCGGCCCGACTGCGCTCGAACAGCTGCACCCGCAGGGTCGCTTCGAGCTCGCCGATCGTCTTGGAGACCGCGGGCTGCGTGACCCCCAGTGCCCGCGCCGCGCCGACGAAGCTGCTGCGGCCGGCGACCTCGAGAAAGCAGTTCAGATGCCGGAACCGGATCCGGCTGCCGAGGGTGGCGGGAGGCTGCAACGCCATATCCATTTGGTTATGGAAACATGCCACAATTTCACTTTTCATTCGAAAATGGAATACCTATTCTGACATACCAAGAGGGGCCAATTGCAATTTGCACGCGTCAATTCAACCACCTTGTGCCACTCCGTCGTGCGGGCCGGGGGCGATCGGGGGTGGCTGGTTTTCGTCAATTCCCTGGGCACGGACCACCGCATCTGGGAGCCGGTGGCGGCGGCGCTCACACCGGGCTGGAACGTCTTGACCTACGACAAGCGGGGGCACGGACTGTCGGACACCGGGAGCGCGCCCTATGCCATGGACGACCATGTCGACGACCTCGCCGGGCTGCTGGCGCATCTGGACATATCGCGCGCCGCGGTTTGCGGGCTATCGGTCGGCGGAATGGTGGCGCTTGGCCTGGCGGCGCGCCATCCGGACCGCGTCAGCGCATTGATCCTGTGCGATACCGGCGCGCGGATCGGCGACGTCGAGTTGTGGAACGCCCGCATCGAGGCGATCCGGACCCGGGGCATGGCGGCGGTTGCCGACGCGGTGCTCGAGCGCTGGTTCACCGAGCCGTTCCGGGTCCCCGACAATCCCGTCTTCGCCGGCTACCGCAACATGCTCATGCGGACCGACCCGCAGGGATATGCCGGCACCATCGCCGCCATTCGCGACACCGACCTGACCGATCTCGCCGGCACGCTGACGGTGCCGACGCTGTGCGTGGTCGGCGAGCACGACCTCGTCACGACGCCCGCCGCCATGGGCGAGTTGGCGGCGCTGATCGGGGGAGCGCGGCTCGAGATCATCGCCGACGCCGCTCACCAGCCGCAGATCGAACAGCCACGGGCGCTCGCGCGCCTCATTTCGAGTTTTCTGGAGGATGCCGCCCATGACGAATGACCGCTACGAGACCGGCATGAAAGTGCGCCGCGAGGTTCTTGGCGACGACCATGTCGATCGCGCCGAGGCGGACAAATCTTCATTCGATTCCGATTTCCAGCGCTACATTACCGAGAACGCGTGGGGTGCGGTGTGGGCCCGTGGCGCGCTGAGCCAGCGCGAACGATCGATGATCACCATCGGCATTCTGGCCGCTCTGGGCCACTATGACGAGGTGGCGATGCATGTGCGGGCCGCCCGCAACACCGGCGCGACGAAGCAGGATATTGCCGAGGTGATGCTTCACGTGGCGATATATGCTGGGATACCGGCAGCGCACTCGGCGGTCGCGGTGGCCAAGTCCGTCTACGCCGAATCCGACCCGGAGAGCAGCACGTGACGCAATCCACGAAGTCCAATCTGCAACCGGAAACGGGCGCCTTCTATCAGCGTGACCGGGCGATGCACCCGCCCGGCTATGCCCCGGGCTACAAGACTTCGGTGCTGCGCTCGCCCCGCTACGCCCTTCTGTCGCTCAACAACACGATCTCCGAGATCACCGGTCCGGTTTTCGGCCACAACATGATCGGTGAGCTCGACGATGATCTGATCTACAACTTCGCCAAGCCCGGCGAATCCGCCATCGGCCAGCGCATCATCGTGCACGGACGCATTCTCGACGAGCGCGGGGTCGGCGTCCCGGGGGCGTTGCTGGAGGTCTGGCAGGCCAATGCCGCCGGCCGCTACCGCCATCGAAACGAAGGCTACATCGCTCCGCTCGACCCGAATTTCGGCGGTTGCGGCAGGGTGATCACCGACGAGAACGGTTACTATCGCTATCGCACCATCAAGCCCGGTCCCTACCCGTGGCCCAACGGCGTCAACGACTGGCGGCCGGCCCACATCCATTTTTCCGTGTTCGGCGCGGGCTTCGCCCAGCGGCTGATCTCGCAGATGTACTTCGAAGGCGATCCGCTCATCCCGCTGTGTCCGATCGTCAACACGATCCCGAACAAGGCCGACATCGACCGGCTCGTCGCGCCCCTCGACATGGGCGAGACGATTCCGATGGATGCGCGGGCCTACAAGTTCGATATCGTGCTGCGCGGCCGCCGCTCCACCCTGTTCGAGAACCGCAAGGAGGGCAATTGATGGTCCAGGATCTGGGTCGCCTCAAGGAATCGCCCTCGCAGACCGCCGGCCCTTACGTCCATATCGGGCTGACGCCGAACCATGCCGACATCAACGGGATCTATGGGGAGGATCTCGGCAAGGCGATGGTCAGCGACGAGACCAAGGGCGAGCGCATCACCATCACCGGACGGATCTTCGACGGGTCCGGATCGGTGCTCCGCGACGGCGTGGTGGAGATCTGGCAGGCCGACGCCGCGGGGCTCTACAACAGCCCCTCCGAGTTGCGCGGCGACGCCGACCCCAATTTCACCGGCTGGGGCCGGACCGGCGTCGACTGGGAGACCGGCCAGTACCGCTTCGAGACGATCAAGCCCGGCCGCGTGCCGTTTCCCGACGGCCGGATGCAGGCCCCCCACGTCACCTTCTGGATCGTGGCCAGGGGAATCAATATCGGCTTGCAGACGCGAATGTATCTCGGCGACGAGGCAACGGCCAACGCCGAGGACCCGGTGCTGACCCGCATCGAATTGCAGGTGCGCGTGCCCACGCTGATCGCGGCGCGGGACGGCGATACCTACACGTTCGACATCCACCTGCAGGGCGAGAACGAAACCGTCTTCTTCGACATCTGAGGTGCGCGATGGCCGCTTTCGTGCCGCTAGCCGAGGCCCTCGGGTCCTATCTGCACGATGGTGACAGCGTCGCCTTCGAGGGCTTCACGCATCTGATCCCGCACGCCGCCGCCCACGAGGCGATCCGCCAGGGGCGCCGGGACCTGACCCTCATCCGCATGACCCCCGACATCATTTACGATCAGATGATCGGCATGGGCTGCGCGAGGAAGCTGGTGTTCTCCTACGCGGGCAATCCCGGTGTCGGGCTCCTGCGCCGGCTGCGCGACGCCGTCGAGAAGGACTGGCCGCGCGCCATCGAGATCGAGGAACACTCCCACGCGGCGATGGCCAACGCCTATGAGGCCGGCGCCGCGGGGCTGCCCTCGGCGTTCTTTCGCGGCTACCGCGGCGTCGAGCTCGCAACCGTCAATCCCAACATCAAGTCCGTCACCTGCCCATTCACCGGCGAGGAGCTGGCGGCGGTGCCCGCCGTCAGGCCCGACGTGGCGATCATCCACGCCCAGCGGGCGGACCGGCGCGGTAACGTGCTGGTCGAGGGGATCGTCGGGGTCCAGAAGGAAGCGGTGCTCGCCGCTGGCCGGGCCGTGGTCACGGTCGAGGAGGTCGTCGACGACGTCACCGACGTCCATCCCAATGCCTGCGTGTTGCCGCACTGGACAATCACCGCGATTTGCGAGGTGCCTGGCGGCGCCCATCCGAGCTACGCCCACGGCTACTACGACCGCGACAACGCGGCCTATCTGGAATGGGACGGGATTTCCGCCGACCGCGAGGAATTCCAGACCTGGATGGAGCGCCATGTGCTCGGCGCGACCCCGGACGTGTTCGCCGGGCGCGTCGCGCACCTGCGGCGGAGGGCGGCGTGAGCGATTTCACCCCCGACGAGATGATGACAATTGCCGCCGCGCGGGCGCTCAAGACCGACGATGTCGTCTTCGTGGGCATCGGGGCGCCGTCGGCGGCCTGCAATGTGGCGCGCCTCACCCATGCCCCCGACATCACGCTGATCTACGAGAGCGGTACGATCGGGACGGCGCCGTCGGTGCTGCCCCTGAGTATCGGCGACGGCGAGCTGTGTGAAACCGCCGTGACCACGGTGGCGGTGCCGGAGATGTTCCGCTACTGGCTGATGGGCGGCCGGATCACGGTCGGCTTCCTGGGGGCCGCTCAGCTCGACCGGTTCGGCAACATCAACACGACCGTCATCGGCGAGTACGCACACCCCAAGGTGCGCCTGCCGGGCGGTGGCGGGGCGCCCGAAATCGCCGCGTCATGCGGTGAGGTCTTCATCACCATGAAGCAGTCGACGCGCGGGATGGTCGAGAAGATCGATTTCATGACCTCCTTCGGCCACGGCGCGGGGGGCGACGCGCGGCGGAAACTCGGCCTGACGACCGCCGGGCCGACGCTGCTGATCACGGATCTGGCGATCTGGAAACCGGACCCGGAAACCAAGGAATTCACGGTCACCAGCCTGCATCCGGGCGTCACGCGGGGCGAGGTCGAGGCGGCTTGTGCCTGGCCGGCGCAATTCGCCTCCGAGCTGGACGAAACGCCGCCGCCGACGGCACTCGAGATCGACACCCTGCGCGACCTGCAGGCGCGGTCGAAAGCGGCGCACGAGGGAAGGGCGGCCTGAGATGGCCGAAGCCTACATCTGCGACTACATCCGCACACCGATCGGGCGCTACGGCGGCGCGCTGGCGCCGGTTCGCACCGACGATCTGGCGACGGTCCCGATCAAGGCGCTGATGGCGCGGCATCCCGGGCTCGACTGGGCGGGTGTCGACGAGGTGATCCTGGGTTGTGCCAACCAGGCCGGCGAGGACAATCGAAACGTCGCCCGCATGGCGCTCCTGCTGGCCGGGCTGCCGGCAGAGGTGCCGGGCATCACCCTCAACCGCCTCTGCGCCTCCGGAATGGACGCGGTGATCGCGGCCGCCCGGGGGATCCGCGCCGGAGAGATCGAGCTGGCGATCGCCGGCGGCGTCGAATCGATGTCGCGCGCGCCGTTTGTCAGCCCCAAGGCCGAGACGGCGTTTGCCCGCCAGGCCGAAGTCTACGACACCACGATCGGCTGGCGGTTCGTCAATCCGGTTCTGAAAGCCCAGTACGGCATCGATTCGATGCCCGAGACCGGCGAAAACGTCGCCGAGGAATTCGGCATCGGCCGCGCCGACCAGGATGCATTTGCCCTCAGGTCGCAGCAGCGGGCCGCCGTCGCGCAAGAAAGCGGCCGCATGGGTGCCGAGATCATACCGGTGAGCGTGCCGCAGCGCCGGGGCGATCCGATCACGGTGGACCTCGACGAACATCCGCGCGCCGACACGAGCCTCGAAAAGCTGGCCGCGCTGCCGACCCCGTTCCGCGAAGGTGGGTCCGTCACCGCGGGCAATGCGTCCGGCGTCAACGATGGCGCGGCGGCGCTGATCGTGGCCTCGGAGGCGGCCATGCAAGCGCACGCGCTCAGCCCCCTGGCGCGCGTCGTCGGCGCCGCCAGCGCCGGCGTGCCGCCCCGGATCATGGGGCTGGGACCGCTCCCCGCGACCAAGAAGCTGTGCGCCCGGCTCGGACTGACGCCCGCCGACTTCGACATCGTCGAGCTCAACGAGGCCTTCGCCTCCCAGGCGATCGCGGTGCTCAGGGAGCTCGGTCTTCCCGAGGCCGCCGAGCATGTCAATCCGAACGGCGGGGCCATCGCGCTCGGCCATCCGCTGGGCATGTCGGGGGCGCGGATTGCCGGCACCGCGGCCTTTGAACTCAACGCAAAGGGCGCGCGGCGGGCCCTGGCGACGATGTGCGTCGGGGTGGGGCAGGGCGTCGCGATCGCTCTGGAGGCGGCGCGATGACCGTCTCGGCGTTCGACCATCCGTGGCTTGGAGCGCTGCTCGGCGATGCGGAAGGCGCGGCGGTCTTTTCGGCCGACAGAGAACTCAAGGCCATGCTCGCTGTCGAGGCGGCCCTGGCCGCGGCCGAAGCCGAGATCGGCCTTATCCCCGCGACGGCGGGCGCGGCCATCGAGGCGGCATGCGCGCGCTTTTCGCCCGACAGGGCTGCACTGGCGGCCGCAACGGCCCGCGACGGTGTGGTTGTCCCGGAACTGGTGCGCCAGTTGCGCGCCGCCGTCGCCAGCCCGCACGGCGAGCAGGTGCATTTCGGCGCCACCTCCCAGGACATCGTCGATACCGCCCTGGTGACGCGCGTGAAGGAATTGGTGCCGGTCTACGCGACACGGCTGACCGCCGTGCAAAACGCGCTGGGCGCCCTGCGCGCCCAACAGGGCGACACGACGATCCAGGCCGTCACCCGCATGCAGCCGGCCCGTCCGATGAAGGCGGCGACACGGATTGCGGCCTGGCAGGCCCCGGTGGCACGCGCCGATGAGACGCTCCGCGCCCAGGCCGAACGGAGCCTGGTTCTGCAACTTGGCGGGCCGACCGGCGACCGGTCGAGCTTCGGCGGCAAGGGCGACGAACTCGCGGCCAATCTGGCGGCCCGCCTCTCCCTTGCCGATCCCGGCGCGGCCTGGCACGCCGAACGCAGCCGGCTGGTCGAATTCGGCGACTGGGCGGCGCGGCTCACCGGCGGGCTGGGCAAGATGGGGGCGGATATCGCCCTGATGGCGCTGACGGGAGCCGTCCGGCTGAAGGCCGGGGGAGGCTCTTCCTCGATGCCGCACAAGAACAACCCCGTCGCCGCCGAAACCCTGGTGGCGCTCGGCCGCTTTGCCGCCACCCAGGTCGCGGGACTGCATCAGGCCATGGTGCACCACACCGAGCGCTCCGGCGCGGCCTGGACGCTCGAATGGATGGTGCTGCCGCCGTTGCTGGTGGCGAGCCTTGCAGCGCTCCGCCACGCCGAATCCGTGGCGGCGGACATCGAATTCGTGCCGATGGAGGAAACCCATGGCTGACCACAAGACCGACGTTGTCATCATCGGCGCGGGGCCCTCGGGGCTGTTGCTCGCGCACCTTCTCGACCTCAGCGGCGTCCGTTCGATCATCGTCGAGCGCCAGAGCGAGGAACACGTGAGGGGACGCATTCGCGCCGGCGTCATCGAAGCCGAATCGGTTCAAACGCTGATCGATGCCGGGGTGGGGGAACGGCTGCAGCGCGAAGGGCTGGCCCACGATGGATTCGACATCGTCTTCGGCGACCGCCACCACCGCATCGATCTCAAGGGCCTCACCGGCAAACAGGTGACCATCTACGGCCAGACCGAGATCACCCACGATCTGATCGAAGCCAGCAACACCGCCGGCCGCACCATCGTCTGGGAGGCCGACAACGCCACCCTCCACGACATGGCGTCCGACTCGCCGTCTGTCACGTTCGAAAAGGAAGGCGAGTCGCACCGGGTTTCGGCCCGCCTCATCGCCGGCTGCGATGGCTATCACGGCGTCTGCCGCCACACGATCCCCTCCGACATGCTGAAGTCGTACGAGCGGGTCTATCCATTCGGCTGGCTGGGCATCATGGCGGAGGTCAAGCCCGCCTCCGACGAACTCATCTACGCCAGCCACGAGCGCGGTTTTGCGCTGTGCTCGATGCGCACGCCTACGCGTTCGCGCTACTATGTGCAGGTCTCGACCGAGGATCACATCGACAACTGGCCCGACGAGAAATTCTGGGAGGAGTTCTCGATCCGGATCGGGCCGGAAGCCTCAAAAACCCTGACCACCGGGCCCTCGTTCGAGAAGTCGATCGCACCCTTGCGCTCCTTCGTCGCCGAGCCGATGAGCTACGGGTCGCTGTTGCTGGCCGGCGACGCCGCCCACATCGTGCCGCCGACCGGCGCCAAGGGGCTCAACCTCGCCCTCGCCGACGTGCAAATCCTGCACCGGGCAATCGAGCGCTTCTTCAAGAGCAACGACACCGAGGGCATCGAACACTATTCGGAAGTCTGCCTGAGGCGGGTTTGGAAGGCGGAGCGATTCTCCTGGTGGATGACGATGCTCTTGCACGTGTTTCCCGATCACTCACCCTTCGAGCGCAAGCTTCAGATCGCCGAATTCGACTATCTGGCGAGCTCGGAAGTCGCCTCGCGCTCGCTGGCCGAGAACTATGTCGGGTTGCCGGTGATCGCCTGACTACATGACCGCGGCGACCTGCCACGGCACGAATTCGCTGTCTCCATAGCCCAGCGCCTCGGACTTGGTGTGCTCACCGGAGGCGACGCGGAGGATGGTCTTGAAGATCTCCTGACCCTTGTCCTGCAGGCTGACGCCGTCGAGCACGTCGCCGCAGTTGATGTCCATGTCCTCTTGCATGCGGGTGTAGAGATCGGTTGTGGTGGCGAGCTTGATCGACGGCACCGGCTTGTTGCCGTAGGCCGATCCGCGGCCGGTCGTGAAACAGAGCATGTTGGCGCCGCCGGCGACCTGCCCGGTCGCCGAAACCGGGTCGTAGCCCGGGGTATCCATGAACACGAAGCCGCGTGAGGCGACCGGCTCGGCGTATTCGTAGACCTCGGCCATCGGCGCGTGACCACCCTTGGCGACCGCGCCGAGGGATTTCTCCAGAATCGTCGTCAGTCCGCCGAGCTTGTTGCCCGGGGTGGGGTTGTTGTTCATGTTGCCGCCGAACTTGCCGGTGTACTCGTCCCACCATTTAAGCCGCGTGCGCAATTTGTCGGCGACCTCGTCGCTGACCGCGCGCGTCAGCAGCAAATGCTCGGCGCCATAGATTTCGGGGGTTTCGGCAAGGATCGATGTGCCCCCGTGACGCACGAGCAGGTCGGAGGCGACCCCGAGCGCCGGGTTCGCGGTGATCCCCGAATGACCGTCCGAGCCGCCGCATTGCAGCGCCAGCACCAGCTCCGAGGCCGGGATCGTCTGGCGCTCAAAGGCGTTGACCGCCGGCAGCATCTCGGCAATCCGTTTGAGCCCTTCGGCGACCGCCGCGCGGGTGCCCCCGGTGTCCTGAATGGTGTGCGTGTTGAAGGTCGGCCCTTCCTCGATCGCGTGCTCCTTCTTGAAGCGGCCGATCTGGAAGACCTCGCAGCCCAGCCCCACGACCATCACGCCGCCGAGATTGGGATTGGCGGCATAGCCCCACTGGGTGCGGTTGAGAACGTCGTAGCCTTCGCCCTGGTCCGCCATGCCGCAGCCGGTGCCGTGCACGAACGCCACCACGCCGTCGACATTGGGATAGTCGTCCAGCATCCCGGACTGCTCGGCCTCCCGGGCGATGAACCGCGCCACCGACGCCGAGCAGTTCACGCTTGTCAGAATCCCCACATAGTTGCGCGTGCCCGTGCGCCCCGACGGGCGCTTGTATCCTTCGAAAGTGGCCCGCTCGCTCTCCGGCAGGGGCGCAAAGCTCTCCATGTCCGGTTCCCGGACGACCTGGTGCTCGGACGGTGTCATGGCGGTGTTGTGCTCGTGCACCCAGCTTCCGCGCCCGATCGCATCCCTGGCGAGCCCGATCACCTGGCCGAATTTCACGATCGGCTCGCCCGCCGCGATGTCCCGTGCCGCCACCTTGTGGCCGCGCGGAATGCGGTCGACGCTGACCACGCCTTCCGCCAGCGTCACCCCGTCGCCAACCCGATCGATGCACACCAGAACGTTGTCCGACTTGTGCAGTCGCAGCGTGCGCGGAGTGGCGGTGTCGGGCATTTTGGCGACCTCGAGGTTTCAGGCGGCGTGCCGAGCCGGAGCGGTTGTAGTCCCGAGCGGCCGGCTGCGGCAAGGGCAAGCACGCGCGGCACGGGCCTCTCGGGCGCCCCCGAACCGGCCGGACGTTCCGCAATCGATCCCCGCAACCGACTGGTCGGGCGGCGATCGGGCCACTATGTTCAGTTTAGCGGCTTTGCGGCGGCGAGGAGGAACACGGATGAGGATTGGCGTATTGGGCACCGGCATCGTCGGGCGGACGCTGGCGACCAAGCTGGCCGCACTTGGCCACGATGTCATGATGGGGGCGCGCAAGAAGGACAACGAGACGGCCCTCGGCTGGGCGGAGGAGACAGGCGGCAAGGCGGGTGACTTTGCGGACGCCGCCGCGCATGGCGAGTTGGTCATCAACTGCACAAAGGGCTCGGTTTCGGTCGAGGCGCTGCGCCAGGCCGGTGCCGGCAACCTGGCCGGCAAGGTGCTGATGGACGTCTCCAATCCGTTGGTGTTCACCGAAGGCGAGCTGTCCCTGTCGATCGTCAACACCGATTCCCTGGCGGAGAGCATTCAGCGGCGGTTCCACTCCGCGAAGGTCGTCAAGACCCTCAACGGCATGAACTGTGCGGTGATGGTCGAGCCCGGCCGCGCGCCGGGCACGCATTCGGTGTTCTTGTGCGGCAATGACCGCGATGCCAAGGCCGATGTCCGGGCGCTTCTGGAATCGTTCGGCTGGCAGGACATCATCGATCTGGGGGATCTGACCGCGGCGCGCGGAATGGAAATGATCCTGCCCCTGTGGCTCAAGCTCACCAATTCGTTGGGCACGTCGGACTTCAACTTCGCGGTGATGCGCGAAGACTAGGCCCGGGCGGCCCCGCTCTCGTCGCCCTTGCATTGCACCCGGCGGCCGTGCGATCAGGCGCGCCATGCAGGAGCCGACCGCCATTGCAAGCGCCCGCCGGTTTGCGGTGGCGCCGATGATGAACGTCACCGACCGTCACTGCCGGTATTTCTTCCGGCTGCTGACGCGGCGCGCCCTGTTGTTCACCGAGATGATCGTCAGCACCGCACTGGTGCGCGGCCGGGCGACCCACCTGCTTGAGTTCGACGCGATCGAGCACCCTGTCGCCGCCCAGCTCGGCGGCGCCGAGCCGGACGAACTGGCCGCCGCCGCTTCGCTGTGCGAGCGCTACGGATATGACGAGGTCAACCTCAATGTCGGCTGCCCCTCCGATCGGGTGCATTCAGGGCGCTTCGGGGCGTGCCTGATGGCCGAGCCGGAAGCCGTGGCGGCGTCGGTCGCCGCGATGAAGGCGGCGACGGCGCTGCCGGTGACGGTCAAGTGTCGCATCGGCATCGATGATCAGGACACCGACCGCGATCTCGACGCGTTCGCCGACCGGCTCGTCGCCGCCGGCATCGACGCGCTCTATGTGCACGCCCGCAAGGCCTGGCTGCAGGGCCTGTCGCCGGCCGAAAACCGCCATGTGCCGCCGCTCGATCCTGAGCGCGTGTACCGGCTTCGGGAGCGCCTCGCGCCGCTGCCGGTGATCGTCAATGGCGGCGTCGAGACGCTGGCGGACGCCGAGACCCATCTCGGGCACGTCGATGGGGTGATGGTGGGGCGTGCCGCCTACCACCGCCCGGCGATGCTGGCCCGGGTCGACCGCGACATCTTCGGCGCGCTCACGCCGCCGCCCGCCATGCAGGAGGTGGCTTCGGGCGTGGTCGCTTACGCCGAAAGGCTGGTCAGCGCCGACCTCCCGCTGCGCCGCATCACCCGGCATCTTCTGGGCCTCGCCCATGGGCGGCCCGGGGCCAGGGAATTCCGGCGCCTCCTCAGCGTTGAGGCGGGCCGCGACGGCGCCGGGCCGGAGCTTGTCGAGCGCGCATTTTCGCTGCTCGGTCCAGCCCGGCGGGAACGCGAGGCGGCCTGAAGGCGCCCCCGGCGGGACGCGCACCGGCCCGCAAAGCGGCGTCTCAGCCGTTGAGCTCCAGCCGGTCCCGCGCCACCCCATACGATTGCAGCGTTTCCAGGAAAGTCATTCCGAGAAGCGATTCGTCGAGCGAACCGGGTTCGGCGACGAACCCCTGAATGCGCCGCCTGACGATGCCGCCCACGGCAATCTCGTCGAGCACCACCAGGGCCGCTTTGCTGGTGCCGTTGGCGGTCTGCACCGGCACCGTGAAGCGCAGCGACTTGACGTCGATTCCGGCCTCGCTCGCGTCCTCGGCGCTCAACACGACCGCGCTCGCGCCGGTGTCGAAGATGAACCTCACTTCGGCGCCGTTGATCTCGCCCGCGAGATGGAAAGACCCATCGCGGGAGCGGCGAACCCCGACCGTCGTGCCGTCCACGGACTGCGCAAGGCCGGGCGTCAGCTCGCCCAGCATCCGCGCCCCGATCTGCTGGAACTCGAAGCGATACGAATAGGCGAGGATCGCCACCGCGAAAACCGCCACCCACATGGCGATCCCCGTCAGCATCTGTCTGAACGGGACGCGCCGGCCGAACACGCCGCCGGCGACCACCACCAGCACCATCAGCAGAAACACGAGCTGGCCGAACTGCGTCTGATCGAGCCCGACCAGGGTGCCGGCATCGCTCGCGATCAGCAGCGCCAGCAACCCGGCGATGATGATCGCCAGCCCGATGAAAACCATGGGCGGCCCCTTCCTAGCTCACCCAGAGCATAAAGAGGCCCAGCGCGGCGATTTCAAGAATGAGCTGTCCCGCCCCGATCAGATCGCCGGTGTAGCCGCCCACCAGAACGTGGCAGACGGCCCGCCAGCCCAGAATGGCGGCGCCCATGATCGCCAGGCCCAGGAGCGCGCCGACCAGGCCGGCAAGCGGCGCGACGGCGCCGCCGCCGAGGATCGCCGCGATCGCCGCCCCGGTGGCGAACCGGGTCAGTGTGACGCCGCCGGCGCTCGCTGCCGCGCCGTCGGGCCGCGCCGCGCTCATCGTCGCCGGCAGCCACAGCGCCAACGACCGGGCGGCGATGCCGATTCCCAGCCAGGCCAATGCGCCGCTGACGGGATGGGTGAAAGCCAAACTCGCCAGCGCCGAAACCCGCATGATGAAGCTCAGCACCAGGGCCGAGACGCCATAAGTGCCGTGGCGGGGATCTTTCAGAATGTCCAGGCGCCGCTGCCGGTCGGCCCCCCCGAACAACCCGTCCATGGCGTCGGCCAGCCCGTCCTCGGCCATCGCCCCGGTCGCGATGACCCATGCCGCGACCGCCACCGCCGCCGCGAACAAGGCCGGCACGCCCAGGAGCACCAGGGTTGCCAGCATCAGGGCCGGGAGGATGCCGATCGCGATACCGGCAACCGGGACCCAGGGGGCGATGCGGTCGAGGTCCGGCCGGTCCATGCCACCGATGGGCAGTCGCGAAAAGAACCGAAGCGCCATTCTCACCGACTCGATCGGATCGGCGGGCGGCGCCGGACGGTGCTCGGAATGGTCCTCGTTCACGTGCGTTTCACCGGCGGTTTGCGATTCGACAGGGCTTGGGGCTAGAAGTGCCGGTCTTTTATCGCCGCGCCGCGGTTCGTGTCATGCCCCATTCCCCGGCTCCGGACGCTTTCGCCGATTTCGAGCGCCTGCTCGCCGACCTGCCGACCGGCAGTGCCGAAGCGGAAAGCGCGGTCAGATCGCGCGATCTGACCCTCACCAAACCGGCCGGCTCGCTCGGTCGGCTCGAGGAGTTGGTGCGGTTCGTCGCCCGCTGGCAGGAAAACCCCGAGCCCGAACTCGTCAATCCCATGGTGGCGATCTTCGCGGGCAATCACGGCGTCACCCGACAGGGGGTCTCCGCCTATCCGCCGGAGGTGACCGCGCAAATGGTCGCCAACTTCACCGCCGGCGGGGCCGCGATCGCGCAAATCTGCAAGCTCCATGAGTTCAATCTGAGAGTGTTCGAACTGGCGCTCGACTTGCCGACCGGCGACATCACCGAAGAGCCGGCGATGGACGAGCGCACCTGCGCCGCGACCATCGCCTACGGCATGGAGGCGATCGCCGGCAGGCCGGATCTTCTGGCGGTCGGCGAGATGGGCATCGGCAACACCACCGTCGCTGCCGCGGTGTGTGCGGCGCTGTTCGGCGGGACGGGTGCCGACTGGGTCGGGCGCGGCACCGGCGTCGACGATGCGGGGCTGACCCGCAAGGCCGACGCCGTCGATCGCGCGCTGACAAGGCACCGAGACGGGCTCGCCTCGCCCTTCGAAGCCCTTGCCGCGGTGGGCGGCCGCGAGCTGGCGGCCATGGCCGGCGCCATCATCGCGGCCCGGCACAACAAGGTGCCGGTGATCGTCGACGGGTTCGTGGCCACCGCCGCTTCCGCGGTCCTTTATGCGCTCAATCCCGCCGCCCTCGACCATTGCCTGTTCGGGCATGTCT
>Ga0307426_1001203_pt1 | contig 17321 bp, 12 predicted proteins | sample SalMarWE160340MG_FD_202165 | JGI IMG/M metagenome (GOLD analysis project Ga0307426, IMG submission 202165) | Salt marsh sediment microbial communities from the Plum Island Ecosystem LTER, Massachusetts, United States - WE1603-40 | ecosystem: Environmental > Aquatic > Marine > Intertidal zone >... | reverse complement strand
TCCAGGACCTTTTTCCCAGCAGACCAACCGATTCTTCCAGCTCGATTTAGGATAAGGAATTTAAAGGTTTTCCACTCCATTGAGTAATATAAACGAGTGTGCTTCAGATGCTGCTTGCGTTTTTTCACCAACCCCATGCTGTGTTGCATAGAGATCGATAGATTGTATGCCATCTGGCTAACTTGCATAAAGGCGGAGTTAGCCTGATAAGTATTGGTTGGGATATGGTCAAAGGCAAAATCGTTTTTTAGCTGTCCGATGGAGTTTTCCTGACCACTGCGACCCGAGATGAATGATAGCAAATCTTCAGGTGACCAGTGCTTCGAGGAGGTTACTACCGCTGAGTATTCATAGATACCATTGTTTGGACTAAACAGCTCAAGTTGGAAATTCTTCTTTGGACTCTTAAGCTTTTTGCGAAGGATCATCGCAAAATGAGGCGTTTGCACCGCAGCGATAGGGCTGGCAACCCAAAAATAGCTCCACTGGTTATTGATTTTATACCAACGTTTGCGCTGTTGCGCGGCCTGTTTGAGGTTGAGAAGCTTCCAAAAGGGTGCTTTGATGGCAAAATCAATCCTGTTGCCGGCCAGATAGTTAATAACTTCCGGCACACAGAACGCACTGTCAGCTCGGAAACGTAAAATGAATCCTGTAAGCTGTTTTCTCAACAGTTTAATCAGTGTCAGGGCTCGATTAGAGTCATGCACATTACCGGGTCTGTTGGTAATCGAAATGAAGTGTCCGGTCTCACCGATATGAGCGGTTAGAGGAAAATAGGACTTGGCACCACGCTTAATGGGATTGTAGCCTTTTAATGCCCAGGTAGGGTTGCCACGCGTGCTGATGACCGTTCCGTCAAGATCAATGGTGATATGGCGCAAACCAAGTTCATCGAGTTTTTCAATCACAAACAGGCTATTAAGCTCAACCAGCGCCTTCAAGGAATCAGAGGTAAATTGCTTTAAGGTGCGCGACACCTGCGTGCGATGCGGTACGCGGGTCAGCCGCAGCAGCCTGCGAAACAGGGGATCGTTATTAACATACTCCAAATGCTGAATCCGTTCAGCGCCAATCAATAAAAGAATCAGTAGCATAAAAAGGATGTGGCCGACATGATAGTCTCCCTTGAAACCATAGGGTTTCATCGCCTGGCATAGGCGCCGATGGATGCCATAGAGCCGAAGGTAGTGATGGATCAATGTCAATCCGGCAAATGAAGTCATGTCTTGACGAACAAATTGGACAGGCAGTATTTTGTTTCTTCTTGCAATCAAAGTGCGTTTATTATATCTCATCTATACAAGCCTTTCAGAATTTGGGTTTTTTGTGTTTATCCGACTCATAACTACCCGATTTTGAAAGGCTTTACAAGTTTTTATTACTTCTTTTTTTGTAATTTATCGCTCGTTTGAGGTATTATATTGTGGAAGATTTTAGCTAATTTAGTGAAACTGATTTCACAATGAAATCTTGCGTACTGAGCTCCGACACGACCAAACCTTTTAATACACCGCCCAATTATCGATATGATCGAAACCCAGTTTGAACCAGAGCAATAAAGCGTAGGACGATTTTATGATGACCGGCTTTACGAAAATGCTTGCCAAATAATTATAATTACTGTTATTTGTAGAGTGCGCATAGAGGCCAGAAGTCATGAGACTCTGGGCAGCGAGTTTGCACCTCCCTGCGATGCCCTCTATGCGCATCTTTAATATAGTACCATTTTGGTATGATTTAAATGATTGACATTTTTTTTCTTTGGAATATTATGATCCTTGGTGCTTCGGAAACTGACCTGCTAATGTTGACCTGATGTTCTGCACCAAAAGGGGTGGTCTTGATGGCCACCCTTTTTCTTTTTGAAAACGTTACCCCCAATTCCATAGTCTATCCCTTTCTGCCAACTCTTATTTATGCTTGCACACCGAATGAGGTTCATTATAGATTGACCTATCGCAAACCATTGGAGACGGACAGGGGGAGGAGCCATGAAGGATCTGATCACTGAGATTGTGCGAGCGCTTGTTGACCAACCAGATCAGGTTTCGGTTGTTGAAATTGTAGGTGACCATACCAACGTATTGGAATTAAGTGTCGCTAAATCGGATATGGGCAAGGTCATTGGCAAGCAGGGCAGAAATGCACAGGCACTCCGAACTATCCTGAGTGCAGCATCAGGGAAGACTCGAAAAAAGTATGTTCTGGAGATATTAGAGTGATCGACGGCATGGCGATGTGCCGGGTAATCTGGGATTAATAGAGTGTAACACACAAAAGCATGGCTTTCTAATCCCACATGCTTATCAGAAGATCATTTTACCTTTTGGAATTTCAAACCGAAACCCTCTTCGTTTAACCAGATTATTTGACCCAAGATGCGTACTATTTTACCTGTTTTAAGAGGAAGATCCAGCTTTATCAACTGTCCAATTTGTAAATTTTCTTCTGTAGCGATAAAGGCTCCGGATGCACTGATATTTTTTGTACTGCCCTCAGAGATTCCTTTAAGGGTTTTAAATTGGATGGTTCGAAAGAAAGCTTTTCTTGGATTCTTTCTTGAATCTTTTTCTATTTTTGAGTCAGCAGTGGTATCCAAATTATGCTTGATTGAATCAGAAACCAGTTGGATTCCATAACCATAATTAAATAAAGATTGTTTCAATTCTTTACGCCATCTAACTTCGCCATAATAATATTCCAAGACACCAGATGAGCGGGTATAGGGAGAGTTTATGATACAGATGTAAATCTTTGCTCCCTTTTGAAAAACTCCATCTGATTCGAAATAGATTCCTCTGAAGCTATAGTTTAACATGCTGGCTTTGTATATTTCACCGGATCTTAAATCCTTAACCCGAAGTGGTGAAGTATGATCAATTCGTTTCGGCATCTTTGTTCTTAAAATTGTCTGTAAATATTTTATGTTCCTATTGTGAGATTCCCGATTCGCAGATTGCATTCAAGCCAACTATAATATCGGTCAAACTCTGTAAAAGCTTAATTAGGCCAGTAAATGGTAGGAGAAATTATCAAAGTATAAGATGGCCGCCAATCCCGAAAATGGTCATGCTTATCAGAAAATCGATCAGAAAACGTTCATGCTTATCAGTGTATGAGGTGGTAAAATTGGCAGGGTATAGGGTGGTGCCGGGTAATCCGGGTACAGTCCGTTATCAATTAAACAAGGTCTGATCATGGAAAGATATGAAGGCTGTTCCGGGTAAACATTGACTTTGTCGCACTATATACGGTTTGGATATCGCAAGTAGGGGTAAAGGACAGGCACCTGAGATAGATAGCAGATATTTGCATTGACACATAAAGGATGTGCGCACAGAGGGCCCTCCTGGGAGATACAAGCTCCCGGATCCAGAGCCTCACGACATCTGGCCTCTGTGCGCACAAATTCCTTCAAAATATGTTGAACATCATCTGATAGGACTAAAAAATTTGCCCTTTATATCGATCCTGTAAAGTTCATTAACATCATCAATATCTATCGTCTGTTATTTTTTCCCATACCTTAAATTCTTTTTCAATTTCATCCCTCTTGGTAATAAATCGAAAATCAGGAAGTTGTTTCTGAATTCGCTTTTGGACCCTTTCTGCAAGTGCAAGCATCTCCTTGTTGCCCTTAGGTCACCCATCCCGGAAATCTGATGTTGTAATCAAATCAGATAACTTTCTCTCAGGATTTATCAGTTTGACGCAATCCTCAAGCCACTTAAACATTTTTCTTAAGTCAAATGGTTTTTGGAATACATGACAGCCGAGCTCCTGTGCATATTTCAAACCGGAATCAGTCCAATCTCCTGACATGAGAGCTCGATATTTTACTTTACATCCCTTCTGCTGCCGCTCTTTAATAAATTCTAATCCAGTTTTTGTTGGCATGTTGACATCTGAAATAATTATATCTGCGCAAGCATGATCTGCAGGACAAGTGTGACTAACTGACTCATAAACTGGACACCCTTTAAAGTCCGAAAAAGTGAAAACATCGTAGCCCCGCTCACTGAGGATATATTGAAGTGCAGAACGCAGGATGTCATTATCTTCAAATATTAAAACCCTTGGCCTCAATCATTCTCCTTTTGTTAAACTATAGATTGACTTGAGAGTGATTCTTGCACTTAATTTTCAACATTTATAACCACTGAATTTAAACACCAAAATATCCACAAGCAAAATCCTCGCCAAAATTAAAATACACATTAATTCAAACTGTTATGATGGGATTTCTAAGGATTATCGAGTTTCGATTGTGCAATAGAGGTTATAAAATTAGGAGGGTAAGTACCTATTTTAGTTTATAGGAGACTTTACGTGGAAATAAAAAATTTAGGCGCATCCGTAGATTTTTAAGTGGATGTATCTTGCCAGTATATGAAAATTGGCAATTATTCATATATGTTATGGCTATCCTAATAAAATCGAGGTGCTCTTCACTAAGGATAGATAGCAGTTATATTGACAGCTAGGCCTAAACAATTCTTAAGTTATTTAATCCACAGCAAAACATACCATTGTCAAATCGTCGCTTTGCCGGTAGCCGGCGGAATGCCCCTCAATGGCTTGGTTAATGGTCTCAAGAAGTTTTTCAGGGCTTTCACCACCGTGAGCGATAGCCTGTTTCAGCCGATCTGTTCCAAACATATCGCCTTCTTTGTTCATTGCCTCCGTAACGCCGTCCGTGTACACTATAATCCGGTCTCCGCATTTAAGTATGTACTCGGTATCGCCATATTCGTTGTCTTCCATAACTCCGATTGGAAAATTATTTTTAATCTGGAGTTCATATGCTGTATTGTCTCCGTTACGCAGGATAGGCGGGAAATGCCCTGCCGAGGATATTCTGAGGCTTCGCTTTTCAGGATCAATTATTAACAAGATCAGCGTAACAAACATACCACCTTCCATTTCTGCTAATAATGCACGATTTAAAACGGTCAGCACGGCTCCTGGTGAAAGGCGACCCTGGGCATGAAAACGCATCTCACTGCTTAACTTGGCCATATATAGCGCGGCAGATACACCTTTGCCCGAAACATCTCCAACCGCAACTCCGAAGACGTTTTTAGAGATTTCCACAAAATCGTAATAATCACCCCCAATATGCTGGGCAGCGATATAACTCTCTGCAAAACGATAACCGGGAATTTGGGGCGATGTCTTTGGTAGGAAGCAATGCTGAATCCGCTCAGCCAACTCCAGGTCTTTTTGTAAAAGTAGCTGGGCCAGTAGTTTCTCATGAAGTCTTGCTTTCATTAACGCCAGGGCAGTATGACCGGCGATACCTAAAAATACAGCCATATCTGCTTTAGAAAATTGACTTTGCGGATTGGAGCTGTCCAATTGTATGAGGCCCAGCACAGTGTCCTCGCAAATCATCGGCGCGCACATCACGGTACGCAATCCATAGCGCACAATCGTATGTTTGGAATCGAAACGATCGTCACCGCTGACATCGGCACTGAGTACGGCTGCACGGGTGGCTATCACCTGATTGGCCAGAGTGCGGCTGATGGAAATTTGGCTTTTAGCTCCAGGACGGACTTGTGTGGCGATAGGATCTAAATTCGAGCCGTCCGGATTACACAACAATATGCAGCCACGTTCAGCGTATGGGAATGCAACCAGAAGCTTTTCCAAAATCTTTGGGAATAGTTTATCAACTTCAATAACATTGCCCAGATATTCAGCAACCTCTGATAACAATTGCAGACGTTTCATCATTAACCGGCCGGCGTCTGCTTCAAGTCCTTCGGGTAACAAGGGCGCGATTGGATCATCCACAAGCACGTTTTTAACGATAGTTCCGCCCTCTGCCTCAGCGTCCCATGTTATATCGACATTCGGAATTGTCTCGCTTTGCAGATCAGAAAAGAAATTGAGCATAAGACTTCCCAAACGAACTGCATCGCCATTTTGAAGAGGTGTGACATCTCGCACCTTAACATCATTTACATAGGTACCGTTTGAACTACCCAAATCCCTTATTTGCCAGATGCCGTCGATGACCTCCAGCATGGCATGCCTACGTGATAATGTATTGTCCATAATTCGTACGTCAGCACTTTTTCCCCGGCCAATGCTTAGATTATTTTTCAATTCAATAGTCCAGCCGGATTGAGGGCCGCTTACAATCAAAAGCTTATTCATGAATTCTCCAGAAAGTTTATTTTGGGATAACCCGGAACTATAAATATCATTAATATTTGTGGCCATTAATTTCTGAGGATTAGTTGGTGTAATTTGTTACATAGCAAATCAGCAGTGCCGATTTTAGGGATCTGCTTGTTAGGTTTCTTTTCATGGGGGTCTTCAACATCTGCCACAGCTTTATCCTTCTCGGGCTATGATATGCCACCATGGGGAACCAAACCAAATAGTCGTATGTGTCTCCGGTATATCTGATAACTTGCCAATATATGGAATTAGTAATTATTTCATATATATAAAGGATATCATAACCCATTATTAAGATTTTTACCGCGCTACGCATCGAGCATCAGGTCATCGTTCCCACTTGAATTGAAATTCAACCTCTTCAGTGTTGCCTTCACGCTCATGTTCAATGTTGAACACTGCTTTGGACGGGATTTGTATCCTCTCGCCTGCAATTTGGATTTTAAACTGCTTCCCGTGTTCTAAACAATCGGCAAGCCGTCTCAGTTTTGCCACAATTTGTTTTACCGAGTATCCCTTTTCCATGTCTCTGTCTTTTTTCTTGAGAGTGCCTGATAATGGCATCGTGGGGACCTCCTTTTAACTTGGAGGCTTCAAATTATCGATAAGAGATTGATTTGTCAATAAAAAATAAATATCCAAGGATAGTCACAAGCTACCAGAACACTGCAGAATGGAATTAAATGACAATCCGAGGCTGTCATTTCGGCATTGGGATAGATTACACTTTCAAATCCATCAAAAAATAGCACCGTGATATTTTAGATTTGCAGGACAAATTCACAATCCCGGCGGACTATAGATTGGGTAATCGGAAATTTACATTTTGAGCTAAGTTTACATTGCGTGCCTGCATCGAATCTCAGTAATCTTCCAAAATTATTTCTTATTTCATCTGGCAATCCTAAAATCGAACCATTCTGAAAGAAGGGCATTCAAAATTATAGAAAAATAAACTAATTTGCCAATTTTACTTTTGAGGTCAAAAAATGGATTGCATTCAAAATGTTTTCAAATATTATAAATTTATTGAAAATAGTAAAAATTCTTTGTCAATTCGATCATGCATGCAAAGCATTTGCAGGATAACTCGAAAAAGACACGCTTCGGAGACCACCGTTTGCGCTTTTCATCTCATGGCAATTGGATAGTTGTTAAGGTCCTCGTGTTTCTTCAGCGCCACTGGTATCATCTGACCGTATTCGCAGCCTTTTTCATTTGCTTTTTCGTGCTATACTCTTACAGCCAGCGCCAGACCTCGTGGTTCATCTATTGGTTCGACGACTGGGTCTTTTATGCTGATTCGAGTGGATCCTACGATCACATGAAAGAAATTTCTTTTGACGGGAACATGTGGCGGCATCCGCTCTATCCGTTGATCGTATCGCCTCTCGTGTCAGGGATAAAGGCCCTTTTCGGGTTTGGAAACCGTCAGGCCGCCAAAGTGGTCGTCGCACTGCTTGCAGCCCTGAATGGTGCGCTCTTCTTCACACTGTTTCACTCTTGCATCAAGGAAAAAATTGCAGGACTTGTTTTCACCGTCCTTTACGGGCTCTTATTTTCGAATCTTGTTTTCTTTTCGATTCCTGAGACCTATAGTCTTGCAAACTTGGGTATTTTGTTTTTTTTCCTTCTGGTCATCCGATTTCGTTTCGACATCACAAACAAGCGTGCAATAATCCTTGGCGTTGCCTCGGGAGTGGGGGCTTTGGTAAATCCACCTCTCGGGCTATTGTTGTTTTCTTTTTACGCATTGTGTTTTCGCCGGTTGGCTTGGATCCAAAGTTTGCAACGCTGCCTCTGGTCCACCCTCATGGCACTTCTGGTTTATTTGGGAGCTAATTTCTTTCTTTTCGGCTTGGGTTATATCGAAAAATCACAAAAACTTGCAAATAGATGGGCTACAATTGCTAACTTTTTTGAGCCCATTAACTGGCTGAACGTGGGAGTTTCGTTTTTTGTCTATGCCGTCATCTCACCCTTGGAAGAATTGGAGCGCTCAATCGGACTCAAAGATTTCAACGGCTATTTTCAGTCACCTGCGAAAAGCCTGGTATTTGCGAGCTTTATTCTTTACCTGGTATTTACAGTCATCCAATTGGCACGGCGCGGTGTTGACGACCTTGTTATCACTGCAGCGACCTGGCTGGGCGTGCTTTCGATATTTCACTTGTATTTCAACCCTCACGAGGCATTGTTGTATTCGTGTCAGGCACTGGGTCCGTTTATGTTGATTTTGGGACGGGTGTTCTCAGACATCTCTTGGAAATGGAAGGGGTTTGTAATAGTAATATTTTCAATCGGTTTGGCCTACGTCAATTTCAAATGTTTTATGGGATAGCATGCCGGGGGTTTGAAAACGCGAAAAAAATTGCGGCTGAAATGTATATCGATCTTTTAATCTGTTTTTAAAATGTTACTCGTTTAAGAATCTATATTTACTGAGTAGCGAGGGTGCAGGAGTGATCTCGATGTTGAAACATATCATCGTTTCCATGCGGCCCGGGCATTGGATAAAAAACCTGTTTATCTTCGCGGGCCTTATTTTTTCGGGTAATCTTTTTCATTCCGAAATCCTTTTCCGGGTCAGCTATGGCTTCATTCTATTCAGTCTGGTCGCCAGCAGCATATATATCTTTAATGATATCATAGATCTGGAATTTGACCGGACGCACCCGGAAAAGAAAAACCGACCTCTGGCGGCTGGTCTGCTGAGTGTTTATGCGGCTTATGCGGGTGCCATAGTTCTTGCGCTGGCCGGCTTGATTGGCGCCTTGGCATTGGATCGGGTGTTCTTTGCCATATTGCTGAGCTACCTCATTATTAACTTTGCATACACTATCAAAGTCAAAAAGATGGTCATTTTGGATATCATGTGCATCGCATCCGGATTTGTTCTGCGAGTTATTGCCGGAACTGAGTTGGCCAAAGTTATGCCCTCTGACTGGCTGATCCTCTGTACCATAATGCTCTCTCTGTTCCTGGGTTTCAGTAAGCGGCGCCACGAGCTCGCCACAACAGGCACCGACGCGCTTAGCCACAGAAAGGTTCTGGGAGATTACAGCCTCAGCTTTCTGGATCAAATGATCGCGGTGGCCACTGCCTGCACAGTGATGTCATATGCCCTCTACACCTTGTCTCCCCAAACGGTATCTCGATTTGGAACCAGGAATTTGGTGTTTTCCATTCCCTTTGTCATTTACGGCATCTATCGATATCTGTACTTAATTCACCAGAAAAACATGGGGGGCAATCCGACCAGAGAGCTGATCAGTGATATTCCGCTGCTCATCAATGCGCTTTTATGGGCTTTGCTTGTTGTCCTGATCATTTACTAAGATCACGGATTTTGATTTAAAATCTGTCCTCTTGAATTTGGGTGTCACCAACGACGGCTCGCGCTGTGGGAGTCGCTTTGATGATGCGCGGTGTATCTTGGTCCTTTTGTAGCTATTGTAGTTTGCCTTTCTGCTACCGGATACGAAATATATCTTTATTAGAAAAATTATGATTTAATCTTACACTATAATTTTTAGGTTGCACATTGACAAATATACCAAATTTCAACCCTGCAAAAATTGGGCACATATCGTGCCTCAATAAAACCCGGCCAACAAGCTGATTCTATTGTGCATTTGTTCAGCTAACCCACAACCGATCCGCTCATTTTTCGCAAGGGACCATAAAATCTGCTAAGTTTGGATCTTGGCGGACATTTATGGTTGGATTTTGGGTTGTGATCAAATTTTTGGGGACAGATCAGTCGATGCTAAATGACATTCACGCCGGATTGAAGAGGATTGCTCGCTTCAAGATATCTTTTGAGTATCGTGAACTATAACATACTGGTATTATTGAATATATATACCATTTATGTTGAAATTTCGGTTTATGGGTATTCGTTGGATTTGTTAGTTTTAAAGCTCTTGTAAAAGCTGTCATCCATTGCTCTCCGCAAGTTTAAAATTAGGGCAAACCAGCCTTGCGGAGAGCTTCAATGAAACGCGCTGTTAGGTCTTGATTTTTATAGGGATGTATTTTTGCAGACTGAATGAAAGACAACTCGGGATTTATTTTTTTGGCTTCTACTGCGGCTGTGCGGGCATCCTCATAACGGCCTAATAAACTATAGCAGATGACCAGGGCTATATAAGCCCGCACGTTATTAGGAGTAAGTTTGAAAGTTTTTTTGTATTCTCGGATAGCTTCCTCACAACGATCCAAAGAACGGTAGGCGTGGCCCAAGTTCAGGTAATAATAGCCCGGAGAGAAAGGACAGAGTCGCATCGCCTTTTTATACATGGCGATGGCCTCCTCAGATCTGCCCACCCAATCCATCGTCATGGCCAAAAACACAAGGGCTGTATCTGAGTTGGGATTTAGTGCAATAGCCTTTTCCCCCTCTGCGATGGCCTGCTCATATTTTCTTTGCAAACCATAAATCTGACACAAAAAGGCGTGTGGCAAGTCTAAGTTCTCATCAAGATCGATGGATTTTTGCAGCAATTTTATGGCTTGTTCAAAAGACGCTCGAGGAGACTTGCTTGAGCCAAGCCACACATCCATAACATGTGTCATAGCAAGGCTACTGTAAGCCATTGCATACTGGGGATCCAAGGCAATACTCTCCTCTATCAACTGTCGAGCCACGGCATTACTCTCTTTATTTATGGCACGAAGATACCCTGTTGCTTCTATTAGCTTCTCAGCAGCCTCGATATTTTGTGTTCCTCCGCTCCTCATGCGGATTTTCTCCCCCTCTGTCAGCTTAATTGACAATGACTTTGTGATCTTCAACGTTAGCTCATCTTGTAAGTCGAATATGCCTGCTAAATTCCGATCATATTGTTCTGCCCAGAGATGCTTTCCCATAGTAGCATCAATTAGCTGGGCCGTGACCCTCAGTTGATTCCCTGCCTTCTGTACACTACCCTCTAATACATATCTAACACCTAGTTCCTGACTGACTTGCTGTACTTTCACTGACTTTTCCTTGTAGGTGAAGGTTGAGGTACGGGAAATCACGAATAAGGCCGAATTCTTGGAAAGGGTAGTGATGATTTGTTCCGTTAATCCGTCAATAAAATACTCCTGTTCAGGATCGCCGCTCATGTTGACAAAGGGAAGCACTGCGATAGAAGGTTTATCCGGCAGGGGAAAAGCCATCTTTTCAATAGAGGCTGGAGCTATCCTCTTGGATTTTTGTAAATAAATATTCCAGGCAGTTAATCCACCTGCAACAATAATCAAACATACAACAGCTGCATATGCCAACCGGCGCCATTTTTTGCCAGCAGCCGTTTTTTCTCCGATAACCACGCCAGCTTGTTCCGGTGCGGTCAGGATTCGATATACTCGTACAGGTTCATCGATGTTTTTAACCGAGTGTTCTCCAAGGTACTCGTAGCCGAAGGTAAGTTTTTTTCTTACTTGGTCGAAAGCGGTCCGTGAAATACAGATGCCACCTGGGTCGGCCAGACTTTCGATGCGTGCAGCAACGTTTACACCATCACCATATATGCGGTCGCCCTCCGCCGCTACATCTCCAAGGTTTACGCCGATACGGAACTCCATTTTGCGATTTTCTGACAAGGTCTCATTTCGTTCGGTGATCTCTGTTTGGGTCTGAACAGCACACTTTACAGCATCCACTACGCTGGCAAACTCAGCAAGGATATTGTCACCAGGAGAGTCGACAACCCGGCCTTCGTGTTGTTTTACCAGTTCTGAAATGATTTTTCTGTATTCGGTAATGGTGCTGATGGTCGCTTCTTCGTCATCTCCCATTAGTCGGCTGTAACCTTTGACGTCGGCACTCAGGATGGCGGCGAGCTTGCGTTTAAAACCTTTCTCTGCCATAACGGCACCTCCTACCAATAAGGTTTCAAACAAAGGAACTCAGGATGTGTGCTATTCGGACGAAAGTAGAAATCAGATAAGAGATCGGATTCGATTCTTGAAAAGGCGATCCGCTTCAGGTCAGATGGAATAGGAAAAGCATGAATATTTTTAAAACTATTTCTACCCAAATTAATGGGATTTAGTCACCGATAAAAGAATAACCGCCATGTTGCATTATCTTTGCCACTATCCCCAGATACCACAACTTTGAGATACAATTCGTATATCACATTGTTTAAAGCAATGTCAAAAACTGATGCAATATAGCTTTAATTGAGCTGTCCTCTGCATCACTGTAAAGAACGAGCTCTTCAATTTCAATTGTGTCCATGGGTGGTACCCTCGATTTTTGTCAATCGTCCGGCCACCCAATCCTCTTCATACTCAAAACCGACTTTACGGTAAAATTCAAGCAGCCGTCGGTACCGCGCTGCAACATCGAACCCAATGCTGTGTTGAAGTTTGTGCAGGCATACCGGGCATAAGGCCAGCGGCCGCGAGTCGCTTTCCTGCAGATGGTTGGAGCCGTTCATCATGCATTTGAAGTAGATACAGTGGGCCAGGGAAAACATGTGGGCGGTTTCATGGACCAGCACCTTGGCGCTGCGCCGCAGCAGCAATTCCCGGTATCGGCTGCCGCGTGGTTCGCAGTAAAATCCGTTTAGATCTGTACAAATCAGTGTCCTATTTAAAAAAAAGCTCGGTTGCGTTTAGCCACGTGATGTTTACCTTAAAATTAAAACCCTGAAAAGGGAATCAAATAATTCACATGGAGGGCAATTGCTATGGCAAAAAATATGTCCAGTCAAGAAAGCGTCTGCATGGAACGATGCTATTTTGAATCCGCCAATTGCATACAGAACGAAGATGGGACCTGGGACTGCAGCTCAAGCCCCCGGTTCTGCGAAGAACGCTGTCGCGATAAATAAGTTGAATATGAGCGTTCGGATTGTGTGGCAAATTTTAAAGACTGTACCGGCACCTGCGAACGTTAACCATTGACGGCCGCTGCAGCGAAATCATAATTTCAATATCTTGCGCGCCTCATCGGGTGTTGCCACTTCCCGCCCGTATTCTTTTGCCAGCCTGGCAATACGCTTTACAAACTGGGCGTTGGTTTTGGCCAGAACGCCTTTGGTGTAGTAGATATTGTCTTCCATCCCAACGCGTATGTGACCTCCCATGACCATTGCCATCATTGACATCGGCAAATGGCCCTTGCCGATTCCGATGACGGACCATGTGGAATTTTCAGGGATATATTCGTGCAGATATATAAGCGATTTGGGCGTTGCCGGTGCACCCCAGGGAGTCCCCAGCACAAACTGGAAGTGCAGCGGTTCGTTTAATTTCCCCTCATCCCGCATACGAAGGCAGGTGACGAGCATTCCCAGATCGAAAATCTCGAGCTCCGGTTTTACGCCCGTGGACCTCATTTTTTCCGCAGCCCGGTCAAGAAATTCGGGTGAATTCATAAAAACGGAACCTCCCAGATTAATCGACCCCGCATCGAAAGAGGCCACTTCCGGTTTCAGATCAAGCGGCGCAAGCCGCTCCTCGGTGGGAAGATTGCGGCCCGGGATGCCGCTGGTGGTCAGGCACAGGATCAGATCGGTCTTTTCCCGCAAAATATCAACAACTTGTCTGAATATTTCCACATCCTGGGTCCCCACGCCGGTTTGCGGATCGCGCACGTGGATGTGAACCATAGAGGCTCCCGCATGCCAGCACTCAACGGCGGATTGGGCAATTTCCTCAGGTGTTATGGGAATGTAGGGCGTCGTTTCGCGCGAAATCCGACTCCCGGTGATGGCGGCTGTTATAATTAACTTTTCCATTTTTTCATCCTAAAGTAACTCTTTTAATTTCAGTCAATTACCTGTTTGAATGGCGCAGCGCAGCCCCGCCTAGCCCCCTCAGATTGCTTGACAATGTCCGTTCGGTTCAGTTATTAGAGTTTCAGAAGTTAACCTTGTGAATTAAGACGTGCTTGAACAAGTAGATCGTTAGACGATCGTCATTTTCAGTATTGCCCGGTTTAGGACAATATATTGGTCTTTGATAAAAAGCAATGTTTTGTTGGTCCGAGTTTTAAACATAACGCCGTTCGACCCCGATTTCAACCGGGCAAATCCATAACAACCGTCTACACTTGAAAGGAGGAATGATGAAACGAAAAAGCTATATCATTTTGGCCTTGGTCGTTGTGTCGATTTTTCTGATCACCTCAGCGCCGCAGGCTGAACAGAAGTTTTTGCGGATGTTTTCAGGCCCTGAAGGCGGCTCCTGGTATCCTCTCGGCTCGGCCATGATGAGCATTATCGAAAAGAAGATAGGGATCTCCTCATCCAACGGCCCCGGCGGCGGTGTCGGCAACTGCAAGGCCGTCGACGGCGGACGTGCCGACCTGGGCTGGACTTACACCCACACGGCTTACAATGCCTTCAACGGCCGCGGTAAGTTTGATAAAAAGAACACTAATCTCCGGCATCTGATGAGCCTGTATCCGGGCGTTTTTCAGATGGCGGTCCCGCGGTCCAGCAAGATCTTCTCCGTGGCCGATCTCAAGGACAAGCGCATCGTACCCGGCAAGGTCGGTTTTTCGGGCACGGTTATTGCCGAACTGATCTTAAAGTCCTATGGCATCACATTCGACAGCATCAAGAAAAACGGCGGATCGGTAAGCTACGTGGGGTACACCGACTCGGCCGCTCTCATGAAAGACGGCCACAGCGACTGCTACATGGCCGTGACCTCCTGTCCCCAATCCACCATTATCGATCTGAACTTTCGGCCGGGTGTGCGATTTCTGCCCGTCGATAAAGCGCACATGAAAAAAATCCTGGAAATGGAACCCGGTCTGATGGAAACGGCTATTCCCATGAGTGCTTATAAGGGCCTGAAAGCCGACGTGCCGGCGGTGGGAACCGTAACCGCCATCGTGATCAGCAAGGACGTATCCGATGATCTGGCCTACAAAATTGTCAAAACCCTGTATGCCGCCTGGCCGGAGCTGGCCGAGGTCAAAAAGCAGGCCATCGAAGAATCCAAACCCGAAAATGCACTGCTGGGGGCCCGCATTCCCGTGCATCCGGGTGCCATGCGCTACTACAAAGAAATGGGGTATGTAAAATAAGGAAATCTAAATTTGCCTGCTGAAGCGCAAAAACTTGAGTATCAGGAAGAAAAGAAAGAAAGTGTCCTGGAATGGCTGTTAAGCCGGGAGAAAGGGATTTTTCACTACCCCCTGGAGTTGGCCGTCTGCTTTTTGTCGATCGCCCTCAGCATCTATCACCTTTTTGTGGCTTACGCGGGCTCGCTGGAGGCCCACGCCTTTCGCTCAACCCACCTGGCCTTTGTGATGGTTCTGTGTTTTTTGCTGCGCCCGCTGGGCCGCAAAAAGTGGACGGACCCCAAAAACGCCTGGTTTGCAGTCGATTTGCTGTGTGCATTTTTAACCCTGGCGGTGCAGGTTTACACCCTCTGGGATCTGGACGCCTTTATCTTCCGCCGTGGTGATCTGAATCAGCTGGATATCTACGCCGGCACCGTCATGCTCATTTTGCTGCTGGAGGCTACCCGGCGGGCGGTGGGATGGGCCATGGTGATCATTGCCGGCTTCTTACTGCTGCAAACCGCGCTGTCGGATCACTTTTTCGGCATATTTTACGGCCCTCCCAGTTCCTGGTTCACGATGATCGACTATCTTTTTATGCGGGAAAACGGCATCTATAGCATTCCCCTGATGGTCATGGCCACTTACATCTTCCTGTTCATCCTCTTCGGCGCCATCCTGGTGCGGTCGGGGGCCGGCCGCTTTTTCATCAACGTGGCGCTGGCACTCACGGGCAGCAAGGTGGGGGGACCGGCCAAGGCTTCGGTGGTCAGTTCATGTCTGATGGCTTCGGTTTCGGGTTCGGCCGTGGCCAATGTGGTCACCACCGGCAGTTTTACCATTCCGCTGATGAAGCGCATCGGGTACCGGGACTATTTTGCCGCTGCGGTGGAGGCCTGCGCCTCTTCCGGGGGCCAGATCATGCCGCCGGTGATGGGAGCCGCGGCCTTCGTGATCGCCGAGTTTCTCAATCTACCCTACCTGCAAGTGGCTGTTGCCGCTATATTCCCGGCCCTGATCTATTTTTTTTCAATTTTTGTAATGGTTCATTCCGAGGCACGCAAGCGCAACCTGGCGACCATTTCGGCGGCTGAACTTCCCAGCTTCAAATATGAGGTCAAGCGCGGCGGCCAGCTGTTTATCTCCATCGCCGTCATAATTATCCTGCTGGTCATTGGGTATACGCCCATGTTCGCCGCATTTTGGGCCATCATCTCCATCCTGATTTTAAGCTTCCTGCGCCCGGAAACCCGCATGAGTCCCACAGATATTCTCAGCGCCCTCGAGGAAGGGGCCCGCATGGCGGTGTCGGTTTCCGTGGCCTGCGCGGCAGCCGGCATTATCATCGGCTGCGTGTTCGTATCCGGGCTGGGTCTCAAATTCACCAACCTGATTGTCACGACGGCCGGCGGCATCCTGCCGATCGCGCTGATTTTGACCATGATTGCCTCCCTGATACTGGGCATGGGGCTTACCACCACGGCGGTCTACATTACCCTGGCGGCCCTGGTGATACCGGCCCTGACCAAGATGGGTGTCGAGCCCATCGCCGCCCATTTTTTTGCCTTTTACTACGGGCTGGTCTCAGCCATTACACCGCCGGTGGCCCTGGCGTCCTTTGCGGCGGCCGGCATCGCCGGGTCCAACCCCATGCAGACCGGATTTCACTCCCTGCGGCTGGGCATCGCCAAATATATCCTGCCGTTTGTTTTCGTGTACGCTCCGGGAATGGTTTTTGTCGGCAGCTGGCACAGTATTCTGCTGGGCATCGTCGGGGGCTTTGCCGGGATTTATGCGCTCACTATCACCACCGAAGGGTGGTGTATTTCCAGGGTCGGCTGGCCGCCTCGAATCCTGATGGCAATCTGCGCAATCCTGTTTTTTGTACCCGGTCTGAAGATCGCTGCTGCCGGACTTAACCTCGAGCTGCCCTACTGGCTGACCCATCTTTTAGCCTGGCTGCTGCTGGTCGGCTTTACCCTCACTCACCGCGCGGGAAATCTCAAGCTTGCAAAGGAGGCCACGGTATGAGCCTGCAGAACATGCTTCAGTGGCTGCTTCTGGCCGCAACGGCTGTCCTCCTGATGTTCCTGAAATGGCTTCATCTGGG
>Ga0307426_1001199_pt1 | contig 17354 bp, 15 predicted proteins | sample SalMarWE160340MG_FD_202165 | JGI IMG/M metagenome (GOLD analysis project Ga0307426, IMG submission 202165) | Salt marsh sediment microbial communities from the Plum Island Ecosystem LTER, Massachusetts, United States - WE1603-40 | ecosystem: Environmental > Aquatic > Marine > Intertidal zone >... | reverse complement strand
CCCTAGCCAAACTGGACTACGACCGCTTGAAATGTTCAAGGTTTGAACTAAGTATACCGCGATATAACCATTAAAGTATTTAGCACGTAAATTCAGTTATCGAAGCGCGTTCATGTCTCTTATAGTTGAGTGAAGCGTTAACAAACTTGTTACGGCGGCAATCAGAAATGGGCGCAGACACCAAAACCTCTTAATCATCAATTATTTCAAGCATGGGTTGACCGCAACATTCCGGAGGCTATTGTTCATGACAGTTGTGCGAGTGTGTGCAGTGGCAACCCTCGTAGTCAGCTTCAACTTTTTTGCCGCGTGTTTTGCATTGAATGGTTGGCATCGCAGTTCACAAGAGAACATAGCTGAGAAATATAACAACTTTCTGCGTTGAGGGTTATGTATTAAAGCAACCCACAGCATTAAGGTTAGGGGAGTTGAAAACCATCAGCCAGGAAGCGAAAGAATATGCTAAATCTTTGCTTATTCTGGGCAACCTTGGCATCGCTCTGTGGATAGTTGTAAGTGCAGTTGCCTGCTGGTTCTTTAACCCACTTTTCGGATGGCTTTTTCTTATCTTCGCCTTCATACTAGTCTTTGCTGTACTGCGGAGGCTTGGCTGCAGTTCCTGTTACTACTGTAAATCCTGCACAATGGGGTTTGGGAAACTAGCCGATTTGTTCTTTGGAAGCGGCTACATGGCAGGCGTGAACTCAAGCCTAGGACTGAAAATTGTCTTTGTTTACGGCATGCTAGGTATAGTTCCAATAGCTCTGCTCGCCGTTTCCATAACGCAAGAATTTGCAGCAACCAAAATTGCCGTGTTAGCGCTCCTTCTCATCCTCTTGATTTACAGTGCCATCCGGAGAAAACCTAAGTAACAAAGTTAATTGGTAACGCCATTTTATTAAGCATGAACGGCACAGTGCAGAGCACAATCGTTATCTCCTACCAACCCGAAAAGTATACCCGCAAAGGAGAACCATTCACATGCCAAAAAACTTCACGTACACCGACGCAGGCGTAAACCGCGACCAACGCCACGAATCAAAAAAACACTTGAAAACGCTGGAGGAAACCTACAAGCACAGTCATTACGGCGCAGTCATGCGCTTGCCGTACGGAAACATCTTCCCCATCAACCAAAACAGCTACTTGGACCTCGTCATCGAAGGCGTAGGCACCAAAGTCCTAGTCGCCCAACTCGCAGACAAATATGACACCATAGGTGTTGACGCCGTTGCCATGGCGGTTAACGATGTTATACGCTCAGGAGCTAAGCCCCTCGCCATTGCAGACAACATTCACGCGCAAGCCAGCGACCCCAAGCTGGTGAAGGCGTGGCTCGAAGGCGTCGCCAAGGGAGCCGCGGAATCAGAATGCCCTGTGACGGGAGGAGAGATAGGTGACGTAGCCGAAGTTATAAAGGGCATGGTGGAAGGCAAGGGCTTCGACATGATAGTGGCGGCCGTAGGTCAAGTCGCCAAAAAGGACATAATCACGGGAGAAAAAATCAAACCCGAAGACCCCATAATAGGCTTGCGCAGCAGTGGGCTCCACAGCAACGGCATAACCATCGCGAGAAAAATCCTTTTCAGCCAGTGGGGCGGAAAGTACAAGCCAGACGCTGTCCCAGATGGGTTCGGCAGGGATATAGCCAGCGAGGTTCTGGAACCCACGGAAATCTACGTGAAGCCTTTCCTCAAAACGGCTCAAACCGTGAAGGTCAAGGCAGCCGTGCACGTAACGGGTGACGCTTACTTGAAATTCAACAATCTCACGCGTTTCTCTCCGGGCATAGGTTTCGAATTCAACAATTTTAAGCCTCAATCCATCTTCAAGCTAATCCAGAATACCGCGCTGGAACTGGGCTATACCATAACGGATGAGGAGATGTTCAGAACCTTCAACATGGGATGGGGCTTCGCCATAATCGTAGACAAAACGGACAGGGAAAAAGCAGTGAGCGCTCTGGAAAAGGCTGGTGCTCAACCAGAACAGATAGGAAAAGTGACCGCGAAGCAGAAAATCGTGATTCACCACGAAAACAAGGAACTGGTTTTGGCTTAATGCTTTGCACAGGTTAATGATGAAAGCGTTTAAATGCCGTATGCTAGCATTTTAGCCCATGAAATACCGCGCAAAAGTAGAAGTCAGCCTCAAACCGGGTCACAGCGACCCCGAAGGCGAAACGGCAGCACGGTTACTGCAAGAACTCGGCTACGCGGTTAAGGCCGTAAACGTCAGCAAAGTATACACAATCCTTCTTGAAGCGGAAACGCCAGAAGAAGCCAAGGCGAAAGTCGAAGAGATGTGTAAGAGGCTTCTGGCAAACCCAACCAAAGACAACTACACAATCGCCACTGAGGAGCAAAAATGAACCCTGACAGCTACGTCCGTGGAAAAACCGCCTTCACCATGTACGAGGTTGACTTGTCTAAAGCTTCAGAGGCACAGCTTTCAGAGGTAAGCGGCGAACTGGGTTTAGGCTTAAGTTTGCAAGAAATGCAGGTTGTCCGAGCTTATTTCAGGAGAGCAGGGCGAAACCCCACCGACGTGGAACTCCAAACTATAGCTCAAACATGGAGCGAACACTGCTACCATAAAACCTTCAAAGGCAAAATACGCGTAGGCAACAAGGAAATTAACAGCCTCTTCAAAACTTACATCGCCAAAGCCACACGGGAAATCAACCCAGACTGGTGCTTCAGCGTCTTCGAAGACAACGCCGGCATCGTCCTCTTCGACAAAGGCTACGGCATAGCCGCAAAAGTGGAAACCCACAACCACCCCTCCGCAGTAGAACCTTTCGGGGGCGCAGCCACAGGCGTGGGAGGCGTAATCCGCGACGTACTCGGCGTCTGGGCAGATCCGATTGCTTGCACCGACGTGCTGGGCTTCGGACCCTTAAATTACGATTACTCCAAGTTACCGGCGGGCGTGAAACACCCAAAATACGTGTACATGGGCGTCACCGCGGGCATAAGCGCGTACGGCAACAACATGGGCATCCCCACCGTGAACGGCACCATATACTTCGACGACAGCTACACGGGAAACGTCACCGTCTACTGCGGATGCATCGGGCTATTGCCGCTTAACAAGTTCAAGAAAGACGCCAAAGCAGGAGATATGCTACTCCTAGCAGGCGGAAAAACAGGACGCGACGGCATCCACGGCGTAACCTTCGCTTCTGCGGAGCTTACAGAAAAATCCGAAGAAATATCCAGACCAGCCGTGCAAATCGCAGACCCCATGGAAGAGGAAAAACTGAAACGCACCATAATCGAAGTCCGAGACCGCGAACTCGCCTCAGCCATAACGGACTTGGGCGGCGGCGGATTATCCTCGGCGGTGGGCGAAACCGCAGAAAAATTCGGTTGCGGCGCAACAGTGGCGCTGGAAAAAGTACCCTTGAAGTATCAGGGCTTGGCCCCTTGGGAAATCTACATCTCCGAATCGCAAGAGCGCATGCTTCTAACCGTGCCGCCAGAAAAACTTGCGAAAGTTATGGAAATCTTCGAGCAGGAAGACGTTGAAACCACCTCCATAGGAAAACTCACGCGAGAAACGCGTCTGCAGCTCAGTTATCAAGGCGAAAAAGTAGCAGACATGGACATGCGCTTCCTTTTCGAACCGCCAGAAAGCATGAAAATCGCGGTGTACGAGACCGTAAACCTTGAAGAACCAGAGTTTCCAGAGCCAAGCGACCTTACGGGCACTCTCTTGCAGCTTCTTTCCTCGCCGAACACCGCCAGCAAAGAGAGCGTAGTACGCACTTACGACCATGAGGTTAAGGGGAACACTGTGCTGAAGCCGCTACAAGGCACGTACGCTGGGCCAAACGACGCCGCGGTGTTAAAACCTCTCGATGATTCTTGGATGGGCATAGCAATTTCATGCGGTATGAACCCGAACTACGGGAAAATTGACACTTACTGGATGGCAGCTTCAGCCATAGACGAGGCATTGCGAAACAACGTTGCGGTTGGCGGACGCCGAATAGCGCTTCTGGACAATTTCACGTGGGGGAACCCTGAAAAGCCCGAACGGCTCGGCTCCCTGATAAGGGCGTGTGAGGCGTGCTACGACTTCGCCACCGCCTTTCAAGCGCCTTTCATTTCGGGAAAGGACAGCCTTTACAACGAGTCGCCTCTGGGTCCAGTTACGCCAACACTTCTAATCACGGCGCTGGGCATAGTTCCCGACATACGCGCAACCGTCTCGATGGATGTAAAAGCGCCTGGCAACCTGCTCTACATTGTAGGTAAAACGTTCAAGGAACTCGGCGGCTCAGAATACTACAAGCTGAAAAGACATACGGGTAAAACGGTTCCGAAAGTGAACGCGGCGCAATCCAAAAAAGGCTTCAATACGGTCACTGAAGCTATAGACTTAGGCTTGGTCAAAGCTTGCCATGATCTTTCTGAGGGTGGGTTGGCAGTAGCGGCGGCGGAGATGGCTTTGGCAGGCGACTATGGCATCGAAGTGGACCTGAAAAAAGTCCCGAACGAGGCACTAAACCGTAACGATTTCGTGTTATTTTCTGAATCAAACAGCCGCTTTCTTTTGGAAGTTCCTGAAAAAACCCGAGGCGACTTTGAAGCTGTGATGAGGGGGAAAGTTTGTGCTGAGATAGGCAGGGTCGCTAAGAATTCCCACTTAACCGTTTACAGAATTGACGGCGAGGTTGCTGTAGATGTTTCCCTCACGGATTTGCGCCAAAGCTGGAAGGAGACCTTAAGCAGGGAGGCATAGCAGGTGAAGCGGGAAGAGATAAAAGTCTGTGTCATGCGCGTGGGCGGAACAAACTGTGACGCGGAAACGCAGCGTGCCTTTCAGGAGCTGGGTGTTCAGGCTGAAACATTGCATGTGAACGAGCTTGTCAAACGCGGGAACCTCTTGGATTATAATGTGCTGGTTTTTCCCGGCGGCTTCTCATTCGGAGACTACGTGCGCTCAGGAGTGATATTTGCAAGGTCGCTCAGCGTCAAGTTAGGCAGGGAAATTGAAACCTTCGTTGACGAGGGCAGACCAATCTTGGGCATCTGCAATGGCTTCCAAATCCTAGTTGAATACGGCTTGCTACCTGGTGTTGAAGGCACCAGCCGTTACCCCGAAGCTACGCTTACAACGAATGTGCCGCAGGGCTTCAAGTGCCAATGGATTTACCTTAAAAACGAGAACAAGGGCAAATGCGCCTTCACAAGCAAAATCCCGCGAGGCAAGGTTCTAAGAATGCCCATTGCGCACGGTGAAGGCAGGTTCCTGTTCCCAGTAGAAAAAGAGCAGCAAATGCTCGATAGGCTCATTGATAATGACATGATAGTTTTCCGCTACTGCGACGAAAAAGGCAACGTCGCCAACGGCAAATACCCAACGAACCCGAACGGCGCTTTCCATGATATTGCTGGAATCTGCAACAAGGAAGGAACGATTTTCGGTTTGATGCCGCATCCTGAAAGAGCGCTTTACTGGTGGCAGCAACCCGACTGGACGAGGCAGGAGCAGATGCCGCAGTACGGCGACGGAAAACTCGTTTTCGGAAGCCTCATCGACCATTTAACCAAGAAGTTCTAAGTCCTGGGCAAACGGAAGCCCATCTCTAGCGCCCATTTTCATAACACAACGTGAAGCCACAAAATTACCCAGCCTACCGCACTCCACAAGACTCTTTTCGTTAATTAAGCCGTAAAGGAAACCCGCACAAAACGCGTCCCCCGCACCCGTCGTGTCAACAACCTTCACGTTTAGTGCTTCTATCAAGTGCCGCTCACGACCATTCGTGACATAACAGCCGTGGGCGCCAAGCTTGACAGCCACAATTTTCACGCCCTTTCCAACCATCAAATCCGCGCCTTTGCAATAGTCAACCTTTCCCGTCAAGAGTTCAAGCTCGATGGCGTTAGGCATCAAAACGTGGGTCCTCTTTAGGATGGGTTCCATAGCCGCGTAGCCTTTCCTTGCGTACAAGGTGCCAGGGTCGAAGCTAACCTGGGCAGTGTTCGGGATGGCGTCCAAAAGCCGTTTTTGTGTTTGGAATGATTTTTCTCCGACGAATGAGGTTAAATGCAAAAACTGCGCTCGCGAAGCGTATCTGGCGTTCACCTCGTCCAACGTTATGGTGTCATTGACGCCTGAATCAATGTACAACGCTCGTGCGCCTTTTTTGTCCACGAAGCCCAAGACTAAACCGCTTTTGCCTTGCCCAGCGCGGATTAAGCCGGTTACATCAATTCCTTCTTTGCAGAAATCTTGGAATAACAAGTCGCCGTCTCTGTCACAGCCCACCTTACCTATGAAGCCCACTTTACACCCGAGCCGGGCCAGTCCGACTGCGGTGTTTGCGGCTGACCCACCGCAGGCTTCCGCGTAATCCTCTATGAAGCTTTCCTCTTCTGCCTTGGCAAGCCTGTTCACCTTGAAAAGCTTGTCCACGTTAAGCGCTCCGAAGCCCACAACGTCAAAACTGCTCATGGAAACAACTCGCGCAAGTGAATTTTAAACTCGCCCAGTTTGCCACCGTAGTTTCCAGCGGAAACACGCACTACGCCATCAACGTTCAGCACCGCGTCGATTCCAGCCTTCATGGCTTCTTTCACAGCCTCCATCGAGACTCCGTTAATCACTATCTCTGGGACGTAATGCACGCCGTCAGGAACCAAAGAGGCACTGCCAAGCCTCGGTTTAAGCGATGAGCAATACGGATGGTTCGTGGTGGGACCTATCGATTGAAAATGGGTTTCAGGCTTCGAACCCGCAGAGCAAACGTCAAATGGGGTGACCACGCCATCTACCTGACGTATTGCTTCCAAAGCGTTTTTACTTACCGCCTTTATGGCTTCCTTGGTTTTGCACATTACCCAAAAGTTGGCACCCATGACGCCGCGGGCATAACCCAAATACCGCTCTATAACAAAATCTGGAACCATCAAGGGAACCACGATGACATCTCTGCCGTGGCGTTTTTCCATCCACTCGTAGCCGTCGCCGCAGTGTCCCACACGCGCCTTCATATCCATTTTTTCCTCAGCCTCGGGCAAGGCGTCAAAAACCGCCGTAAAAGGCTTAACCAGTATGTCCTGGCGGATACGGTAAGACAGCTCAGTTTCAAACTTATTTAACAATTCAGCAAACGGTGTTTCAGGGTTTAGTGCCCCCCAGAACTGCAGTACCGCGCCTTTGCGTTGGTCTGGCGTCTCGTTTTCGCTCAACCACTTCTCGACGCCGCCTTCAACCCTGCCAATCACCACGGACGGCGTGGCAGTCGAGTCTTCAGCCGCACTCCGCAACGTGCGTTCATCGTCAGCTGTGACTGCTACGCGGCAAAAAATTCCAGCAAAGGCTTCCGCGTAAGTATCTTCGATTTCTGCTTTGGTTACCATTTTACCCGAGTTTGCCAATGGCTTCTCCTCTGACTCTTTTTCTAAACTCGCTGCTTTCGTCTGCCAGCGGTTCCATATTTTCCCCTGTTACTATTTGAACCTTGGGCAGGGCTTGAGGATAAAGCGTGAAAAGGTGGTCCAGAAGCGCAAGGCTTACAACTCCGCTGCGTTCAAGAGACTGCAGGTCCCAGTTCTCCACCAGATTCAAGGCGGCCTGTTTTCCTCGCCTGCAAAACACATCGGCAATTACGGCTGTGACTATACTGTTTGCGGACAAAACCGCGACTTCCGCGTTCCCCACCGCGTAGCTGTTACCGTTGAAGGAAACCGTTAATCCGCCATTTTGTCTTACAAGCCGAAAAGCCTCTACGTCGGTTATGCTGTCGCCCACGTACATCACGTCTTCCAAGGGCACACTCAACTTTGCCACTGCATCCTCTGTGGCAGCGGCTTTTTGGCTCCCACCTACCGTCGTAACTTCAGAGAAGATTTTGCCCGATTCCATGCCCGCGATTTCGCTCCAAAAAATCGTGTCCAACCGCCCAAGCGTCTCTTGGTCAGCAACCGAAAAGTCTTCTCTCGCTTTTGCCCTTGGTGGCATGGCTATCATCGGCATCTGCGCGATTTCCTTTGCAAGCTCTTTCAGCCGCACCTTTTCGTGCTCGGTGACAACATATTTGTCGAGGCTCAGTTTGGTGCAGTAAGTGTTTTCGTAGGAAAACTCCAGAGCTTTGCAGAGCGCCTTTATGTAATGCTCGTAGCTGGTGCTGACGATGAAGACGCTGGCTACCCCACTCACGTGCTGCAGGGTGTCTTTGCTGTTTGCGATCAGGATTAGGTTTTGAGCGGAGAAATCTTCCATCTGCTTGTCAGCGACGCTATAGGCTTTAAGAAAAGGTACGATAAGCTTCAAGGTGCTGCCCGCCGAGTAATTGGGTTTTTTCAAAACGTCTGCCAGCACGTCGTCGTACTTGCTTATTAGCGTGAAAAGCTTGCCGCCGTTTGGAACAAAGTGCGCTGTGATTTCGTAGGCGTTGTCGTTTTTGCTTATGGGTCCTTCGCAGTCTGATATGAAAACGCGCTTCAAGGCTTGCGCCTCAATCGTTCCATGTGGCTTACGCTCTGCGCTATGTGCTGCTTGGAAGCTATGTCCGTCCTGTTCCACAACGCACCGCCCTTAATCGCTTGGGCTCCTTCCAGAGAGACGTTACATGCTTCCTCAATGGTTTCGCCGACGCCTAAAACGCCCACCGCACGAGACTTCAACGCGTAGACTTGACTGTCTCGGACTTCCATGGCTGCCGGGTACACGAGGATTCGGTCGCCGTACTTGCTTGCAAGCGCATAAGCCTTTGAAAGGTCAACTGGAGTGTCAACAGCCGCCTTATCCACCAGACTTGGAAAAACATCCGCGTAGCCCCCATAACTGGGCGGGACTTTGTAGGTTAACACGGTCGCCACCTTCTCCAACTCAAGGCTCGTCAAGTTGCCCTCCAAAATCCTGAAGCACACATCAACTAAATCCTCCTTCAGGATGGGCAGGATGTTGATGATTTCGGGGTCGCCTGGGCGACTGTTGTTTTCAAGGATTTTAAGCCCCGTTCCAGTGTGCATGAAAGCCAAGTACAAAGGCATACCCCTCAACGCTGAGTCATCACCAATTTTTGTCTTCCATCTTTCGAAAATTTTCGTGGCAAGAGCGAGTTCACGTTCTCTTTCCGCCGCCTTTAGGAATGGCAACACATCGTCTGTGTCTTTGTAGGAGCCCATTCCGCCGGTGTTGGGTCCTTTGTCGCCGTCAAACGCGCGCTTGTAATCCCGCGTCTCAGGTAGGGGCACAAGGTGTTTGCCGTCGCACAACGCTTGGAAACTGGATTCTTCACCATCCACTCTCTCCTCTATTATGACGGCGCTGTACTGGAAGTTTGACATGAAATGTTCGAAGAGCTGTTCCCTTGTGGTGAAGTGGTCTCCCCAGACGCCAACGCCTTTTCCCGCCGCGGGCGTGTCAGGCTTGACTACAGCTTTATTCTCAAGTTGGTCTAGCCAGCTGTAAACCGCTTTTTTGACCTCTTCCGTTCCCTTGTAGTTTTTGGGGTCGAAAATCTGGAAGCGCGGGTTTGCCTCGGGCGCTATTTCCTGAAATAATAGGCGCTGCTGCACTTTGCTGGCTTCTATGGCGTAGTCTTGCTTGGGGCAGATGACAGGTATGCCCGTGCGCCGTTCCACGAGGTCGCGTACGCCTGCGATTATGGGTTTTTCTGGACCCACAATGGCGAAGTCGATTTTGTCCTTGTTGTTTTCCGCGAACTTGCAGATCTCCTCGGGGTTCAAGTCTGGTATGACCGCGTGTTTTGCGGCTTTTTCCACGTTGAACGGGTTGCGTTGCTTGTCGGCGATGTAGAGTTCCACTGTGTGGTTTGGGCTTCTTGCGAAAGCGTCAACCATCGCGGTTTCTCGCGCGCCGTACGAAACGACGAGTACACCTACTTTCTCCATAACTGTCACCTTTCGTGTTAGAGATTAAACTTGAATGGTTAATTTGCTTTGCCACTAGGTTTGCGGTAAGGTTTGGCATGTCTCGTAGATTCTGCCTTTTTCCTCGTAGCCGTTAAGGAACTTTTGTTTCATTTCGTCAGCCATTTTCTGCGCTAACAGCGTGGGGTACTTGCCCGTGATGCATGCGAGGCATAACTGGTCGCGAGTCTGGCCGGTGGCGCGCACTAACCCGTCGATTGATTGGTAGCACACGGCGTCTGCGCCGATGATTTGCGCGATTTCCTCTGGGCTGTGTTTCGAGCCAATGAGTTGCCCGTAGGTTGCCATGTCGATGCCGTAGAAGCACGGTCCGATTATACGCGGGAAAGTGACAAACATGTAGACTTTTTTGGCGCCTGCGCTGCGCAGTTTTCCTATGGTGATTTTGGTGGTGTCTCCGCGGACTATGCTGTCTTCGGTTACTATGAGGCGTTTTCCATCAACTTTGGAGCCTAAAATGTTTATTTTTCGGTCTATAGTGGAGCAGCGTTCCCTATTCAGCAATATGAAAGCTCGTTCGGTCACGTAGCGGTGCCTTCGGGATGCTCGTTCCCACTTGAGCCCTGACTCTTCGTGCACGCCCATGGCTGGGTCGTCGCCGGTTTCAGGCACCGAAAGTATGACATCCGAGTCTTCCACAATCTCGGGGTGCTCGCGTACGATGTTTCTTCCGAATTCTTCGCGGATTTCGTAAACGTATTTGCCGTCGAACCGCGAGTCAGGTCTCGCAAAGTAAGCGTACTCAAACGCGCAAAACGCTTTACGCGGGTTCTTGATGACTTGTTCGCGTTTAAACCCGTCTTTTGAAACCGTGACTAGTTCGCCTGGTTCCAGTTCGAAGTCTCTTTCAAAACCGTTCATATCTAAACTGACGGTTTCTGAAGAAAACGCGTAGGTTGCCTCGTCTGGGCTGTGTCCTGCGCAGAGCGGTTTTATCCCGTGCGGGTCTTTGAACGCGAAGAAATCGCCGTCTTCGGTTATGCCTGTCACGGAAAACGCGCCGTCGATGTTTTTCATGCATTCGCTGACGGCTGATGTTAAGTCTTTGTGCTCTTTCACTTCGAGCAGCAGTTTGCGGCATACCAAGTCTGAATCGCAGGTGTATGGTAAATCAGCGAAACGCTTGTTAGTTTCGTTTCTGAGTTGACGCGTGTTGACGATGTTGCCGTTGAATGAGAGAGCGAGCTTCAACCCGTCTATCGAGGCGGTGACTGGCTGGGTGCCCTCTAGCAACGAGGCGTCGTCGCATTTTCCTGAAGTGGTGTATCGAACGTTGCCTATGCCTATTGAGCCCGGCAGCCGCCCGAACCATTCTTTTAGGGCGCTGGAGCGGAGTTTCGGAACCAGATCAAGATTTTTGTAAACGGAGAATTGTTCGCCGTTGTAAGTTAGGAAACCGTGGGACTGATGCCCTCGGTGGTTTTGGGCGCGGAGACCCCAGTAAACGTATGGGAAGACCGGTTTATTTTCGAAGTTTATTGCACCGAAGATGCCGCAGCCTATTTTGATTCCCTTCTTCCGATGGTGAGAAGTAGAGAAAAAAGGGGTTTATCAGTTTTTGGTACATCTTTAGCTAAAAACCATGGTAAAAGGAGATTCATACTAAGCAATTTTTCCTTTTTTACCGTGTTGTTTTTGCCGTTATCGTGAAAAGCGTACTCGGAACACAAGTTTGATTGGAACCGAAGAAACGAGTTTTCAAGAACCACTAGTTTACAAGTCGCTAAACAGAAAAGACGCTGACAGATAAGCGTCAATCGTAAAGGATGAAGGGTAACGGGTTATTCTTTGTTGGCTGTTTTCAGCGCTTTCCGTAGCACTTCCGCTTTGTCGGTCATTTCCCAGGTGAAGTCTGGGTCTTCTCTTCCGAAGTGTCCGAACACGGCTGCTTTTCTGTATATTGGTCTGAGAAGCCGCAGGTGCTCTATGATTGCTTTTGGTCTCATGTCAAAGTTTTTCTTTACCAATTCCAGAATGTCTTCATCGGGTAGTTTTCCTGTGCCGCATGTATCCACGAACACGGAGATTGGGCGTGCTACGCCGATGGCGTACGATAATTGAACCTCGCACTCGTCTGCCAACCCTGCGGCAACGATGTTTTTGGCGATGTACCTTGCCATGTAGCAGCCTGACCTGTCAACTTTTGAGGGGTCTTTTCCTGAGAAGCATCCGCCGCCGTGGCTTCCAAAGCCGCCGTACGTGTCAACGATTATTTTTCGCCCTGTCAGCCCTGAATCCGCCAAGGTTCCTCCAATCGCGAATCTGCCGGTTCCGTTAACGATGTATTTTGTTTCTGCGTCCAGCTTGTCTGCTGGTACGACTTTCTTGATAACTTCGTTGATTACGTCTTCTTTCACTTTCTCTTCGGCAACATCCTCGATGTGCTGAGCAGCGATTACGACGGTGGTTACTCTTGTTGGTTTTCCATCGCAATACTCTACGGTGACTTGGGACTTGCAGTCGGGTCGCAGATAAGGCAAAATTCCCTGCTTCCTGCAGTCTGACAGTCTTTCTACAAGCTTATGTGCAAGCATTATGGGCAGAGGCATCAACTCAGGCGTCTCAGTTGTGGCGTACCCAAACATCATTCCTTGGTCTCCAGCGCCTTGCTCATGGTCTTCTTTTTCGTTCACGCCCATGGCAATATCGGGCGACTGTTCTTCAATAGAAACCAGAATGCCGCAGGTTTCCCAATCTAGCCCGTCTTTGGCGTTGTCAAATCCGATTTCTTTCAGTTTTTTTCTTACGATTTTAGGTATTGACACGTAGCAAGAGGTGGTGATTTGACCAGTGACCACAACGTTTCCCTGCATCACTAACGTTTCGCAGTCAACCCTTGCCGTAGGGTCTCTGGATATGATGGCGTCCAAAACGCTGTCTGACACTTGGTCTGCGACTTTGTCTGGATGCCCCTCTCCCACGGATTCTGAAGTGAACAAGTATTTTCCACTTTTTCTCATAGGAATCGCCGATTTAAGTTGTAATGAAGAGTTTAATAAACCCGTGTTTTTCTTAAAAGGCTTTCTACATTATGGAGTAAAAACTAAACAAGCTATACATTGCCAGTTGTCTCAGCTGTAAAAGCCATTTAAGGGTGAACGCCGAAGAAAGTTCCGAGGAGAAACATGAAAAAGGTTGTACAAACTGATAAAGCGCCTGCGCCTTTGGGTCCGTACAGCCAAGCCGTGAAAGTGGACAAGTTCCTTTTTGTTTCAGGTCAAGTGGCGATAGACCCCGAAAAAGGCAGAATAGTTGAAAAGGGTGTTAGAGAGCAAACCGCCAGAGTCATGGAAAACATCAAAGCTATACTGCAAGCCGCAGGCTACAACTTAAGCGATGTTGTCCAAAGCAACGTGTACCTGTCGTCAATGGCGCTGTTTGGCGAAGTTAACAATGAATATGCAAAGTACTTTGACAAGAGCTTTCCTGCCCGCGCGACAGCAGGAATAGAACTGATGCCTGGCGCGCTTGTGGAAATCTCGGTGGTTGCCTACAAAGAGTGAAAGCATCATGCGATACGACTAAACGAAGGCTCTGCCCTTTTCCTAAGTCATAAATTATTAATAATTAGCCACTTTAAATAGAGTGTGTGGCGCTGATTATGACTTCCCAGTTCAAAAGGTTTGTTGAAAGTCTCGCTAGCCCAAAAGGTCCAGGACCATCCACCACATTTTCCAAGTTCCACATTTTCTATGCCTTGGAGCTTGTGGCTGAGAAGCCAATCGGACGTAACAAGTTGGCTGCGAAACTAGACGTTGGAAAAGGCGCCGTCCGCACAATAATCAGCCGCCTTAAGGATGCTGGGTTGATTGCAACTTCGAAAGAGGGCTGCACCCTCACAGAAAAGGGCTTAAGCCTTTGGAAAAACTTCGCTGAGGTTTTCCCCAAAAGAGTTGAAATCGAAAAAACAGCGTTAACAACGTCAAAATATAATTATGCCTTTTTAGTCAAGAACAAGGCGCATAAGGTCAAGTCGGGCATAGACCAACGCGACGCAGCCATAATGGGAGGGGCGAGGCGTGCTCTTGTTATAGTGTTCAAAAATGGCCGCTTAATGATCGAATCGGTGAGCAACAGCCTAGAAGAAACATTCCCGAAAACCGCAAATAAGATTCTTGAAAACCTTGAACCCGAAGACAATGATGTGATAATAATCGCTGGCGCAGATAATCTGCTAAAAGCGAAACGGGGCGCTTTTGCCGCGAGCTGGGTACTTCTTGGGCATGATAAGAAAACGTAGAGCTATCGGCGAACATCAGCCTCAGTACGTGTATTTGTTTCCTCCGGTTAGAATGCGCTCCAGAGCAGTGTTAACATTTGTCAACCCTTTGTTTGTTTTGGCTGAAACTGGAATCAACAGAAATTTTATCCCGAGCTGATTGATCGCTTGCATCATGTTTCTGCTGAAAAGCCGCTTTGTGCCCTCCAGTTTCTGCTCAATTGAATCTTCCAAGGCTCTCTGGTTAGTAGCCCATTCAGCGATTTTCACGACTTCGCTTTCCGGAAGCAAATCGCACTTTGAAAGCAGATGCATTTGCGGCTGGAAGAAGCGGTTGTAGACGGCTGCGGAGAGAAACATGTTAGAAACGTAATTCAACGGGTTAATGGAGAAAACGGCGTCGAACAGGTAAACTATAGCTTTAGGTTCTCTCGTAAGCTCGTTCACAATGTAAGGACCACTGGCTCTGAACGCGAACAGCTCCATTTGCCCTGGCGTGTCCACCAAAACGAGGTCGGCGTTTGCGGCTTCAATGTCCTCTGTAATGTTATCGATTTCGTCGGCTATGAGGTCAGCAGCCAGTATCAAGGCTCCGTTAGGGCCTAAACCATATTTTTCCATCAAATCACCGACGTCCACGTAGTTTCGCACATCCACATCAGGCGAATACGGAAGTTTTAATGCGCCCGGGTCCAAGTTCACCACGGCAACGTCTTGCTTTGACATTTTCAGCCATTCGCTAAGGGCTGCCGTGAACAAGGACTTACCCGACCCCGCGGTCCCGATTATAAACGCGACAGGCATGTTTGTTTCTCCTTTTCTGTGCGGTTTGTGTCAGTTTGAGCGTAATAACTTTTCTGTCGCCAATTCAGCCATGGCGTGTGCGTATGAAAGCTAGTGTGTGAAAATGGTGACTTTTGGTTGCGGAAAATAGCCAATACGGATACTTCCCTCTATAGTTTTCTGCATAGAACTGCTATTAGGACCCAAATATGACGCGCGTTGTGCGGTCTATAGTGACTCGCTGAGAGAAGCTTCTTAGTTAGAGAAAGCAAAAAGTGAATATATCCTACTCAACGATTGTGTTTCTTGAAGTGACCGAGCAGACATATGTCTGTTATAGCGCTTCTCGCTGAACTCCATGCAGTTTAGTATATATAAGTGGGCATAGTCTTTCCCGAGCAGATAATTCGCGAACCTGCCAGCGCAGCCAACTACTGATTCAATGTATTTACAGAGGGTGGATAGACAATTTTTCACGCGCTATCACGTATGAATCAAAAGGCATTGAAGAAACCAGCAGTCACCCGCGGAACTTTACCATGGTTGTGGTTCAGGTAGCTCCAGGGATTGTTGCTGTGTGTGCCTTGCTATGAGCACTGCCACAGCACCTATAACCGCGGCTATCACAGCGACACCTATAAGCGCAGCCAAAAATAGCGGTATCACCGTTGCACTTCTTGTTGAGCTCATTGCACCCGTGTACAAGTCGTTACCTGACCAGCCAGCGCGAATAGCATGTGAACCCGTGGTTTCAGCCATCCAGACATATTCAAAACGCCCCTCAGCCTGCGTCAAAACGGTGCCTATCACTGTCCAAGGCGAGCTGTTAATCTGCGCGTAAAGCGTCACGTTTTCGTTCACCATTTCAGGCGCAAGTTGCCCACCGATAACAATCGCACCGTTTTGGAGAGAGATAATTGGTGAAACTTCCAGCGAGAGAGCGCTTGGCTCCATTGCTGTGAAACTCGCGGAGACCTGTCCAGGCGCCACTTGCTCCGCGTCTTTAAGAGTAACTATTTCAGCGGAGACTTGTTTCAAATCGGTTGGGCATTCGCCAACTCGCCAGCCCTCTTTCCAGTTCCCACCCGTGCACTCCGCCACGTAATATCTTTCGCCGTCTTGTGTGAAGTAGTAAACGCTGTCTCTGGCGTCTTCTGGGGCGCTGAAGAGGTGCACTCCGAGGTTCATGTGACTTTGTTCTTCGTAATACAAAAGTACCACATCCAAGCCGCCAGCTTTCATTATTGAGGCAGCGATGAATGAGAAGAGGTCGCAGTCTCCTTGTGCGTCCACCATTGTCTCAACTGGGTATTTCGCGGGTGTGGTTTCGGCATAGGTTATTTGGTGTGTGATCATGAGTACGCCGTTGGCGTAGTCCTCTTCGTCGTGGTAGATTTCCCAGAGTCTGTCAGCTATGGGTTGCAGTGCGTATGGCGTGACGAATGTTGAGAAGCCGTTGCTTGAGGTTAATCTGTGGCTTTTTTCCTCGTAGTATTCGTGTAGAGAGTTGGGGATTGCGACGTTGAGTTCGTAGGTTATGTTGCCTTCTGGCTGGTTTAGGAGTTGGTAGGAGAGTGTGTGGTCTTGTGCTCTTCCAAGTGACATAGTGGAAAATAGGATAAGCGTTGTCGCGAATAGTATTGTTGCTGTTGCCGGTTTAGACTTCATTTCTTTCTCGAATATTACTATTCACGACTTACTATTAGGCGTTACGCACAACAGATTACTACAGAAAATAACTAAACCACAATCACTCGCAAAACACACACCTGCCGCCAATTTCCCCTATCATAACAGAAAGCTGCATAATCGCTTTCTTCAGTTCCGCTTCCGCCCTTTCAGCATCCTTCGAGGTGGTGGATAAGTGAACTTCAATATGCGGCTTGCCTTCCCTGCCTTTCGGGTGTGATTTAACGTAAACGCCCGGATTATCCCGCATAACTTTTGCTATAAGCGGTGCCAAAGAAGATTCCATAACGCCGTCAACGTAAATGCTTCTTTCGTAAAAAGCGCTTTTTTCTGATGCCTGCTTAAGCAGTGGCGCTACGGTTTCGTTAAAGATAGCTTTCATTTCTGAAGGAACACCTGGCAACGCTATTAAAACTGTCTGCTTTAGGTCTGCTCGAACGCCTGGTGCGGTTCCAACAGGGTTGGGAACAGGCTCTGTCTTTTCGGGTAATGTTGCCATTTTTATCCTTGGTGGTGTGAGCTCAACCGTTTCCGTTCCTTTTTCTTTGGCGTAGGCTTCGTATCTTTCCCTAACCATTCTTAGCGCTGTGGTGTTGACTGCGAGTTTGCGGTTCAGCGCTTCTGCTACGCCTTCTAAGGTTTTGTCGTCAAAAGTTGGTCCCAATCCTCCAGTGATTATGGCAAAGTGGGGTTTGCGCTGGAGTGCTTCGTGGATGGCGTTTGCTATTTCGTTTATTTCGTCAGCTATC
>Ga0307426_1001197_pt1 | contig 17367 bp, 16 predicted proteins | sample SalMarWE160340MG_FD_202165 | JGI IMG/M metagenome (GOLD analysis project Ga0307426, IMG submission 202165) | Salt marsh sediment microbial communities from the Plum Island Ecosystem LTER, Massachusetts, United States - WE1603-40 | ecosystem: Environmental > Aquatic > Marine > Intertidal zone >... | reverse complement strand
GATTCCATGGCAACAGGGAAAAGGGCCTGGAATGATTGGGTGGCGAACCTGGTACAAGAGCTCTTTTTCAAGATCCACCACCTGCTTGCCGAAGGAGAACTGGCCACCCAGAACGCCGCATTGAGGGCAGAGAAGACCAAGCGGCAGGTCCGCCGTATTCTCGGAGATCAAGTGGACAAAGGAAGCCTTCCCAATTTGTTCGAGATCATGGCACCACGATATTTGTTGGAGACGAGAGCAAGGGACATCGCCGGACATATCATGGCGTTTACCGATCTCAAACAAAAAGCCAAACAGCTTGACATGACAACCTTTTTCCTTGAAGCCAAAGAATCTGAGATAGAGTCATACTGCGAGGTCACCTTCTTGGCAAAAGACCGACCCGGGCTCTTTTCCGATATCGCGGGAGTGCTTTCTCTAAACAATATCAACATCCTTTCCGCCCGGGTCTATACCTGGCGGGATGGAACGGCAGTAGGCATCATCAGGGTGACCCAACCGCTGGATACTATCAGTCCCGGCAGAATCTGGGAAAAGGTGAGACACGATCTCAGAAACACATTCGCGGGGAAGCTTTCCCTTGCCTACAGACTCCGGGAAAAAGCGGAAAAAGCCCTCTTCTCCGCAGGGATGAGACCCAATCGCCCGCCCCAGGTGATCATAAGCAACACGACTTCGGATTTTTTTACGCTCGTTGAAGTCTTCGCCGATGATCGGGTGGGTCTTCTGTACCTCATCACGAGAACCCTCTTCGAACTCCACCTGGACATCCGCATCGCTAAAATCGCCACAAAAGGAGACCAGATCGCCGATGTCTTCTACGTGCGAGACCTCCTTGGACAAAAAGTGGAAGATCAGGGGCAGATTGAAGAAATAGAACGGGCGCTCCTTTACCAGTTGACCCACGGGTAATCCGATGGCCTGATTCGATTTTTTCCACAAATTTGTACCTTCAATCCTTCTTATTCTACATTTCTGTGCTTTCACGGGCCATCCTCAAGAATATTATTATGATTCTAACTGCTTGCTTTTATAACTTTTTTCTCGAAAGTTAGCTCCTGGCACGTCCCTTGCGAATACCTATTGTCTTAAAAGCAACTTTTTAGGGAGGGGACAATGAACACGGGTGATACTGCTTTTGTGCTTGTTTCAGCTGCACTGGTCATGCTGATGACGCCGGGGTTAGCGCTTTTTTACGGTGGGATGGTGCGAAACAAGAATGTCCTTGGCACCATCATGCAGAGCTTTATCATTATTGGGGTAATTACCCTTGAGTGGGTTCTTTTTGGATACTCTCTATCTTTTGGAATGGATCATGGCGGTTTCATCGGAGGACTGAACTGGCTTGGACTGCGAGGAGTAGGGATAGCGCCGAACCCTCAATACGGGCCTACAATCCCTCACCTGGCATTTATGATATTTCAATGCATGTTCGCCATCATAACCCCGGCCCTCATCACCGGTGCCTTTGCGGAAAGAATAAAGTTTAACGCGTTCCTGGCGTTTACCATATTGTGGGCAATTATAGTTTATAATCCTCTTTGTCACTGGGTGTGGGGTGCAGGGGGATGGATTGGCAAAATGGGTGCTTTGGATTTCGCCGGTGGAACAGTGGTCCATATCAGTTCAGGAGTATCCGCATTGGCAGCCGCCATAGTCATCGGGAAACGGCTCGGATATGGAAGCACTGCCTACAGGCCTCACGATCTACCAATGACAATTACCGGTGCTGCCATCTTGTGGTTCGGTTGGTTCGGTTTCAATGCTGCAAGCGCATTAGCTTGCAATGGTCTCGCAGTGAACGCTTTTGTCGTTACCCATATCGCCTCGTCTGTCGCTGCTCTCTCCTGGATGGTCGTGGAATGGATTAACAGGGGAAAACCAACCACACTCGGAGCAGCAAGTGGCGCAGTTGCAGGACTGGTTGCGATCACTCCCGCGTCTGGATTTGTTGGTCCATTATCTGCCCTCATCATTGGGCTTTTTGCGGGCGTCATCTGTTACGGTGCAATCGTCTTGAAATCGTTTTTCGGGTACGATGACTCACTCGACGTGGTAGGCATTCATGGATGCGGAGGGATCTGGGGAGCTCTCGCGACGGGTATTTTCGCAAGCAAAGCGGTGAATCCCGGCGGTGCCGACGGCCTCTTTTTCGGAAATCCTTCTCAGCTTTGGATACAATGTGTTGCGGTTCTCGTAACAATTGTGTATGCTTTTGGTTTGAGTTATATTCTCCTGAAGGTAGTTGATAAGGTTATCGGGCTTCGGGTATCAAAAGAAGATGAGATTTCGGGGCTGGACCTCAGTCAGCATGATGAAACCGCATACACCTTTTGAAAGGATTGAATCCACGCCGAATAGAGCAAGAAAATCTGAAATGGGAGCACACACATGAAAAAAGTTGAAGCAATTATCAAGCCCTTTAAACTGGATGACGTGAAAGAAGGGCTCACCAATCTCGGTGTCCACGGCTTGACCGTCAGCGAAGTGAAAGGTTTTGGGCGGCAAAGAGGGCACAAGGAGGTTTACCGGGGGGCGGAATATCAAATAGACTTCGTACCCAAAATAAAGATAGAAGTGGTCATGCCCACATCCCTGGTACCCGATGCAATCAAGGTCATACAGGAGCGTGCCCACACCGGCGAAATCGGTGACGGGAAAATTTTTGTCCTGCCGTTAGAAGAGGCCGTTCGCATTCGAACGGGCGAAACCGGAGATGACGCGTTATAAAGAGGCGTAGGGCATAAGGCTAACTACCGTGTTTTCTGCGCCTTCCAAGCATAGAGGGCAATTCCGGTTGCCATAGCCGCGTTCAGCGATTCCACGCCTCGAGACATGGGAATAGAAAGGCCTTCCGCATTTTTCAGCCCTTCGGGTAAACCCGGCCCCTCCAGGCCCGGCACGAGGCAGAAGGATTGTGGGAATCGATATAACCCGAGGTCCTTCCCCCGGGGAGAGAGGGTGACCATGGGTACGCCGGTCACGTTGAGTTCATTAATTGACGGTCCCTCCAATATCGCAGTTCTCCACACCGCGCTTCCTGCGGCCCGCAATGAAGCGTGGTGATAAGGATGAGCCGCTTCCTTCAAAAGGACAATCCTTGGTACCCCGAAAGCCGCAGCAGAACGAATGACCGCCCCCACGTTTCTTGGGTCTTGGAACGGCACAAAGAGAGTGCACCCGGGCGGCCACTCCTCATCCCTCCACTTCTGAAATCTCGGAACCTTCACAGCCAGGATAGCCTGCCCGGTTTCATGAAGATCGAGCTGGCGAAAGAGATCCGGGTGAAGTCGATAGCACGGTATCTCCCCCAAATCGCTCACATCTGGAATGGTCTCCGGGTCAGCATAAACGATCCCTGCACATGTCTCCTTGAATTCTTCAAGGACTTCGCGAACCTGTCTTGCGCCGGAGAGGAGCGCAAGGCCCTGCTTCCGGATGCCCCTGGTCTTCAATGCTTTCAGAAATTTCTTGAAAATGGGGTTATTGGGGCTGACAATCTCTTTGACCCGGCCGAACATACTAAAGCCGGAACGGCCTTTCCCTTTTTCTGCCACTTCCGATTTTGAAGAGATGTCGGCTCCTGGGGTCAGGGCAGATTTCTTCTTCCTGAAAACAACCAGATGTCTCTTGTGCGGAGTGTCGGGAATGGAATAGGAGATATCCTCTTCCAACTGGAACAACCTCCTCCAGCTCTTTCCTGCTTCCTCGATCTCTTCCCCGCAGTGAGGCCCTTTCATGAAAATGGCCTTACCCTCAACGGGTAAGAGGGACGCTACACGATCAAGGGTCTTGGGGATGGTTTCCAGGGCCCGGGTAATCACTCCTCCAATGGGCCTTTCAAATCTCCCGGGGATCTTGTGGGGGTACACGTCGATCTCGTCCAGACCAAGCACTTCACACACTTCTTCAAGAAATATCGCCCGCTTTTTCCTCCCCTCAGACAGGATCACATATACCTGGGGAGCAAGGATCTTGATGGGAATCCCGGGGAAACCCGCGCCGGAACCGATGTCAAGCAAAGGTGAGGGGAGTTGGATCAGCCTCGGCACATATGCGCAGTCCACATAGTGTTTGACTACCATGCTCTCAAAATTTTTTATCCTGGTGAGATCCAGCTCATCACTTTTCTCATGGACCTGCCGGTGAAATTGCCACAGGAGTTCGTACGTTTCCTTCTTCAGTTCGAATCCGCTTCTCTCAAAAATTCTGATCATGGATGAGCGGCTCGGTTGCATTGCTTTTTTCCCGAAAAAATCAGAAGACATTTTGGTGCTCTTGAGCTAGCATTTTGAACATGGCAAACCTCGATACCCAAATTAAGATCCTGTATGAAGACAATCACCTCCTGGGCGTCTACAAGCCGCCGGGGATGCTGATCCAGAGGGACAAGACCGGTGACCTCTCGCTCCTGGATTGGGCGAAAGCGTGGATCAAGAACCGGTATCAAAAACCGGGCAACGTATTTCTCGGCCTTGTGCATCGCCTCGACAGGCCTGTTGCCGGTCTCGCACTTTTCGCCAGGACCTCAAAGGCCGCAGCACGTCTTTCCGCCCAGATCCGAGACCGGACCGTTGAAAAGATCTATTGGGCGGTCGTGCACGGCACCCCGTCCCCTCTTGAAGGGAAATCTGAACTCTTTCTCGCCAGGACCCGCAACAAAGCGGTCGTCACCGGCCCGAATGACTCCTCGGGGAAACTTGCCCTGCTCCACTATCGAATACTTGAGAGCAGTGCTCTATTCAGCCTTGTGGAAGTCACGCTTGTCACCGGCCGTCACCACCAGATTCGCTGTCAACTGGCGGCCCTGGGGCACCCTGTCTTGGGCGACGTGAAATACGGATCTTCGGTAATCCTGCCGTCGGGAACAATCGCACTCCTGTCAAAGCGGCTTGTCTGCCGCCACCCGACGATGGATCAGGATGTTGTCATTGAATCTCCCATGCCGGAAAACTGGCCATGGCCTCCTGTTCAGGGCCGGTCATGACAGGCCCTTAGTGGTCCTAAATCCTACCCTTTTTCCCGACCCCTTCCTGGAGAAGCAGCCTCGCGGGCCTTCATTTTTTTCCGCTTTTCTCTTCTCCGACGCCTCCGGTCAATCTCCCTTTGCCTTTCAATTTTCTTGTGTTTTGCCATAGTGTCTCCTTTTGTATCTGCCCAATGAACAGGGCAACTTAAACAACGCATAGTCGCGAGCAGGAGTTCGCTCCTACAGAGATCAATGATCAAACATTCTGTAAGAGCAACGTCCACGTTGCGAATGGAAAATGGTATTCAACGCGAGCGGTCAACTTCCTGCCCTCAAAAACCAATCGGCAATCTCCTCAAACAAGGGACACTCGCGGTTATAGAAATAACGATAAACTTCCTTGAACTTCCGCCTGAAACCGGGGTCATTTGCAATGGCTTCAGGGCTTGCTTTTCGCCGGGGATCGTAAAAATTCCTGAGTGTCAGGAAGAGTTCCCTTCCTTGTGTTGCGGGGTTGTCTTTCAATCGTTCCCTTTTTGACACCGTTTCGAGAAAAGTGAGCAATCTTCCCCGGTAGAGAGGCATGATCCTGTAATTGTAATAGAACCGCTCACGTTCACTGCGGTACTCTCGAGGGGCGAATCTTTCAATGGCCTTTTCCTTTTTCTCAATTGCCTCCACCACAGGATCACACCTTGCCATTTCCCGTGGTCTGAAAACATCCCATTTCATACTCATCTCCAAAAGCTTGTTTTCTTCCTTTCTATCAAGGCTGCTGAGTGAATGCTGTTAGTTTTTACGCATGAGGGCCTTTACTCTCCTATAGCCTATCCACCTGCAGCCTCTTGGCCTGAGTAGTTACAATTCTTGTATCATTTCCCAGGACCCCTCTCCCTGTCAACATGATTATCGTCCCTAACAAGCATTTCGCATTGGAGACAAGGACACGGGAAAAGGGAATCAAAGGGACATTTATCCCTTTTGCGGCACGAGATTTGCAGAGTTCACAATTCCATGAAAGTTGCTTGACTCTTCTATTTTTGGTTGACAAAGTTTAGAGAGCGGGGTAACAGAGAATCAATCAGTTCATAACCTTCTCGGGAAAAGACAACCCAATATTCAATAAATCATCATAAGGGGGTAAACATGCGAAAAAAGGTTTTGTTTATGTTGGTAGCGTTCATCTCATCGGTTTTTCTTTTTGCTTCGACAGGGTGCATGGAAAGCCAGGTTCAACCCAAAGCCAATGTCGATAAGGGAGTAGAACTGGAACTACCCCCTTACAATGGTCCCAAGGCGAAAGTTGCCGTGGCCAACTTTGAATGGAAGGTAGGGGGAAGCGGAGGGAGCATGACAATTTCCGGTATGGGAGCAAAGGCCATTACCGTCTCCCATTCAGAGCACTCTGGGTACACAACAGGCCTGCGGGACATGCTCACCACAACCATGGTCCAGTCAAAAAGATACCGGGTTCTCGAGAGGCAGAATCTTGCGGCCCTGCAGCAGGAGATGTCCCTTTCCAAGTCAGGCTATACGGACAAAAGCGGTATCAAGAAGGGCGGCATCAAAGGAGCAGACCTCTTGATTATGGGCGCTGTTACCGGATGGGAGCCTGCCACTTCCGGCGGCGGCGGTAGCCTTGGCGGCGGCATGCTGGGCAAGGCGAGCGCCATACTTGGGTCTATAGGCGGAGCATTCAAAAAATCCAGTATGGCCATGGATATCCGCATCGTAGACACCCATACCTCAGAAGTCCTCGCGGCCACCCGGGTGGAAGGCGAAGCCAAGGATGTGAATCTGGGCGCCTCCCTCGGCATGTTGACCGGCAGTGGCGGCATGGGGGGCGGTTTGGGTGCGTTTGCCAAGACCCCCATGGAAAAGGCCATTCGGAAATGTATTTATGAAGCGGTTAAATATATCGCCGCGAACACCCCAAAGGAGTATATGAAATACTAGGAAACAAGTGAAAATATCGTGAACAGTCAATCGGCTGTCACGTCTTGAAGCAAAGAAGGGATTGAGGCCAGAGCTCAATCCCTTCTTTTTTCGCCTGAGCATTTCGTATAGAGATCAACAATGAAATGTGCTGTAGGAGCAACGTCCACGTCGCACGCATCGTGCCGCATCTACCCCGGATTTCTCACCAATCCCGCGAAGCGCGGGACTACGGAGGCGGAGAGCCCCATGCCTACTGCGTTGCGCTTGAAAAATGACCTCGACGTACTGCAAGTATGCCTGCGGCCATTTTCCTGTACGCGCTCCCGATAGCGGGATTTCGCAAGCTCAACTTGCTATTCTGGGGCTCTCCACTGTCTCGCGACGAAGATCGGTGAGAAACCCGGGCTACACTTCCGCATTTTGGGACTGATCTGATAGGCTGAAACGGTCAAGTGCCAGGGTAAGGAAAAAACCTGCCCCGGCAACCAGGATTATGGCTGCACCGGAGGTAAGATTAAAACGATAGGAAATCCAGAGGCCTATCACCGTGAACAAAATTCCGAAGAGTGAAGAAAGGACCATCATCTTCCCAAGGGAGTCAGTAACCTTTTCCGCGATGTAAGGGGGGATGCTCAAAAGGGCTATGACCAGGATAAGACCGACGATCCGGATAATCATGACAACGGAAAAGCCGATCATGCAGAATAAGAGAAGATAAAGTGCATTCACGGGGATTCCCCTGACGCGGGCGAATTCATCATCATAGGATATGGCCAGAAACTCTTTGAAGAAGAACAGGACCACCAGGATAATCACCAAATCCAGGGGAAACATGAAATAAAGATCAGATTTAGGTACTGCCAGGATGCTCCCGAAGAGATAACTCATGAGATCAACGTGATACCCGGGGGTAAGGTCGACAAAGATAACTCCCATGGCCATTCCCACCGCCCAGAGCACGCCGATAATGGTATCTGTTCGATGCCTGCTCTTGAGGCTCACCGCCCCCATAATCAACGAAGATCCCACGGAAAAAACACCCGCCCCGATGAGAGGTGATATGCCGAAGTAGAGGGCCATGCCGATTCCACCGTAAGCGGCATGGGCGATTCCGCCCGAAATGAAAACCATCCTGTTGACCACAACCAGGGTGCCCACAACCCCGCAGGCGATGCTCACAAAAACGCCTGCCGCGAGGGCATTTCGCATAAACTCAAAATGGAGCGCTTCCCACATGGATCATTCTCCTTCGTGTTCGGGCAGGACACGGTGAGGAAGGCCGTGGGCAACCAGATCCACGGGGCATTTGTATGCCATATCAATCATCTCTTTTGTGATCTTTCCCTCTTCGTGAAACATCAGTGTATGGTTGACGCAGGCAACTGATTTAACATACCTAGAAACCACCCCCACGTCGTGGGTGATTACCACCACGGTTACTTCCTTGTTCAATCCGTCAAGGATTTCGTAAAGCCCTGTCTCAAATTCCCGGTCAACGCTCGCCGTTGGTTCATCCAGGAAAAGAATGGCCGGTTCTACAGCCAGTGCCCTTGCGATGAAAATTCTCTGCCGTTGCCCGCCGGAAAGATTTCCCACCGGCCAGAATCGATAGTCCCACATCCCCACCTTCTTGAGCAAGGCAGCAACTTTTTCCTTATCCTCGTCGCTGTAACGCCTGCCGAACCGGGACCGCGAGAGTCGTCCCATCAATGCCAGTTCAAACACTGAAATGGGGAATGTTAAATTGATGTCCGTACTCTGGGGCACATATCCCAGTCTTTCCCTGGCATCGCGTGGCTTTCTCCCAAGGATTTGTATGGTGCCCTTTTTTGGCTCCAAAATGCCCAGCATGAGCTTGAGCAGGGTGGTCTTTCCCCCTCCGTTGGGGCCTATAATCGCCATGAAATCACCCTGCTGTAAGGTAAAACGTACCTCTTTCAGGACAGGAATCCTATCGTATGCAAACCACAGGTCTTTGATTTCTATAGCTGGGATTCCCATCGGGGGTTTTCCTCCTGCAGATTTGTCGGCCTAGACCCCGCTGAAAAAGTCCAGATTCTGATGCAGTTTCTCGAGTTTTCCTGTCAAATTTTCAACCTTTTCCCGGACCTCTTCAATAATGTGTGGTGGTGCCTTTTCCAGGAAATCTGCATTTGCAAGCTTTCGGTTGGAGAGCCCGAGTTCTTTTTCCAGTTTTGCTATCTCCTTGTTGATGCGTTTCTTCTCCTCCTCGAAATCGAGAAGGCCCTTCAAGAGCACATGGATCTGCATATCTTCGAATACCGCGGTTGCGGAGGCCTCGGGCTTTGGCGCGTGGGATACAACGGAAAATTTTTCCACCTTCCCCAGGGTATGGATATGGGCAAGGTTTTCCGCCAATACCCGCTCTTTTTCTTTATCTGGAACGTCCATAACAGCGTGCACCAGTGTTGAGGGGGGGATTCGCATTTCGCCCCTGATATTTCGAATCCCGGCTATGACTCCCATCAGGAGATGCATATCGGCCAGGGCCTTTCCATTTATCTCGTCAGTGGAAACCTCCGGAAAATCAGCAACCATGATGCTCATATCGTTTCCCGGGAGCAGTTGCCATACCTCTTCGGTAATGAAGGGCATAAACGGATGCAACAATTTGAGAATGGTCTTGAGCACATCAGCCAGTACCGCTTTTGTATTCGCTTTCAGCCTTTCGTCATCGCTGTAAATTCCCAGCTTGGCCATCTCAAGGTACCAGTCGCAGAACTCGTGCCACACGAACTGGTAACAGGACCCGGCTGCATCATTGAACCGGTACTCCTCCAAGGCCTCTGACACTTCCCGGCTCACCTGTCCAATACGTGCCAGTATCCATCGATCGGGAAGGGTGTAAAGTCCTTCCTGCTTTTCAGGAATATTCCCTCCCTCCAGGTTCATGAGCACCAGCCGGGACGCATTCCAGATCTTGTTGACGAAATGCCGGTATCCAAGGATCCTTTCCTCGGACAGTTTGATGTCCCTTCCCTGGGCCGCAAAGGCTGCCAGCGTAAAACGGAATGCGTCTGTCCCGAAACGGTCCATGACTTCAAGGGGATCAATGACATTCCCTTTTGATTTACTCATCTTTTTCCCTTCGGCATCCCGTACCAACGCATGAATATACACATCCCGGAATGGCACTTCACCCATGAAGTGAATCCCCATCATCATCATTCTCGCCACCCAGAAGAAGAGGATATCGAAACCGGTGACAAGCACCGAGGTGGGATAAAAAGTTCTCAATTCATCTGTTTCATCAGGCCAACCCAGGGTGGAAAAGGGCCAGAGGGCTGAACTGAACCAGGTATCGAGCACATCGGTCTCCTGCACAAGCTTTCGGCTGTGACAACCGGGGCACTCCTCCGGTGCCTCTTTTCTCACAATGATCTCACCGCAATCCTGGCAATACCACGCGGGGATCCGGTGCCCCCACCAGATCTGCCTGGAAACACACCAGTCCCTGATATTAGACATCCATTCAAAATAAACCCTTTCCCAGGTAGTCGGGTAGATCCTTGTCTCCCCTTCCTTTACGGCCATCATCGCTTTCTTGGCCAGCGGCCCAACCTTTACGAACCATTGTTTCGACAGGAGTGGTTCAATCATAGTCTTACACCGGTAGCAGTGTCCAACCGCATGCCGGTACGGCTCGATTTTTTCGAGAAGGCCTTCCACCTTGAGGTCTTCCAGGATTTTTTCACGGCATTCGAACCGGTCAATCCCTTCATACTTCCCTGCCAACTCATTCATCATACCGTTCTCATCGATTACCTTGACGCGGTCGAGCCCATGGGCATCCCCGATCTCAAAATCGTTGGGATCGTGTGCAGGGGTAATTTTCAATGCGCCGGTTCCAAATTCCACATCCACGTATTTGTCCAAAATGACCGGGATCGGTCTGTTCAGGAGGGGCAGGAGAACAGATTTCCCGTGAATATTCTTATAGCGATCATCATCAGGATTCACGGCAACGGCGGTGTCGCCGAGCAGTGTCTCCGGCCTGGTGGTTGCCACCACGAGATACCCGTCTCTCGACTCAAACGGATACCTGACGTGATAGAGAAAACTGTCTTTGTCCTCATGTTCCACTTCCAGGTCCGCCAAGGCAGTGTGGCAACGGGGACACCAATTGATAATATAGTCTCCACGGTATACCAATCCGTCTTCATACAGCCGGACAAAAACTTCCTTGACGGCCCTAGAGAGTCCTTCGTCCATGGTAAATCGTTCCCGGGACCAGTCGCAACAGCACCCCAACCTCCTCAACTGGTTGATGATCAATCCACCATATTTCTTCCGCCACTCCCAGACCAGCTCAATAAATTTCTCTCTTCCCACCGCATGCCGGTCCGTTCCCTTAGCAGCCAAGTCCTTTTCAACAACGTTCTGCGTGGCAATGCCCGCGTGGTCTGTTCCGGATTGCCACAAAACATTGTAGCCTTTCATCCGCTTATATCTGCAAAGGATATCCTGGAGGGTATTATTCAATGCGTGTCCCATGTGTAAGGTGCCGGTCACATTCGGGGGTGGGATCACAATGCAGTAAGATTTTTTATCCGAATGGGTATCTGGCTTAAACAGCCCATGTTCCTCCCAGAAATCATACCACTTCTTTTCAACATCTTTTGGTTCATAGCTGGAATGCATCATCTCTTTTTCCATCAATTCTAATGCTCCCTGATTCTCTCTTCAGTGCGCATCCAAAAATGGCTGTTTTGCCCACTATCATCGTTATGCTCAAAGTCCGGGATCTTCGACTTGATCTCAAGCAAACTATCTCATTTATGAATAGGCACTACTTATTATCAAAAAAGGGGGTTGCAGCATGGGCAACCCCCCGATTTCTGGCGTCTCTTCATTTATCTATTGGGGTATGGGGAACGTTCAACTACTCGGATCCAGAAGCAAGGCTCTCCTTCAGGGCCTCGATCGCATCCGTGATCAGTCTTTCCGCCACCCCGGTCATAGCGTCCCTGGCAGCCCGCTCAACGACCGTTTCCAAAGAATGCTGTACCGAATCTTTGACCGCGCTGATAACAATTTCCTCCAGTCTTTCTTCGGATATGCCCGTTGCGGCTACGAATGGTACCTCGCCACCCATATCCATACCCAGAGGTTCTGGGCCCGGCACAGGAATGGCGCTCAGATCCTCGGCAGGCAGCTTCACGGTGGATTCCATGGCCGCCGCTTCCGGAGGAACCTCCTCCTCTTCAGTTAGCGGGGTAAGTTCCTCCAAATCCGCTTCTTCCCCCTCCTCCGGTTCAGAGGGTTCCGGTTCACCCCATTCCTCTGCGCTGACTTCCTTTTCAAGGGGTTCGATGGTCTCAAGGGCCGCGTCAAGATCCAGCGTAAGATCCTGCGTCTCTTGCTCCAAACTGGACGACTTTTCTTCTCCGGGAATGGCCCGAGTTTCTTCGGATTCAAGCAACTCGAATTCGCCTGTTCCATCCATTTCTAAGAGGCTTGAGCCGGTCACTTCTTCTGCTGCCGGCTCTTGTTGGATCCCCTCATCAGAAAGATCTTCAACCTCCTCCTCCCCCAGGGGCCCCTCCTCATCCAGAAGGCGCTCAATTTCCGCAGTTTCAGTGACAGGCGCACTTGGCTCCTCACCAGATTCCACGACATCAACAAGCTCGATTATCTCTTCTTCCTCGATGCTTGCCAATTCCGTATCGCCGGTGTCGTTTGCCAGTTCATCAAATTCGAAATCAACAAGTTCTTCTTCCCCGGTTTTCTTGTCTGCAAAAGACTCTTCATCATTTTTCATAGCGGCACCCCATCGAAGATTGAAAGGCAATAGAGAAACCAAATCCAAAATTCTGATACCATGATTCCTTTTCACTGTCAACTTTTTTAGCCCGCTTTTCTCATGGGCCTTCGTAGCGAGGCGATGGAGAGTCCCGTGGATACAAGGCATGCAAAGAAAAATGGATGAAGGCGTACTATCAGTACGTCAAAGTCATTTTTCAAGAGCAACGCAGGAGACATGGAGCTATCCGCCGCCACAATAGATTGCCCGTGAGAAATGCGGGTTAGGCAATGGAGTTCCTCAACTGCAGAGGGAAAGGAGAAACACACCGGGGGGAAATTGATCGAAAGAAAAAGGGCCACGGAACACTTGTTCCCCAGCCCTTCCCCGCGAATACCGTTGTGTCTCTAGCCTGGCTTTTTCCCTTATTTTTGGTGATCAAGCTTTTGGACCTAGCACGGGTATCCCAGGTTCTTGTTCTTTTAGTTTAAAATAACTATTTCCTCCATGCCTGTCAAGTCTCCACTCTGTTTTTTTTGGGGGCATCTCTCCTTGACCCGATCTCCAAAATCTGTTAGTAAAACAAGTTGTGTGGGCGATTAGCTCAGTTGGATAGAGCGTTGGTCTCCGGAACCAGAGGTCGCGCGTTCGAGTCGCGCATCGCCCGCCACCCCAACCCTATGCAAGAAACAGCAAGAACCGATTTACATCAATCACAAAAACAGAGGGAGCCTTCTGGCTGAATAGTCCGTCAGCTCTCATCACAACCTGAAACGCCAGCTTCGCTCCTGTCTTTTCCTTGAAATAGACAAGGTTCTTGTCTAAATGCTTATCTGATGTTTTCGCCTCCACCAAAAGAATCGGCTTCCCCTGGTTTGTGATGAGAAAATCGGTTTCCCTCCCATCTTTTGTGCGCACATACTGTAAGGAAAATTTCCCCAAGCCACACTCATTCCAGGCAGAAACCGCCTTCATGAGCTGAACTGCCAGAAAATTTTCGAATCGTTTTCCCCCATCCTGGTGAATCCCCCAATCCCAAAAATAGATCTTTTGTTCTTTCTTAATGGAACGGGCCAGAGAGGAAGCATAGGGAGGGATAAAAAAAATGAGATAAATCTGGGCCAGTGCCTCGAGCCAGTTCTTCACAGTAGCATGGGCGCATCTCAAACTCGTGGTAAGGCTATTGACGCTTAGAGGTGATCCGACACGCTCCGGGAGAAGGGATGACAGGAGTTGAACCCGGGCAATGTCACTTATCTTGGAAAGGTCTCTTACCTCTTCACTGGTAAGGAGGCTGATATGCGCATCCTGCCATCTTCGGTAAAACTCCATTGAGCCAGCAAAAAAAGGTTCCGGAAAACCTGTGAGAGACATGAGTTGACCAACGGCTTCCTTAAACGCTGCGTCCGGCTCGGCCGATGGAATCTTTTTCCCGGGAATCCACGCGGAATGAGGATCAAAATCCTCGGCATTCAGGACGTCTTTCGGTCCCATAGGATACATCTTGAAGAGAAAATACCTTCCAAGGAGAGACTCCCCTGATCTGCGAAAATAATCCAGGCGTGCACTGCCACAAATAACGAACCTTATGAAATGCCCAAATTCGTCATAATATCCCTTTAGCACCATTTTCCAATCCGGGTGCTTATGAAATTCATCCAAGGCTACCCAAAAGCTCGGCATGGCTGAATGATTCGGAGCAGGAACAGCCTCCGGGATATTTTCCAGGAAAAAAAGCTGATTTTCAGAAAATTTCCTTTTGGTGGTAACCGTATCCCAGTTGTAGTAGAGGTGCTCTTGCTTGATATGCTGCAAATAGCCTTGTACAAGTGTGGTCTTCCCAACCTGTCTGGGGCCGGCTATGAACGACATCCTTCGGCCCAGAAACAACGGGTTCAATGCCCAATCTTTGATTCTTGCCATTGCCATACGACCATTTTAGAGTCACATACAAAAAAGTCAAGGCTATTTTAAAGTTGGCTTTAAAAAAGTCAGGTGGAGCAAGGCAAACAGTTGGCAATGACTAAGACAGGTGGGAAAGAGCACACTCCTTGAACATCTGCTTGCTGATATGGATTACCTCGAAATTGATCTCTTGAGGGGAGATGTGCTTCTGAAGTACAAGAGAAATTCGAATCTCCTGACTGCGGTAAAGAAACAGATGTCTTCAGCAGCTTCAGCTTGCCTCCATATTTGGCAACCACTTGCATGGATTCTCTCACGACATCAGGTTTGCTAAGGTCAAATGCCAAACCTCCCTGCGTTTCCCCATGTGACAAGTTCTATACTGCGGGAGACATCCCCGTCATATCCCCTGGAGAACATTATTCGGGAAAGACTCTCTGAACCTTGTGTAACTATCCGGTCCCTGCGTCCTATTTCCTTAATATGGCTCTATTGTCAATATGAAAGAGCCCTTCTTCCTCGGGATAACGTGGGTTCAATATTTCGATTGATACTTGGATTTTATATTCGGATTTATCTGGTAGAATATAGTCTGGCGTGACGAAAACCGGCCCTATTGGATGTCAATATCTCTAGGTTCTGTAATCAAGCGCACGCCCATCAGAACCTCGCCCAGACGTTCCTGGCTAAGAGTACCTATTTTTTCCTCCAAATCACTCTTGTTCACCGTGAAAATTTGCGAGATATTCACAACGCTTTTTTTCGTGAGATTGGCATCACGTTTGTCCAAGAGAATATTGCCAGGTGCCTTTGCTCGTTTAATATTTGAGGTAAGAGATACCACAACCACAGTGCTGATGCGGCTCCGATTGAAAAGATTGTTCTGTATCACAACATGGGGGTGCCGATAACTTGGTTCGGATTCGGAAGGTTTTCTTAGACGAACCCAGTATATATCCCCTTGATTGATTATCATTGCTCTTTGACCATGTCAGAGTGGCGATCCAGCATTTCAGCGAACAGTTCACTTTCTTCATCGCTGGGCATATCGCAATAGGCATCATTTATCGCTTCCAGCAATTTTCTATTCTTGTACCGCTCTAGAAAATCTTTGGCCGCCATGCCAAAGAGACGACTACGCGAGATCTCCATTTCTTTTGCCAGAGCTTCAATTTGCTCGAACAATGGTTTTTCTAAAGAAATAGCAGTCTTAATGCTTCCCATGGGTATACCTCCTTGCATATCCACATACTACTCATTGGTATAACCGTTGTCAATACCTATTTCACTGCCATGCGGTGTTGCTCAGATGGTAATAACAGGTTGTGCCTCTCCACAAATACTATAGAAGCACCGACCGTCAATATGGCTCAAGATCTCAAAATTCAGGGCGACTTATAAAGTTTTTATCTGTGCATAATTCGCCTGTCCCCTATTACCACTATTTCCCTTCCAGGTTTTTCCAGAAGGCCTCCGCCTGTTCAATGCCGTCGGGTTTCCTGGAGACGGCCGGGTGCGGGGCGGCCGGACCGCTCCCCCTGAGCCGGGCAATCCGTTCCTCCAGGGGTGGGTGGGTGGCGAACAGGCTCATTATACTCTTTCCGGAGAGGGGATTGACGATGAACATGTGCGCAGTGGAGGGATGTGTATTCATGGGCAGTCGTCCCGAATAGGACCCTAGCTTTTCGAGGGCGCTTGCCAGGCCGTCAGGATTCCCCGCAAAACCAGCTCCGGCCGAATCGGCATGGTATTCCCGGGACCGCGAAATGGCCATCTGGATCACCATGGCGGCAATGGGCGCCAGAATGGACATGGCGATGAGGCCGATAAAGCCGAGCCCGCCCCCTTCCTCATCGTCTCCCATCCCTCCGCCGAAAAAGGCCGACCACCGGGCCATGGTAGCCAGGATCATGATGGCCCCCGCCATGGTTGCGGCAATGGAGCCTATGAGGATATCCCGGCTCTGGACATGGGCCATCTCGTGGGCCAGAACGCCTGTAAGCTGTTCATTGTTCATGAGTTTCAACAGGCCTTCGGTCACTGCAACAGCCGCATGCTCCGGGTTTCTTCCCGTTGCGAAGGCATTAGGCGCCTCCTGCCCGGGAATCACGTATATCCGTGGCATGGGGACCCCTGCCCTCCCAGCCAAGTAGCTGACAATCTGGTGGAGTTCGGGCTCTTCACCGGGTGAAATCTCTCTGGCATGGTACATGCGAAGGACCATCTTGTCCGAATACCAGTAGCTGAAAAAATTCATTCCCGCGGCGAGGATAAAGGCCAGGATCATTCCCTGCCGGCCCCCGAAAAGCCCTCCCAGCCAGACGATCAGGGCAGTCAACACCGCCATCAGGACCCATGTCTTCATTTGATTTCCCATTTCCGGGAACCTCCGTACACGCATTTGATAGGAAAATAAGACCGGAACGGGATTCTTCAAGGGGCCGCCCACAGGCTGGCCCATCCACGAAGACTCACTCATAGATGGCTATTTTCAAGGCCACTAGCCCGTATTTCTCACGGAAAGGATATTCTAGTGACACTGCGTGAAAAACCGAGCTGATAGAGGTTGCCAATAGAGAAAACGATGGTATTTCCAGACAGCGGCGTACCCAAAAGTGCATCTCGCCCCGCCTCTGCGATCCACAGATGATCTTCTGGCATACCTTTCCATTGCGTTTTCTTCTTGAAGCGTGTTCATGTCCTCCTGAAGGTCAAGCTATGTCTTTGTCACATTGGCAAATGCTCTGAGAAAGACATCCTTGTATGGATATCCTTCAGCAAATGACACCCA
>Ga0307426_1001194_pt1 | contig 17383 bp, 12 predicted proteins | sample SalMarWE160340MG_FD_202165 | JGI IMG/M metagenome (GOLD analysis project Ga0307426, IMG submission 202165) | Salt marsh sediment microbial communities from the Plum Island Ecosystem LTER, Massachusetts, United States - WE1603-40 | ecosystem: Environmental > Aquatic > Marine > Intertidal zone >... | reverse complement strand
ATGACCTCTATCTGGTTTGTGACGCCATCCATGCGGAGGTTGAACAGGGCGTTGCCGATGCTCTACGGAAGGCATCGGGAGGGCGGGATGTCCTGGCTGCGATGATCCGTGAATACTTTCTTGTCTGTGACCGGATGAGCGACCACATTCTGCTCATCTACCAGGAAACAAAAACGCTTCCCCTCCACTGGCAGAAAAAAGTCCTGGAGAATGAAGTCCGGTTGACAAACATTTTCGTTAAAGCGGTGACAGATTTGGTCTCCAGCAATGAATTGCCTCGGATGGATAAAGATTCCGTCGAGTTGATCGCGCACAACATCGTCGTCCTCGGGCACATGTGGACATTCCGGCGGTGGTATTTGTCTTCCCGTTACACGATCGAGGACTACATCCAGCATCAGATCGATTTTATTTTGGGTCGGTCCACAGGAAAACGCAATGCTTGAAGTTCGAAAAATGGAGAGGCGAAGAAAAGCCTATTGTCCTGGATTTTTAATAAAAGATGGGGATCCGGAAAAGACAGGGAGAAAGGAGTGACCATGAGCTTCGAAATGAAACCATACACACCCAAACACCATATCCGGGTGGTTACGGCCACCGCTCTTTTTGATGGGCATGATGCTTCTATCAACATTGTCCGGCGATTGCTCCAGAGTACGGGCGTGGAGGTGATCCACCTGGGACACAACAGGTCTGTTGAGGAAATCGTCGATGCCGCAATAGAGGAAGATGCACAAGGAGTGGCTGTTTCCAGCTACCAGGGAGGGCACATCGAGTTTTTTAAATTTTTGGTCGACCTTTTAAAGGAAAGGGGCGCCTCTCACATCAAGGTCTTCGGTGGCGGGGGAGGAGTGATCATTCCCGAGGAGATCGCAGAGCTCGAGCATTATGGCGTGACAAAGATCTATTCACCCGAGGATGGGGCCAAATGGGGGCTTCAGGGGATCATCAACCACATGGTCAAAAGGTTGGATTTTTCGACCGCGAACACGGAGCCCTTTGATATAGAGAACCTTTCTCCGGATAACACGCTCGTAATCGCAAGGGCGATCACTGCTTTAGAGCTGGCAAAAGCACAGGACGACGGAGATATCGCCATGCTCCGGGAAGAGCTCTCTCATAAATGGGGAGAGAGGCCGGTTCCCGTTATCGGGATCACAGGAACAGGCGGAGCCGGGAAATCGTCGATGACCGATGAGATCGTTCTGCGTTTGCTTCGGGACATCAAAGATGTTCGGGTGGCCATCGTGAGTTGTGATCCTTCAAGGCGAAAGAGCGGCGGAGCTCTCCTGGGAGATAGGATCCGGATGAACGCCATTGGGTCGACAAGGGTTTACATGCGGTCCTTGGCAACCCGCCAGTCTCAAATGGAAGTGCCCGATGTGCTTCCCGAAACTCTTCTGGTCCTCAAAGCGGCTGGTTTCGACATGATCTTTGTCGAGACTGCAGGTATCGGGCAGGGGGATTCCCAGATCGTCGACCTGGCAGACTTGTCGCTCTATGTTATGACGAGTGAATTCGGCGCCGCCACCCAGCTCGAGAAGATCGATATGCTGGATTATGCGGATATTATCGTCGTCAACAAGTATGAAAAACGCGGCGGCGAGGATGCGGTGAGAGATGTGCAGAAGCAGGTTCAGCGGAACAAAGACGCTTTTGATAAAGATTTGGAGGACATGCCTGTTTTTGGAACGATCGCCTCTAAATTCAACGACGACGGAATGACTGCTCTCTATCTCAAGATCCTGAATTCTATCCGGGAGAAAACAGGTGTGAATTTTAAATCCCACCTGCCCCCGACAGATCACAAAACATCGACATCCAAAACTATCGTCATTCCTCCGGAGAAGATCCGTTATCTTTCTGAGATCGCAGAAACCGTGCGGAATTACCACAACCGGACGGAAGAACAGGCAGAGGCGGTGCGGCGTGTCTGGCATCTCAAGGAGAGCGCAAAAACGATCGCTGAAAAATCGACGGAGGGCCATCTACCCGAGCTTCTCACTCAACTGAAAGACGAGATCGCGAAGGCTGAGAGAGATGTCAACGAGGAAACGCAAAAGCTGCTTTCCGAATGGGGAGAGATCCAGGAGACATACTCGAAGGAGGAGCTGGTTTATAAAGTGCGGGGGCGAGAGATCAGCCAGCCCTTGTACTCGGAATCGCTGGCTCATCAAAAGATCCCCAAGATATCTCTTCCGGCGTTTAAAGATCCGGGTGAGATATACAGGTATTTGAGGAGAGAAAACGTTCCGGGACGTTTTCCCTTTACAGCGGGAGTTTTTCCCTTGAAGAGGGTTGGGGAAGACCCCACGCGGATGTTTGCCGGTGAGGGAGAGCCGGCACGCACGAACCGGAGATTCAAGCTTCTATCTGCCAGTTATGAGGCCAAACGTTTGTCCACAGCCTTTGATTCGGTCACACTCTACGGATGCGACCCGGACAAGCGTCCGGACATCTATGGCAAAGTGGGGACGTCTGGAGTGAGCATCTGCACTCTGGATGACATGAAGGTTCTGTATGGAGGGTTCGACTTGAGCGCTCCTAATACCTCTGTCTCCATGACCATCAACGGACCTGCCCCTATCATCCTGGCCATGTTCCTGAACGCTGCTATCGACCAGAAAGTGGAAGCTTTTGTTGCTGAAAACGGACGGGAACCCACCAAAGAACAGTATGAGAACATCCGTGCCTCTGTGCTTTCCAATGTGAGGGGAACCGTTCAAGCCGATATACTCAAGGAGGATCAAGGACAGAACACTTGCATCTTTTCCATCGAGTTCGCCCTGAAGATGATGGGCGATATCCAGGAATATTTTGTTCAGAACAAGGTCCGAAATTTCTATTCGGTTTCCATCTCTGGCTATCATATTGCCGAAGCGGGAGCCAATCCGATCACACAGCTCGCGCTGACACTGTCCAACGGATTCACGTATGTGGAGTACTATCTGTCCCGCGGCATGCCACTGAACAGTTTTGGCCCCAACCTCTCCTTCTTCTTCTCGAACGGGATGGATCCTGAATACACGGTCATCGGTCGCGTGGCCCGGCGCATTTGGGCCATTGCCATGCGCGAGAAATACGGCGCGTCCAAGCGTTCGCAGATGCTCAAGTATCACATCCAGACGTCCGGCCGCTCACTCCACAGCCAGGAGATCCAGTTCAACGATATTCGGACGACACTCCAAGCCTTGTGTGCCATCTATGACAACTGCAACAGCCTCCACACCAATGCCTACGACGAGGCGATCACAACGCCGACGCAGGAATCCGTTCGAAGGGCACTTGCTATCCAGCTTATCATCAATAGGGAATGGGGTCTGGCCAAAAACGAGAACATGAACCAGGGGAGCTTCATCGTTGACGAGCTCACTGACCTTGTGGAGGAGGCCGTGCTCACAGAATTCGACAGGATCTCCGAGAGAGGAGGCGTGTTGGGCGCCATGGAGACAGGCTATCAGAGGAGCAAGATCCAGGAGGAATCGATGCACTATGAGATGTTGAAGCACACCGGGGACCTCCCCATCATCGGAGTCAACACATTCCGAGACCCGGATGCGGATAAGTCACACGAAAGTTTTGCCGGCATTCCGCTGGCAAGAGCCACAAAAGAAGAGATCGAGTCACAGCTCAAGCGCCTCGAAGATGTTCATAAACGAAACGCGAAGGAAGCACCGGCTGCTCTGGAGCGCCTCCAGAAAGTCGCTCTTTCTAGGGAAAACATCTTTGCCGAGCTTATGAACACGGTCAGGATCTGCTCCCTCGGTCAGATCACTCAGGCTTTGTATGAAGTGGGGGGGCAGTATAGACGGAATATGTGACTTTCGTCATCTTGTGAGTGTTAAACGCTCTAACACTTTTATCGAGTATTTATCTACGGGGTTTTTATTCTTCTCATGCAGAGGACATCCGCAAAAACGGATATTACGATTCCGTGTGTGCGATTCCTGCTTGGGCGTGATTATTGTCTGCATACACCACGATTTCAAAATTTGTTTTTGGCGTGCGATTAAGAACATCCACACAACCCGAACAACAGGCCATCCAGTTGAACTCGAAGAAGGAGATTGCGACGGCTACGATGAGGATTCCGATTTTTGTGATAAGTTTCATTTCCCACCTACCTTAAATTTCCATCCCCATCACTTATATAGACGAAAATGAGACAAAAAAGTTGTGATTTGGGTAGACAAAGTTTGAAATTTATAAATATACAGAACAATGTCGGGGGAGTTGAGTTTTTGTTCCTGGAAAGGCAGAATAACCTTAAATGACCTGGCTTGCCTGCCTCCTGAAACTCTGGAGCACGAGATCTCCGTCACCATCGTCGATGAAAAGACGCCCATCCAAGAGATCAACACGGAGATCTTTGCCAAACTGGATATTTGAGCGGATAAGACCTATTGTGTCCTTTTGAGATCATCGAGATCTTGAGACAACGATAAATAAGACTGGGCGAGAATTCGTCGATAGAGAAATATTCCTTGTATTCGTTTTCTGCTTTTGCATACAATGAAATCTAATTTTAGAAAAGCGGTTTAGAGGGTTGAGAGTGAAAAGGACACGTAGCCCAAGAGTGGTCATTCTTTGTGGGGGAAAAGGTCTGAGACTGGGAGATACGAGCAAGATCACGCCCAAACCTCTCGTGAGGATCGGCCGTGTCCCCATTCTCCTTCACCTAATGAAAATCTACAGTTGTTATGGTTTCAACAACTTTATCCTCTGCCTGGGTCATAAAGGAGAGATGATCAAGAAATATTTTGCACATCCCCCCCATCTTCCTGCAGCTTTTAACCCTAGCCAGTTCCGGATCACATTTGCTGACACAGGTTTGGAGACAGACACAGGAGGAAGAGTTAAAAGGATCGAGGTTCTCATTGAGGAGGATGATTTTTTCTTAACATATGCGGATGGCCTGGCCAGCATCGATCTGCAAGACCAGTATGCGTTTCATCTCCGTGAGGGCAAGATTTTCACGATGACATGCGTAAAGGCCCGGAGCCAGTTCGGCATTGCAAAGCTCAACCGTCAGAGTGTCGTTGTCGATTTTAACCAGAAACCCTGTCTCACCCAATGGGTGAATGGTGGATTTTTTGTGTGTAACCGGAGGGTGTTCGACTATCTGAGCGTGGATGATTGCCTAGAGGAAGAGCCGTTTCAGAAGCTCGTTTCGGACAGGCAGCTCCAGGCCTATAAGTTCAAAGGCTTTTGGGCAGGTATGGACACCTACAAGGATTCCATGATGCTCAACGAGGAGTGGAGTCAAAATCGGGCAAAATGGAAAATTTGGTGAAGTTTATGGGCAAAAATTTTTGGCAGGATAAAAAGGTATTGATCACAGGGATCACAGGTTTCCTCGGGGCACATCTTGCGAAAGATTTACTCGAGGAAAAAGCGGTTGTTTGCGGGATCGTCCGTGATGACGATCCGGCATCTAATCTCACTCTTCAGGGTGTCGAGGGGAAGGCGATCACTGTTAGGGGCGACATAAGGGATTATCCTCTCATGGAAAGGGTTCTGAACGAGTACGCGATCGATACTGTCTTTCATATTGCTGCTCAAACGATCGTGGGTGTGGCCAATCGTTCACCCCTCTCCACTTTTGAGTCCAACATCAAAGGAACCTGGAGCGTTCTTGAGGCATGTCGGGGCTGTTCAGACATCAAAAGAGTGGTCGTCGCCTCCTCGGACAAGGCCTATGGTCATCATGAGAAATTGCCCTATACGGAGTCTTTTTCTCTGAATGGTTTGTATCCCTATGATGCCTCTAAGGTCTGCGCAGATGTCCTCGCGCGATGCTACTACAAAACATACGGTCTTCCTGTGGCCGTGACGCGCTTTGCCAATATGTATGGTGAAGGAGACCTCAATTTTTCCCGCATCGTCCCAGATACAGTCAGATCTGTTGTCTTCGATCGGGCACCCATCATCCGCAGCGATGGGACTCCTCTCAGGGATTACATCTACATCAAGGATGCTGTCGGCGGTTATTGTGTTCTGGCAGAACAATTGGGTAAAGAGGGTGTGGCAGGTGAGGCTTTTAACTTTGGGACAAACACACCCGTGACTGTCTTGGACCTGGTGAAAACAATTATCGATATATCGGGGAAAACACATCTTGAACCGAAGGTCCTCGCAGCAGGAGAGTTAAAAGGTGAACTCCCAAATCAATCGTTGGATTCTGAAAAGGCAAATATTCGTCTCGGGTGGCGGTCTGAATGGAGCTTGAAAGACGGGTTAGAAAGAACTTACAGGTGGTATGAACAGTTTCTATCTGAAAAACGAGGGTGAAAGACTCGACCTCTCGATAGTCATCCCTGCCTATAATGAAGAGCGGCGTCTACCGCAAACTTTAGAATCGGTCATCACATACCTCCAACAGCAGAGTTACAAATATGAAGTCATCGTTGTCGATGGCGGTAGTGTCGACAGGACGAGCCAGGTCGTCAAGGATTTCCAAAAAGATCAGTCCCGTCTGAGGCTTATCAGACTTCCAAAGAACAAAGGGAAGGGATTTCATGTGCGCACCGGTATCCTTGATTCCAGAGGCCGCTTCATTATTTTCACTGATGCGGATCTATCCACGCCCATCAAGGAGGTGGAAAAACTCTGGCCCCTTTTTGAAGAGGGGATTGATGTTATTATCGGCTCCCGCAGGAGCGCTGGTTCCAGGATCGTCGAGCCCCAGAATTGGCTTCGCCGTTTTATGGGTCGAACATACAACCGGCTGAACAAATGGCTCGGCATCAGAGACGTTGAAGATGTCCCCTGCGGTTTCAAGGGATTTCAAAAAGAGGCGGCCGAACGAATCTTTCAGGCGACAAGGCTGAATGGATTCAGCTTCGATGCCGAAGTCTTATACCTTACGCAACGCAAGTATAACCTCCGCTGGAGACAGGTCCCGATCGAGTGGAAACATTCCGGTGGCAGTAAAGTCCACATCCTCAGAGACCCCGCGGCCATGATCTTGGACTTGATCAAGATAAAGCTGTACGACCTTAGAGGTCTTTACAACTAACCTACTTTGTCCCTGTTTTGTTCCGGGACAAATTCTGTTTTTGAATCCACGAATGGTATGTATTGTTTTCAGGTATTGTCTGTTTGATTTTCTAAGGAGTTCTTGTTTTCGGGGGAAACCGGGCAGGTTCCGGAATGATAATCGTGTAGTATTTGAGTTTGATGACTTTACGGGCGACGCCTCGTCGGTTGAGGTGATCGAGAATGCGTGTCTTCTTGAAGCGCGTGATTTTTTTGTGCGATTCGTCGCGTGCGTAATCGTCCGAGAAGAAAAGATAGGCCTTGTGGGTCTCCGGCACTTTGTCAACCTGCGCTCGCAGTTCAGGATAAAAAAATGGAATGGTCACAGGGCCCAAGGAATCGGAAACTTTGATCCTTCTGTCTGAGAGCAGATATATCGAGTAGGCGATCACCCAGTCTGTTGTCAAGTATCTGACTCCATTCTTTTCCAAGACCGACAAAATCTCTGCATAAGAAGCTTCTTTGAATTTGACGGCTTTGAAAAAATAGTGGGCGTGAGGGAGCGTAAAGGTCATGAGAAGAAGGAAGAGCACTCCAGACTTTATGGATATGAGTTTCTTGATTTTGTACACACGGGAAAAAACAAAGAAATAACTCATCATGACGCAGACAGCCAGGTCGATATTGTGTCTGGGCTCATAGAATGGCTTAGGGCTCAAGAGGAACAACCTGCCCAGAATGATGCCGAAGAGAAAGAGGAAGAAAAGAGAGCTCCACTCCGATCCCTCAATCTTCTTTTTCTTGAGCTCGATGATTTTTTTTACGGCAAGGATCAGGCCGAGAACAAGAACGATAAAGGACAAATAAACAAGGGCCCTGTTTAGAACAATTAGAGGAGATTCGATCGCTTGTTTTTCATGGAAAAACGAGGTTCCGAAATTGAATTCGAAGCTGAAAATATTTTTGAAAGCTATCTTGAAATCGCTAAGCAACTTCCCCAACATTCTCGGCAATCGGTTTAGAGAGAGGTCGGCAAGGGAGAGGAATTCTTTTCGATACCAGGCGCCTTTCGATAATGGTTTGGGATAAAAAAACTGATAATAGATCAGATGGTAGCTTCCGGCCAATGCCGCACCCAGGAGAAGAGCAAGATTTAGAAAGAGTTGACGGTTCACTATGGCATATAAAAAAACACACAGGGAAAAGGCGGAAACGAAAAACAGGGCCATCGGATGGATGTACACGGAAAAGATAAGAAAATAACAGGAGAAAAAAAGGCTGGTTTTATCTTTAAAAGAGAGATCGAAGAGATAGATGCCGAGGAAGACAAAGAAGAGCATCTCCAGATAGGGCCCCGCTCTCAGGAATAGCGAATAGTCGAATATGACTTCTATGAAGGCAAAGTTCGTTAGGATAAAAACCAAGAGGAGATTTCTTTCGACAAAAGATTGGAATATTTTGTAAAGAAGAAACAAAAATCCGAGGAAAATCACGAGTTGAAACAGGACAAAGTAGAGATAGCGGCTTCCGAAAAAATCCCAGAGAAATGCGACACACAGATACTTTAAGGTTCCATTGTGCCCGCTGGAATCGAGAAGGAAAAAAGGGGCTGCTCTGGAATCCCTGATCTCATGAGATTGAAGAGCCTCAAGGGCATTATCGGAGGAGAGGACCATTCCGTCTGAATGGCAATAGAATGGGATGCGGATCAATACTACAAACGCGATAATGAGAATAACGAATGCCTGCTTTTTTGCGAATTGGAAAAGGCCAGCGATCAGCAGTATGATCTCAGTGATGAACAAAACTTTCAAAAGACCATAGAGAATTGTAAATCCAGTCATGACATAGATTTGGAAGAAAAAACAGATCAGGAAGAGGTTAATGAGCACAAGTCTGTTTTTAGGGATGAGGCGGAAGATGTGTTCAAGTGTCTTCATTCAAGTTTCCTTCAAACCTGTGCCGGAATCACTAGCTGAGGTACCGCATAAGTTATATCATGGCGAAAAGGGATGTCAAATAGCAGTTTTTTCCATTATACAATCTGATCATTCAATAGCGATTATAAGTTTTTATTTTCAATTTCTTAAGAACTTTGGGCGACTAAACAATCCTAGGTGAATTCTGCAATAGATTTCAACCAGGGTTTTAATAGAGTATAATATGAACGAAAATGTCTTGTTTGTGAAAAAGGCAGGAAATTGAAGATATCTAAAGAACCGGAATCCCCATCGACAACGCCTAAAGAGGTCGAGAAAGAACTGCAGAGGGTCACGCAAACTCTAGAGACTTTCAGCGCTTGTCACAAAGTCCTGATTCGAGCAACAGAGAAGTCCGAACTCCTTAAAAAGATCTGCCAGGCGATCGTGGAGGTTGGAGGGTATAAAATGGCCTGGGTGGGGATTGCTGCCCAGGATAGAGAAAAAACGGTTCGCCCCTTGGCCAAAGCGGGCGATGAAGATGGATTCCTCAGTCAAGTGAACATCACCTGGTCGGATGCGGGGAAGAGTCACTGCCCGACAGGGAAGGCGATAGTCTCGCGGAAGCCCGTTGTGATCAACAATATCCTCAACAATCCGGATAATATGCCCTGGCGAGGCGAAGCGTTGAAACGGGCCTATGGTTCCGTGATCGCTCTTCCCTTGATCAGCAATGGAGGCACCTTCGGAGCACTCACGATCTTCGCGGAAGAATCCGATGCCTTCCAGCAAGATGATGTGAATCACCTGATGGATCTTGCGGGTAATTTGGTCTATGGAATTGTCGCGCTGCACACTCGGACAGCACGCCATAGGGCAGAAATCGAGGTCAAGAAGAACCTCAACAAATTGCAGCAGACATTGGGGGCTATCATCCAGGTGCTGGAAAAAACCGTCGAGGTCAGAGACCCGTATACAGCTGGACACCAACGGCGAGTGGCTGACCTGGCACGCAGCATCGCTTCCGAAATGGGCTTTTCTCAGGACCGCATAGATGGCATCCGCATCGCTGGCATCATCCACGATATCGGGAAGATCTACGTTCCGGCAGAGATCTTGAGTAAGCCGCGCCGGTTAACGACCTATGAGTTTAACTTGGTCAAAACCCACTCTCAGGTAGGTTACGACATTTTAAAATCCATCGAATTTCCATGGCCTGTGGCCAACATTGTCTTGCAGCATCACGAGAGACTCAATGGCTCCGGTTATCCCAATAAGCTCATGCATGACAACATCCTGATCGAAGCGAGGATATTGGGAGTGTCCGATGTCGTGGAAGCCATGGCATCCCATCGACCGTATCGTCCGGCACTCGGTCTGGATGCGGCTTTGAAAGAGGTCGCGGACCATAAAGGCAGCCTTTATGATTCTGAGGTTGTCGAAATCTGCACGCGGCTCTTCAGGGAAAAACTTTTCGATTTTGAACCCTAAGCGCCGTTACTGAAGGGCTTAGCCAGGCTTCTCTGCGAAACGCGGGAGGAAGAGGAGGCCAAAGCTCAAGAGTTGAATTCCCGCACGGATCCACCCGGAAATAGAAGACGCCATTTGACTCGTATTTCGTTAAAGGCTATCCTGTTTCACTCAAGCTGGCAAGACAGTGCAGAACAAGACTGAGAATTCGAAGCACCACGCTCATTGCAATTTTGAGAATTCCAATGATTAATCCAGTTCCGATATTTATTGTCGGTGCGCCTCGGAGCGGTACGTCTTTGCTGCGGAGTTTGCTCTGCTCCCATCCAGAATTGTTCTTTCGCAGTGAAACACAATTCATCCCGGCTTTTTATCGTGCCTTTGGAGATCCTCAGTCCAGGGACCAGGCATTAAGACTAGCGAAAAGGATTGTGAGGCTGGAATGGATCGCCCGTTGGGAAGAGGATATCGATGTCAATGAAATGGCTGACCAGAAGACGTTCTCTGGTCTGGTCGATAATATGTTCATGCAGGTCGCAAGGCAAGAGGAAAAAAAGATATGGGGGGATAAAACCCCGCATTACATCCTGCATATCGCCACGCTACGCGAAATATTTCCTCGAGCGAAATTTATCCATATCGTGCGCGACGGACGGGATACCGGCTTATCCATAGTAAAAAAAAACTTTGGCTCCAGAACAATTTTTGCCGCGGCCACTTATTGGAAAAAGTGCGTCCTGGCAGGGCTTCGAGCTGAAAAAGAGATCCCGGCCACCCAGTTGATGAAGATTCACTACGAGGATTTGTTATCGGACACAGAAAAGGTGATGCGACGCATTTGCGCTTTTCTCGAGGTGCCCTTTGATCGGGCTGTGTGCACGCCGACTGTGATCCGCCTCAGGTATCGCAAGCCCTACTTTCGCAAGGTTCCCGCATCTTACAATCATTCGGGAGCGGTAGTCTCTCACAATGTTCAAAAGTGGAAAGATGAAATGATCCATACTGAGCGGGTCGTTTTTGAATCGGTTGCCGGTGATCTTTTGGAGGAGCTTGGTTATGAAACACTAGGATTGGAGAGAGTTCTATCACCCGCGGAAATCCTGAAATATCGCCTGCACGAGTATTGGGGACAATTTATGATGCACCTTCTCAATAACCAAAAGAACAAGTGGCTGTGGACTGAGCTTCAAATGCGCTGGGTGTCGAGACTTGCGGAGAAGAGAGAAAAGAGCCTGCAAAAATTTTCTGTTTCTAAGCTTAACGATGGGTGACAGACATCATGGCGGGAAAATGGGGGATCTTGCTTTAAAGAATGTCTAGGAAGCCGCGATCTTTCGGAAATGGAAGCCATAGATAGCCAATGTGATGGCCAGGCTGAAAAAGCGGGGACGCCTCACCAAAGTCCAGGAAATGAGTTTCCAGTATTGCAGCCTCTCCTTACCTGTTATTCCCAAAAACCAGATGGATTTGAGGAATGCATTGAGGTGAGAAAATTTGAAATGGAGTTTCATTTTTGGAGGTTGATATTCCTTAAAGAACGTGATCACCCGTTTATAATAATTTTTGGGTGAATAAATTGTGCCGAGGATTTCCTTATAACCGCTGACGAGTGTTTCGATTTTCATTTTAGGGACGAAATTGAGCGAAAAATCCGTGTTATCACCACTCGAATCCTTCAACAGTCGATCTTCTTTCTTCAATCGCTGATAAAGCCGGGTCCCGCGGGGTGCATTCAGCAGGCCAACCATAGCGGTGACGATTCCGCTCTTTTGGATGAAGTTTATCTGGCGTTCGAAAATCGAAGGCGTGTCATTGTCAAATCCGACAATAAATCCTCCCTGGACCTCAAGGCCCTTGCTCTGGATCTTTTTCACACAGGCGATCAAATCCCGATTTTTATTCAAATGTTTATTGCACTCTGTAAGGCTTTCTTCATTGGGGGTTTCGATCCCGATAAAAACTCTGTTGAATCCTGCTCTGACCATCAAGCCCATCAGCTCCTCGTCGTCGGAGAGATTTATGGATGCCTCAGTGTAAAAAGAAAAGGGGAATTTTTTTTGGCTCATCCAGTCGATAAGAGAAGGAAGGAGTTGTGTTTTCAACCTTTTTTTGTTGCCGATGAAGTTGTCATCGACAAAAAACACACTGCCTCTCCAACCGTATGAGTGCAAGACCTCCAGTTCGCGTAAGATCTGTTCTTTACTCTTGGTCCGAGGCCTGCGCCCGTTCAGAACGATGATATCGCAGAATTCACAGTTGAAAGGACAGCCTCTGGAATATTGAATGCACATGGATTCATATCTTTTCATATTGATGAGTCCCCATTCAGGGGGAGGCGTCTTTTCGACATCCGGCCAATCTTTGGCGGTGTAGATGCGCTGGGCTTTCTGGTTTTTGAGATCGTCCAGGAAAGATGGAAGAGTCGCTTCGGCTTCATTGAGAACAAAATGGTCTATATCCTTAAAACCTTCATATGCTGTCGTAAAGAGCGGGCCGCCCGCAACGATTGTTTTTCCCAGGGCTTTCCCCCTCCGGATGACTTCCAACGTTGAATTTTTCTGAACGACCATAGCGCTGATATATAGAGCATCGGCCCATTTGATATCTTCTTCTGTGAGAGCAGAATCATTCATATCGACGAGCCTTTTTTCCCATTCTTTGGGAAGCATGGCAGCGACAGTCAGTAATCCCAGGGGAGGCAAAGAAGCTTTTTTGGAAACAAATTTCAGAGCATGTTTAAAGCTCCAAAAAGTGTCGGGGTATTTTGGATAGATAAGAAGTACTTTCACGTAAAAACTCCTGAATCGTTTTTTTCAGGCAGGTTTAGATAGAATAGCATTTTTTAGACAATTATGCGAATTCATAGTGCGAAAATCACCAAAAAAAGGAAAAAAAGGTGACAGTCCCCTTTTTATTCATAGCGGAGGGAGTCAACTGGATTGGCTAGCGCGGCCTTGATGGAGTGATAACTGACAGTCATAAAGGCAATGAGGAGTGTCAGGGCTGCAGATAGAACAAAGACTAGCGGACCTATTCTGACCTTGTAAGCAAAATCCTGGAGCCATGCCCTCATCACCAAGTAAGCCAATGGCCAGGCGATCAGATTTGCTACGGCGATACATTTAATGAACTCTGTGGCGGTGAGTGTGACGATCCCGGATAGTGAAGCTCCCAGCACCTTCCGGATGCCGATCTCTTTTGTCTTCTGCTCAGCCATATAGGCGCCCAGTCCAAAAAGCCCCAAACACGAAATGAGGACCGAAAGCAGACTAAAGCCGTTGAACAGCCGGTTGAGCCTCCATTCTGATATATACTGCAATCTGTAGAAGTCCTCATAAAAGAAATAGCGATAAGGATACCCCTGGGTATAGGATTTAAAGGTTGATTCGATCTTTGCCAAGGTTTCTGGGATCTGGGTTCCATCGATCTTAATAAAAACATAGGTGTGCCAAGGTCTGTACATCCTGAAAACAAAAGGCCTTAGAGGATTGTAAAGAGTGCGCGCGTGAAAATCTTTGACAACCCCTATGATATGCGCTCTGCGGAAAGACTCGGGCCAAGCCGGGTGAGCCATGTATACAACCGTCCCGATAGGGTTCTCCAGACCCATCCGTAAAGCGGTCGTCTCCGTGATGATACAGGCGTCCTTCATATCTGTTGCGAATTCCTGCGAGAAGCCTCTCCCCTGAGTGATCTCCATGTTAAAGGTTTTGAAGAAATCGTAGTCGACAACAGTGTAGTCAACACTCAGCATATCTTCGTCTGGGTTGGCTTCCCAATCGATGGAAATACTTTGGCCGATATCTGTCGGGCCCTGGGCAGCACTCGTTACATACCTGATCCCCGGCGTGGTCAGAAGTTCATTCTTAAAGGCATCGAACCGTGTCTGCAGCGTTGGATTATTGATGAGGATCACCACATTTTCGCGATCGATACCGATATCGTGTTTCTGAATAAAACGCAGCTGCTTGGATACGATAAGTGTGCAGGTGATGAGACCCACCGAGATGACAAACTGGAAAACGATCAGGAGCTTACGCATCCCAGATCCTTTGGCTGCGAATCTAGGCCGGCTCTTCAGCGTGTGGCTCGGCCGAAACGATGAGAGAAAAAACGCCGGATAACTTCCTGCAAGCAAGCCGGTCACAACGGTCGTGAGGCAAAGAGTCAGGATGATGGAGAAGTTGGCCTTGGAGAGGAGTGTTAACGATTTGCCCGTAAAGAGGTTAAACTGAGGAAGGGCAATTTCCACAGCCAGCAGCGCCAGCGCCAACGAGAGGAAGGCCACCACCAGAGCCTCTCCCAGGAACTGCCTGATGATCTGCGAACGCATGGCACCGATAACTTTGCGCATTCCCACTTCTTTAGCTCTCCGGGAAGACCGGGCTGTGGTCAAATTCATAAAATTCACACAAGCCATGAGCAGGATGAAGACAGCGATGACAGAGAAGATAGTGACTTTTTTTATGCTGCCGGGACGGACACGTTCGTACAGATGGACTCTTGTCAGAGGCTGGAGGACCGGAGAATATGTCGCCTCCGGGTCCGCGTTCTCCCTGTAGATGCCCTCGATCTTAGCGGTAAAGGCCTCAGCCGACGAGTTCGGCCTCAGAAGAATATAACAGGGACCCATCCATTCCTCCCACCGGGCCAGTCTGTCCTCTCCCAGAAGCTCCACTCTGGTCACTAGGTCGAATTGAATATGGGAATTTGTCGGGACATCCGCGATGACTCCAGTCACTGTAAAATCCCTTTCCTCCCGGGCCAGATAGAGCGCTTGACCGATCGGGTCTTTGTTTTCGAAATATTTTTGCGCTGTAGATTCTGTGATGACGATGGCATCTTCGTCTTTGAGGGCTGTATCCGGATCGCCCTTGATGAAGGGAAAGGTGAACATCCGGAAGAAACCGGGATCTGTGAGGCAGATGTTGTCCTCTTCGAACTTTTTATCCCCGTAAGTCACGAGTGACCCATACCAGGGCCAAACCCGGGCAGACTCTTCGACCTCCGGGTAGATGGATTGTAATGCCGGTGCCAGAGCATAGGTGGGATTGGGGACAAAGTCACCGTTTTGTGTTTTGTTCACGACTCTGAAGATCCTGTCCTTTTTTTCATGGAAACGGTCAAAACTCAATTCATCCTTCACCCAGAGTCCGATCAAAATGAAACAGGCCATACCGACGGTCAGGCCGATGATATTGATGAACGAGTAGCCTTTTTGTCTGGAAAGCGTGCGAAGCGCTACTTTAAGATAGCTTCTGATCATGGTGATCCTCCAGGTGAATGTTTCGATAAGGAATGAAAAAAGTAATGTGACGATCTGGAAGACAGACTGGAGATTCGCCCTAAGGGCTCCTTTCTCCTCTAGAGCCTGTTTATGCCGGGCCGCCAGGTCTTCTTCCGCCGAACAGAGAGTCTCCGCATCGGTAAAGCGCCGGAGACAAAACTTCACAACGCAGGAAAATCGGAACTCTTTGCTCTTCATGATCGGACTTTGTTTTTGAGGTCGGGCACACCCAACCAGACGGATTTGTTCACTTCCTGTATGGACACAAGCTTCTTCATCCCGAGAGGAGAGAGTTTGTAATAGATGCGGGGGCGCCCCCCCTTTTCGGTGGAGCCCTTAGCCTGGAAGGATTCGACGTAGCCGTTCTTCTTCAAGCGACTCAATGGGGCATAGATGGCGCCTGACATCCACTCGACACCCGTGTCCTTCTTCACCTGGTTGCGGATCGCAATGCCATAAGCATTATCTTTCAACTTCCAGATGGCCAGAAGAAGGATCTCCTCGATCCTGGATAGGTAATTCATGTCAGTTCTCCTCTCTGTTTTATTCACATAATAGTATTCGTTAATTAGTATTCATATATTATATTACGCACATCATCGAAAAAAGTTCAACAAAATTTTTCTTTTTTTGATTCAAAATATTCTTGGTATTATTTACGGATTTTACATCTTCGTCCAGCATCTTTTGGCCGAGAAGCCGACATCGTCCCCGCCCTGACAAGAGTTCGACCATAACAGCGTGTATCGGATTGTGGATTGTGGCGTCAGGCTGAAACTTTAAGTGCGAATTCCAAATTCAGAAAATAATCGGTTGAATCCTGGGACATGACGCACACCTTCAACCTTCGAATCTAAACTTTGAATTATCCGAATCGTTAACTGAACTTATCAAAGTAAATCTGATCTTCGGGAATACCTTTGGCTCTCAAGAGTTCCGTGCTCGAGTCCACCATTTCCGGGTTTCCACAGATGTAGACATCATAATCGGCCTTTTCTGGCACGAGATCCTCGATAAGGTCCGTCACCCGGCCTCTCTTCCCTTTCCAGGGTGAGTCCTCTGCCTCTCTCGAGAGAGTCGGAATAAATGTGAAGTCGCTCAGTTGTTGTTCCAGCTCTTTGAGCTCCTCAACGCAGTACAGATCTTCTTGTCTCCGACATCCAAAAAATAGAGTGATTTTTCTCTGGATTTGTGCTGAGCGGATGGTGCGGAGGATGGACATGATCGGAGCCAATCCCGTTCCGGTGGCGATCAGCAAGATATCGCGGTCTGATTCACGGTAGAAAAAATCGCCAAAAGGGCCGCGCATGACCAGCTGTTCGCTCTCTCTGAGATATTCATGCACATAGGTTGAAACGATCCCTTTGTTGACCAGCCCGATATACAGCTCTATGCTGTGTGGATCTTCCGGCACGGAAGACATGGAAAAAGCCCTGTATTCGGGCTCTTTCGAGAGTTTGTATTTGGGTACTTCAAGCTGCACGTACTGTCCCGGCTTATATATGATCCCTTCTTCTGGCGATAACACGCCAAAAGTGATACCCTTGATATAAGGAGTGAGGTCGACGATGCGATCCACTCTGACCCTGAATTCTTTGATACCAAAAAGCTCTTCGGGAATTTCGATCACCAAATCGTTACGCACTTTGACCTGACAGGAAAGTCGCACATTTGCTTTCTGCTCGTCCTCTGAGAGATAGGGAGTTTCTGTGGGGAGTATGGGCCCGCC
>Ga0307426_1001193_pt1 | contig 17396 bp, 15 predicted proteins | sample SalMarWE160340MG_FD_202165 | JGI IMG/M metagenome (GOLD analysis project Ga0307426, IMG submission 202165) | Salt marsh sediment microbial communities from the Plum Island Ecosystem LTER, Massachusetts, United States - WE1603-40 | ecosystem: Environmental > Aquatic > Marine > Intertidal zone >... | reverse complement strand
CGAAGCCGCCAGGATCTTCGCGCCTGCCTTCACAATCTTATCGAGGATGCCTTCCTTTTTGACAGTCTCGTAGACCTGCTCGGAACCCGGGGAGAGCAGAAAAGGGACTCTCGCCTTGCATCCATGTCTACCGGCCTGTTCCAGAACCTCTGCGGCGGCGTGAAGATCCGCATAGGAGGAGTTGGTGCACGATCCCAGGAGAACCGCAGAGACGTTGCGGGGCCATTTCTCCATTTCAGCAACATGCTTGAAATCCTTCACCTTCGTGACCCTGTCCGGGCTGAATGGGCCGCCATGGGCCATTTCAACTTCCCCCAGGTCCAGGTCCACCACCTCATCAAAGACCGCTTCAGGGTCCCGGTGGCAGATGTCGTCCTGGCAGAGGATCTCCGCCATGGATGCAGCCCAATGAGCGTCCCCGGGTCTGCCCACGTTTCGGAGGTATGCATCCATGGAGTCATCATACACAAAGACGGATGTGGTGGCACCCATCTCGGCGCCCATGTTGGTTATGGTAGCTTTCTGGGTGGCGGAAAGACTTGCCGCACCTTCACCAAAGTATTCAAAAATTTTTCCAGTTCCCCCTTTGACCGTGAAGCGCCGAAGCATTTCGAATATCACGTCTTTTGCAGAAGCCCATCCCCGAAGGCTCCCCAGGAGCCTCACACCCACAAGTTTGGGCATGGTGGTCTCCCAGGGAAGCCCCGCCATGACTTCGGCCGCATCGGCCCCGCCGACTCCGATGGCGATCATCCCCATCCCGCCGGCATTGGGCGTATGGGAATCGGTCCCGATCATCATCCCGCCCGGGATCGCGTAGTTTTCAAGAAGCACCTGGTGGATGATGCCGGATCCCGGGCCCCAGAAACCGATCCCGTAGCGCCGGGCGGCTGAAGAAAGGAATGCATAGACTTCCCTGTTTGCGGCAAGGCCATTCTGCAAATCAGTCTTTGCCCCCTCTCTTGCCCGGAGCAGGTGATCGCAGTGAATGGTGGCATCAACTGCGGTTTGATCGCGACCGGCCTGCATGAACTGGAGCATGGCCATCTGGGCGGTGGCATCCTGCATGGCCACCCGGTCGGGAACCATCCTGATCTGGTCTCTTCCCCGGGCAGGCGTCCCGTCAGCTCCATTCTTTGCCTGATGGAGAAAGAGGATCTTTTCGGCATAAGAGAGGCCCCTCCCGAGGATTTTTCGTTTCTCCTCCAGGAGGTCCAGCGCCTGTTTTTTGTCAAATGGATATTTCATCTTTTCTCCCTTTCTATTGGGCTATTACGAGCTTTTTTTATCCTGTTTTCATGTCTACCTTACAAAACGAGCGCCGAAATGACACCGCCCGCCAGCACGACCCAGAGGATATCTGCTTTCAATCGTAACGCGACAAAGGCTGCTACGGCGATGATGACGGAAAAAACACTCCACTGGGCCGCGAGACCGAACCGGACGGCCACGGCCAGCAGGAGGCCCACAAACGAGACCAGCGCCCCGCGGAGTCCCCGCTGGAGGACGGGATTGTCCTGGAGGCGGTCAAAGTAGGGGACGACCATCGTCAGTATGATGACCGACGGCGTAAAAACACTGGCGGTGCCCACGATGGCGCCGGGGATGCCCGCGAGGAGATACCCCACGAATGTGGCGGTAATCACGATGGGCCCCGGGGTCACCTGCCCAAGAGCGATGCCGTCCATGAAGACTCTGCTGTCCATCCAGTGGTGAACCCCCACCACCTCGTGGAGCATGAGCGGGACCGAGGCATACCCGCCCCCGAATGCGAAAAGATCCACCTTGAGCATCAGCGTGGCGAGGTCAAAAAGCCTTCTTTCCAGGAAAAACAGGACAGCCAGGCATAACGCCAGGAGCGCGATCATGATAAGAGCCGGACGCATCATATCCCAGACATTTCTCTGCAGGCTTGTTTTGTGCGTGGCCTTTGTGAGGTCAAGTTTCACATAGAGGACCAGGCCCAGGAGTGCGGAGGCAATGATCGCGATGATGGGGCTCCCGCCGACGACCAGGAACCCTGCCGCTCCCAGACCCAGCAGCACATCCTGCCATTTCTTGATGGATCGGCGGCCGAAGTTGATCGTGGCATTTGCCACCAGGGCCACCACGATCACCTGCAGGCCGGTAAAGAGGGAGACAACCGCGGGCAGGTCATGGGTCTTGCCGTAAAGAGCGGAAAGGAAGACCATCAACACAAAGGAAGGCAATCCAAACCCCACGTACGCGGCGACCGCTCCCAGGGACCCTCCGGCCCTGAGCCCAGCATAGGCAGCGGCCTGCATGGCGGTTGCTCCCGGGATGGTCTGGCACAGGGCCACCCCGTCCTTGAAGGAGTCATCCGAGAGCCATTGTTTTTTCGTGACCGCCAGGTCCCTGATATAGACAACCATGGCAGGACCGCCAAATGCCGTAACTCCCAGCCGCAGGAAAGCAAGAAAGAGCTTCCAGAGGAAAGCCGCGCCATCGCATCGCTTATTCAGGTCATGAACGGTCATCACGGAAGCGCGAGTTATTTCTTCTTCGGGAGGGGCACTTCATCAGGCAGGAAAGTGCACTTCCCCCCTTTCGTTCGATAAGGCACAGGAGAGAGGAAGATCCCGATCTCCCCGCTTTCCGATATTCGCCAGAGACGTCCGGTAACGGTATCCAGCATGAATTTGTCCTTTGAGGAATCGGATATCTGCCCAAAAGCGAATCTTCCCCCGACACTGGTGAGGCATTGAATAACCGGTTGCACAGGAGCGCTTTGTTGCGTCATGCCGAATGGTTGAGCGTTAGCCTGTCCGACGATCCCGGGCAGGAATGAGAAACCGATAAAAAACCCCGCGCATAGAATTGAGCATATTTTCATTTTGCCCTCTTTTTCAGTTTTCATTTGCTATAGAATGCCATAACCTAAGGGCTTGTCAAGGGAGAGTTGTCTCCGGTTCGCACAAGACCCTGAAAATGGAGGGAATGATGGACTTGTTTGTGGTGAATACTGAAAAGTGCAAAAAGGACAGTATATGCGTGGATGAGTGCCCCGCGCGGATCATCGAGATGAAAGACAAGAACACACCCCCTGTGCCAGTCAGCCGTGCTGAGGAATACTGTATCCAATGCGGTCATTGCGTTGCGGTCTGCCCGTATGGAGCCCTTTCACATATGGCCATGTCCCCGGATGAATGCCCGCCCGTGCAAAAGGAACTTCGCCTATCCCCCGAGCAGGTGGAACACGTTCTTCGGTCCAGGAGGTCCATTCGCACCTACAAGAAAAAGGCCGTGGACCGGGAAACGCTCGCGAAGCTGATTGATATTGCCCGCTACGCCCCTTCAGGCCACAACAGTCAGCCGGTGAGATGGTATATCATCTACGACCGTGAAGAGGTACAAAAGCTTGCCGGCCATGTGGTAGACTGGATGCGCTTTCTCATGAAGGACCAATATGAGTTCGCCATGTCCCTGCACATGGATCGCATTGTAGCGGGGTGGGATGGGGGGATGGACCGCATCTGTCGCAATGCCCCCCATGTGATCGTAACTCATGCACCAAAAGATAATCGCGCTGCTCCGGCGGCCTGCACCATCGCTCTTTCCTATCTGGATCTGGCAGCCCCGTCGTTCGGCCTGGGCGCTTGCTGGGCCGGCTATTTCAATACCGCGGCGACCATGTGGTCCCCGATGCAGGAGGCGATGGATCTCCCTGAGGGAGACACCTGTTTCGGCTCAATAATGATCGGTTACCCCAGATATGCCTACTACCGTCTTCCCCTGCGAAATGAGCCGCGCATCACCTGGAGGTAAAAGGATATTCAATGGAAGAATCCCGGCTGGAATGGCAGCCCATCGTTATCCTCATCATCCTGGCGTTGATCTGGGGCGGGAACATGGCCTCCATCAAAATCGCGGCGAGGGACATGGCGCCCCTGTTCATGGCAGGCGTGCGGTCCCTGGTGGCAAGCATCGGGCTTTTCATCTGGATGAAGATCAAGGGAATGAAGGTCTTTCCAAGCTGGACAATCCTGTTTCATGGCATGGTGGTGGGCGCCTTGTTCGGGGTGGAATTCGGCCTGGTTTACGAGGGTCTTGAATACACGCTGGCTTCCCGCGTTTATGTACTGCTCTATACAGCCCCGTTCTTTACGGCCCTCGGGGCACATTTGTTCCTGAAGGGGGACAGGCTCAACCCCTGGAAGGGAGCGGGTCTTGTCCTCGCCTTTTTCGGGATTGTCACGCTGTTTTTAAAAAGAATGGGCTCCTTTTCCATAGAGGCCCTCCCCGGGGATTTGATGGCACTGGTAGCCGGTGCCTTCTGGGGTGCAACAACCGTCTACATAAAACGATTCCTGGCCCGGAAAACCCAATCGCTCCAGACACTCTTTTACCAGGTATTCTTTTCAGCGCCCCTCCTGTTTGCGTTCAGTTTCCTCATGGAGTCTCCCATGGTGATGGGCGTAACCTTTGCAGGTCTGACAGCCCTCTTTTACCAATGCATCATCGTGGCCTTTCTCAGTTATCTTGTTTGGTTTGAGCTGATCCACCGCTACCCCGTGAGCCTGTTACACGCCTTTTCCTTTTTTACGCCGGTGTTCGGTGTGTTTCTGAGCGGGGTCCTGATCCTGGGGGAGCCACTGCATCTCAATCTCCTCATTGCCCTGTTACTCGTCAGTGCGGGCATGGTTCTGGTCAATCGCCAATCTGCAACTGCCCACGAATGAGCATAACCGCACGTCAAAGGAGCAAGAAAAAGTTATGAATGACCTTATCTGTTACTGTTTTGGACATACTGCTGATGACATCCGAAAGGATGTAAAAGAGAACGGCCGCTCTACGATCATGGAGAAGATCATGGCCGAGAAAAGACAGGGTGGGTGCAATTGTGCAGAAACGAACCCGAAAGGCAGGTGATGTCTGGCTGATGTCCGCCGTGTCGCGGAACAGGCAGGCCATCGAAATCTCGCCCAAACGGCTCGTCTGAACATGATCGGGTAGACAGTCCCTTCTCGTTTTTTTCGAATCGGAGTAATGGATGCTGAGTAATCCATTGCTCCGACATTTCCACAGGAACGGCGATTCACTGTCACCTATCCTGCGGTGGCCGCAGCCCGTTCTTCCTGGCTCAATTCCGAAAGGCGCTCTATTTCATTCATTTCAAGCCCGAGCTCCTCTGCAACCTTTTTCCCATACTCTGGGTCCGCCTTGTGAAATAATGCGGTTTGACGCATCTGGATGCGCTTTTGTGCGCCCCCAAAGTGGGCCACGATGTTCCCCACCAACCGCTCCCGTGCGGCCTCGTCCATGACGTTCCGGTAAAGGTTGCCGGCCTGTACAAAATCATCGTTGGGATGGGTGAACGGGAAACGGCCTGCCTCACCTGAAAGTTCAAAGAAAGGCTCTCCAGCCCCGGGGTCAGGATCTGCATCTCAAGGGTCCAGGAAGGGTGGTCACCTTTTTCGATGGAAGTGTAGAGATCGCGGGTGGCGTGGGCCGGGTCTTTTCCGGCAAGGCTTCCCGCCTCCTCCAGGGTCAGGTTCTTAGCCCCTGGTCGGTCTTGCGCCTCGAAAAGAATACGTCAAGGCAAAAAAAACCCGCCGAACTTTTTAATCTATTGAAGGTTATTGCAGAGAACGATCAGATCGAGGTGATTCAGTGAAGGCGGGTGATTTCGTCGGCGGGAAAGTTGGGCCATGCTGTGGGCTCCCCGTTCCTGGTGGCCTTAACCCCTTTTCCCTTGGCCAGGACTTCACCGATGGCGGTTACTTCAATACCTGCATTGCGGATTTGTTCCGTGAGAGGCTCAACATGTTCTTTTTTGCAGCAGATAAGGAGCGATCCTGAACCGATCAGGCCCAGGGGTGAAATGCCAAACATTGAACAGATTTTGCTGGTGATGGGATAAACGGGGATGTCCTCCATGCGGACCCTTATGGTACAGCCTCCGGCCATGCTCAATTCGGAAACGGCGGTGGCCAGACCCCCTTCAGTGACATCGTGCATGGCGGAAACACCCTTGCAAGCTGCCCCAATGCGCGCCTCTTCAAGGATGGACAGCATCGAAAGAAACCCTTGCCCGGATAGTATTTCTCTTTGAGAGAGGCCCTGTTTTGTCAACCTGTTCCCAAACTCCCTGGCAATGATGGCGGTCCCTTCCACCGCCACCCGCTTGGTCATGAGGACCACATCACCTGGAGACATCCGGCTCTTGTCGATCAGGCCTGCCCGTTCAACGGTCCCCGCCATCATCCCGGAGACAACCGGTTTTTGAACGGCCTCTGTAATTTCTGTATGTCCCCCGCAGATAGTAATACCATGCCGACGGCAGATCCTGGATAAATCTCCCATGACCCGGTGAATAGCCAGTGCACTGGTCCCCACGGGGAAAAGAAGGGAGGTGAGCATCCAGCGCGGTGTTGCCCCGGATGTTGCAATATCATTGGCGCTCACCAGGACCGCGTACAATCCGATGGAATCAGTTACAAAAGTCACAGGATCGGATTTGAGAACCAGCACCTCTTCTCCCTGGATATCCACTGCCGCGGTATCTTCCCCTACCCCTGGACCGATGATCACTGACGGCTCGTCGAAGGAAAACTCCGAGAGGAACTTTCTCAGGAAATGGTTCGGGAGTTTTCCCGCGGGCAGAGGTTGCCCCATCTCTATAATTTTCTGCAGGCCTTCCAGGGTGGAGATGGTGAAGGCACGCTCCACTTTCAGCCTCTTTTTCCCATGATTATCCAGAAATACGGTGATGGCGCCGGCTCTCGTCCCCGCGTCCATGTCAAAGGCGAAATCCCCCACCATGAGAATATTTTCAGGCTTGATTCCCATTTTCTCGGCCGCCCAGAGAATGCCCTCCGGGTGAGGCTTAGGCTTCAATTCATCATCTCGGGTGATCACCACATCAAAATCGGAAATGTTGGTACCTTCAAAGTTTTCAAGCGCCCGTATCACCGTCTTCAGGGTGTTCCGGGTCAGTATCCCGAGGAGGATGCCCCGTTTTTTCAGCAGTGAAAGAGTCGCCTCCGCCCCCGTGTTGGGCTCGGATATCTCCGCCCCCTTCGTTTCAAACCTGTCAAGAATATTCGATACTTCCCGCCGGCGCTCCGGATCGGTAACGCCTCTCATGTACTCGAGCACAGGAATTTCGTGGGGGCATCCGATGGCTGCCTTGATTTCGTCAAAATCCAGGGCTCCGGGTTTCGTCAGGGTCCCGTCAAAGTCGAACAGGACCATCTTTATGTGATTTTGCGCATTGGTTTCCATGGGCCAAAAATAGCCTCCAGGAGAATTATTATCAAGCAAGAAAGCGCGACTGTGTGCAAAATCGGTGTTGCCCAAAGAGGCACCATAATGATAAACAAGGTTCCTATGAAAGAATCCCGTCTCCCTTTCATAAAAACGCTGCGCCACTTCAAGACGCTGCAGGTCTATTTTGTTGAGAACCGATGGGCCCTCATCATCGGTCTCGCCTGCCTGCTGCTCGTTGACCTCCTGCAGGTGATCATCCCGCTGATCATCAAGAAGGCTGTCGATCTGCTCACCAGGGGGATGGCGACGCCCGGTTTGCTCTTTCAGGAAGGCCTTACTATTGTTGGGATCGCATTTGCCATCGGACTCCTGCGCTACGTGTGGAGACGTCTCATTTTCGGGCATTCGAGGAAGGTGGAAAAAGGGCTTCGAAACCGTCTCTACGAGCACCTCCAGACCCTCTCACCTTCCTTCTATCAGAGGATGAAAACAGGGGACTTGATGGCCCGGGCCATAAATGATATCAACGCCATCCGGATGGCAACGGGTATGGGGCTTGTGGCCCTGACGGACGGAACCGTCCTCGGACTTGCGGCCATTGGCTTCATGATTTCAATCAGCCCGCAGCTCACTGCCATTTCCCTCATCCCCGCACCGATTATCGTCCTTTTCACCCGGATACTCACCCAACGGATGTCCATAGGATTCGAAACGGTGCAGAAAACCTTTTCAGATGTGACGGAACGTGTGCGGGAGGCGTTCGCGGGCATACGCGTGGTGAAGGCGTTCAACCGGGAGGAATGGGAGTATAAACGGGTCAAAGCCGAAGGGGAACGATACGTCTCCGAGAACATGCGTCTGGCAAGAATCCTGGCCCTGTTTTTCCCCATGATGGTCCTGTTCACGAACCTGGGGCTTGCCATTGTCCTGTGGATGGGAGGTCGACTCGCCATCTTCGGAAAAATCAGCACAGGAGACTTCGTTGCCTTTATCAGCTATCTGAACCTCCTTACATGGCCCATGATGGCCATGGGCTGGGTGACAAACATGGTGCAGCGGGGCTCGGCATCCATGCGACGGATCAACGCCATCCTGGAAGAACAGCCTGAAATCACAGACCCGGCAGTCCCCATAACCATGCCGAATATTCGCGGTGAATTAGAAATAAAGGACATGAGCTTCCAGTACCCGGATAAGTCCTCGCCGCAACTGAAGGAAATAGATCTTCACATTATGCCCGGGGAAACGGTTGCTTTCGCGGGAAAAGTGGGTTCGGGAAAGACCACCCTCTTGAAGGCAATGGCTAGGCTCGTCGAACTCCCTCCCGGGACCTTTTTCCTGGACGGGCACGACGCGGTGCATATCCCACTTCGACGCTTGCGAGAGAATATTGGATTTGTTCCCCAGGAGGTGTTTCTTTTTTCCGACACGGTGCAGCAGAACCTCCTGCTGGGCAGGGAAGACATCCCCGGGGAAGCCCTGGACAGGGTCCTGAATATTGCGGCCATGAAGGATAAAATGGAAGACCTTGACGGGGGGGTAGAAGCAATTCTGGGTGAGCGGGGAATAAGCCTTTCAGGCGGGCAGCGGCAGCGTCTCACCGTAGCGAGAGCCCTTGTGACCGATCCCCCTGTCCTAATTCTGGACGACGCCTTTTCCATGGTGGACACTAGGACGGAAGAAAGGATTCTGAATCGCATCTTTAGCATCAGGGAAGGGAAAACGACCATTATCGTGTCCCACCGGCCATCTACCCTTTCGAGGGCTAACAGGATATTTGTCATGGAAGATGGTGAGATCGTGGAACAGGGAAGCCCGGAGTGCCTCTTGGCAAAAGGGGGCTTCTACACGCGGCTTTACGAGGAAAAAATCCTTGCCGAGGAGCTTGGTGCGTTAGAATAGGGAAAGGGTGATTGCATGCGGTGGGATTATGGATACATGGAAGAGGGAAAGCTGGGGAAACCGTATAATGTACGGCTTCTCAAGAGACTTCTCAGCTTTGCTTCTCCGTACAAGAAAATCATGATCCTGGCACTCGTCCTGTCAGTCGTGATCACTCTTTTTGATCTCGCCGTTCCCTACCTCACCAAGATTGCCATTGACCGGTATATCGTCTCCACCTGGTACAAGGTTTTTTTCACCCGTGGTGAAGATTTGCAAGGCCGGGCATCTTTGGAAAAATACGGTGCTCTTTTCATCAGGAGTAAAGACGGCTCCTTTGCCATCATTTCCCGCAGGAATCTCAGGAAAATAGACCCGGCTGAACTGCATGTGCTTCGCACAAACGGGCAAATTTCTGCCACGGAATATTACCGTATCACTCCCCGTAACGGAAATGCCGCCATTGTATCCCGGTTGCGGCCTGTCCCCGTTGAAATGGCAGACGGTTCCGTTGCGGTCAGCGCAGGCAGCTTGAATGGGCTCTCTCCAAAGAAGCTTGCTGCTCTCCGGGATCAGGACCTGCACGGCGTGGCGGCCGTGGGAGGTATCCTTTTGCTCGTTCTTTGTTTGGCATTCGGGCTGGGATATGGAGAATTCTATCTTCTGGAATATGCCGGCCAGCATATTATGCAGGATATCCGCCTGAAACTCTTTGAAACGATCCAAAAACAGGCGATCAGATTTTTTGACCAACAACCCCTGGGGAGACTCGTTACCAGGGTCACAAACGATGTGGAGAACCTCAACGAGATGTTCAAGACGGTCCTTGTTACCCTGTTCAAGGACATCTTCATCGTGGTGGGTATCCTCGCGATCCTCGTTTACCTCAACTGGAAGCTGGCCCTGATCTGCTTTATCCTCATGCCGGTTGTCTTCGGCATAGCGTTTCTCTTCAGTGCCATGGCACGGGAGGCTTTCCGCGAACTGCGTACAACGGTCGCCAGGATAAACGCGTTTTTGCAGGAGCGATTGAACGGCATGCAGGTGATCCAGCTCTTTTGCGCGGAAAAGAGTCAGCTTGGGACGCTCGAAAAGATCAACCATGAGAATTTTCTCGCCGGTATGAAGCAGATCAAGGTTTTTGCCGTATTCATGCCCATCATGGAACTCCTTTCCTCTTTTGCGATCGCCTTACTGCTCTGGTATGGCGGAAGACGGGTGATTGAAGCCCAGCTCACACTCGGGGCCCTGGTAGCCTTTATCAGCTATATGCAGATGTTTTTCAAACCCATCCGGGATATCTCTGAAAAATACAACATCATGCAGTCGGCCATGGCCTCAACAGAAAGGATCTTTCAATTCATGGACTTCAAGGAATACATCCCGGAACCTGAGAACCCGGCAACACCTTCCCAAGAGGAAGGACATCTTCTCTTCAAGAACGTTTCTTTCTCCTATGATGGAGAACAGACGGTGCTCCATGATGTCTCATTTGAACTGAAGCCCGGGGAAACCCTCGCGATCGTCGGCCCCACCGGGGCGGGTAAGACCACCATTGTGAATCTCATCGAGCGGTTTTATGATCCTGACCGGGGCGTGATTTTTCTCGACGGCATAGACTTGAGAAACTGGAACAAGCGTGAACTGCGCGTCCGAATGGGTCTGGTAATGCAGGACGTGTTTCTTTTTGCGGGGAACCTCGCCGACAATATTACCCTCGGCAGGACAGCCGTGCACGGGCCTGTCATGGAATCGGCAGCGACGCTTGTCAACCTGGAATCGCTGGTAAGGAAGATGCCGGGAGCATGGGAACAGGAAATCGGAGAGAGGGGTGCCACCCTTTCCGCGGGAGAACGGCAGCTCCTTTCTTTTGCCCGGGGGATTGCGACCGATCCCCCCCTCTTGATCCTGGACGAGGCAACGTCCAGCGTGGATCCCGAGACGGAAGGCCTCATCCAGGAGGCCATCACGCGCATGACCTCTTCCCACACAACCCTTGTCATCGCGCACAGGCTTTCCACCGTGCGTCATGCGGACCGGATCCTGGTTCTCCACAGGGGGAGGATCCGGGAGCAGGGAACACACCAGGAACTGATGGATCAAAAGGGAATCTATTACAAGCTCAACATGCTCAGGAGCGTGTGAGTTTTTCCAATTCCAGCAAGACAAAACGGCAATCACGATAAAGCCAGGGGTTCTGAATGTTCAGCTATGTATTCATGAAAATCCTTGAAATGAGGCCAAGATCCTACGATCGCCGCATGCAAAAGGCAAGCAGGGGCCGCACACGGCAAATGAAAGAGAAAATAGCAGGACAGATGCCTGAAAAGGGCCATGTGCTCGAAATCGGTTGCGGCACCGGGGAACTCGCCGGCTTTATGGTTGAACGCGGATGTACCGTGGAGGGATTTGACCTAAGCCCTTCCATGGTAGGGGCGGCCATGGAGAGATTAGAAAAAGAGAATTTAAGCGGCAGATTTTCTGTGAAGTGCATGGGAGTCGAAGGTATGGACGATTTCCCAGACGAAAATTTTGATGCAGTTGTTTCCACCTTGGCTCTGAGTGAACTCAGTGACGATGAGAGGCGCTTTGCCCTGAAACACGCGTCACGGATCCTCAAGCCCGGTGGACGGTTGGTTATAGCAGACGAGGTTGTACCACGGACCAAAGTGCGGAGGTTTATTCATTCCGTGGCAAGGCTGCCCCTGCTTATTTTGACCTATCTCATAACGGGCACATCAACGCGTCCCATATCGGGCCTTTCGAGTCAAATAAAGGAAACGGGATTGTCCGTCCGGAAAGAAGAGCGAAGCCAGGGTGATTCGTTTGCCTTTGTAATTGCTCTGAAAGAAAAGTGAGTACAGAACATGATGTTCTCAAAAACCATATGGGGATTCCTGTTCAGGCTTTTTCCATGCCCAACAAGAGTGGGGCTCCGCCGCATAGGGAATCCAGGCCCGGATAGTCCTGTCCTTGTTACCTGCAACTTCCATCTGACTGTGCAAAGGCTCAAGAAAATTCTGCACAGCCTGGATCTGTGGCTCTTGGTGGCTGATTCCAAGGGCGTCAACGTCTGGTGCGCGGCCGGTGCCGAGGAGTTTAACACCCATTCAGTGGTCTCGGCCGTGAAAACCAGTGGAATTGGAGACATGGTAACCCATCGTACCCTTATCCTGCCCCCTTTGGGCGCACCAGGCATACGAGCGGCGGACGTGAGGGCGAAAACCGGGTGGCAAACAAAATGGGGCCCGGTGTATGCCAAGGACATTCCTCGCTTCAAGGAAAGGGGGTTCAGGAGAGATGAAAGCATGAAGCGGATCAGATACGATCTAAAGGAGAGGTTCGACACGGCCATTGGCGCCCTTTTTCCGTTTTACTTTCTGGGTGTGATCATTTTTCTTGTCTTCTTCCGCGATTTCTTGTTTGATTATCTTGTGGCCGGCGCAGCAGCCTTCCTTGCTTTCCTCTCATTGTGTCCGTGGATACCGGGCAAAAGGGGAATAACGAAGGCTATTCTTTGCGATGCTATCCTGCTTGCCATGGTTTTGACTTTCGAATTTCTCCCCGGATTCGATACCCGTCTATTTCTCCCCCTTCTGATCATTGCCATGGTCATGGTACCCCTCTATGGTTTGGAGCTTGGCGGGATCGCCTCCACCATGAAGAGCGACCTTGATCCATTCCTCGCGAAGCATGGCATTGGCGCCATAGGAAACATTTCCTTTGCCGGTACGATCCGGACTGAAATCCTTAATGGATATCGGGTCCTGACCTGTGATCGCGAAATTTGTAATGGTTGCCGCACTTGCACTGAGATCTGTCCGCAGGGAGTCTGGCAGATGGGCCAAGATAACCGGGCCGAAATGATAAGGAAGGGTGCATGCACTGCATGCAGGGCATGCCTGGTACAATGTGAAACAGGTGCCATACAGGCACCAACGATACAACCGCCGAAAGCATATCAGTAATTCTTTCCGAGCCGGCGACTGTACAAGATAATACCAAATTGCTCAATGGGGGTATCAAAAACAGGCAAGTCACATGGGAAGATTGGGATATATTACACAGTTTTTGGGGTTGAAGAGAAGCACGGTGGGGATGCTGGTCATGGTCATCCTCGTAGGCATGGGGGAAAAGATGGCCGAGCGCTTCCTGCCTATCTATCTCATGGCTCTGGGCGGAGGAGCCCTTTCCATCGGATTCCTGAACGGTCTTGACAACCTCCTTTCGGCCCTCTACTCCTTCCCGGGAGGGTATCTCTCCGACCGGCTCGGCACCAAGCGGGCATTACTCATTTTCAACATCATCGCCATGACAGGATTCATCATCGTTCTGCTGATCCCCACGTGGCAGGCCGTGCTGGTTGGTGCCTTTTTCTTCCTTTCCTGGACGGCCGTTTCACTGCCTGCAACCATGAGTCTCGTGGCCAAGGTACTCCCCATGAACAAGCGAACCATGGGAGTGACCATGCATTCCCTGGTCCGAAGGATTCCCATGGCTCTGGGCCCGATTCTGGGTGGCCTGTGCATCGGGTTCTGGGGAGAAAAAGACGGGGTGCGGGTTGCATTTGTGGTGGCGCTCCTGCTTTCCCTTGTCGCCTTGGTATTGCAGCAGATGCTCATTGAGGAAGACGCACCCGGCCCGAAAGCTTTTGAAAAAGAGATTCAATCCCGAAAAAACCCGCTCAGACTCTTTCGCCTCATGAGCCCGTCACTCAAACGGCTTCTCGTATCAGATATCCTGGTCCGTTTCTGTGAGCAGATTCCTTACGCCTTTGTCGTGGTGTGGGCCATGAAAACCATTGCCAGGCCGGTAACCGCCTTCCAGTTCGGCATCCTGACCAGCATAGAGATGGGCACCGCACTCCTCATCTACATTCCGGTCGCCTATTTTGCCGACCGAAGCGGGAAAAAACCTTTCGTGGTGGTGACCTTCGGATTTTTCACCCTGTTCCCGCTGGTGCTCCTTTTCTGTCATTCCTTCGCCTGGCTGGCGTCCGCCTTTGTCCTGCGTGGGCTCAAGGAATTTGGTGAACCCACCAGGAAGGCCCTGATCATGGACCTGGCCCCGGAAGACCTCAAGGCGGCCATGTTCGGCCTCTATTATCTCCTGCGGGACGTGGTTGTATCGGTAGCGGCCTTCGGGGGCGCTTTCCTGTGGCAGGTGAGCCCTGCAACGAACTTCCTGGCGGCCTTCGGGTTCGGTCTCCTTGGCACGATGGTGTTCGCTTTGTGGGGAAAAGACCTGACAAGGGAAGAAGGCGCTTAATTTCGTGGTGAACTACGTTTTTCTTTCGATTTTGCTTGACTCTGTGATGTTATTCCTATCTAATTATACGCAGGTCTTTGCCTCCAGCACCTCATTTTAATCCTGAAACTGCCCCAGTAACGAAAGACTTCGCAATGTACCTGTTTGCTCTTGCCAGGTTTCTTTGCTGTTTAGGTGGAGCAGATTCAATATGCACCGAGAAAGAGTTCCTTTGAAAGTCGTCCTCATTTATCCTCAATTTCCAGATACATTCTGGAGCTTTAAGCATGCGCTGAAATTCATTCACAAGAAAAGCGCCTATCCACCCTTGGGCCTCCTGACGGTGGCGGCCATGCTACCGGAACCATGGGAAAAACGCCTCCTTGACCTCAATGTGACGAGGCTCAGGGAGAGCGATTTGGCATGGGCTGATTACGCCTTTATCAGCGGCATGGTTGTACAGAGGGATTCCGCGCATCAGATTGTAGCCCGGTGCAAGAAAGCCGGTGTCAAGGTGATTGCCGGAGGGCCGCTTTTCACGAGTGAGTACCAGGAGTTTCCAGAGGTCGATCATTTCGTATTGAACGAAGCCGAACTCACTCTTCCTCCATTCCTCGAAGACCTTGCGCAGGGATGCGCCAAGCACCTTTATAGAACCCGGGCATTCGGCGACATCAAGAAAACGCCGGTTCCCGCCTGGGAGCTGGCCTCAATGAAAAAGTACGCCGCAATGAGCGTCCAGTTCTCGCGGGGCTGTCCGTTCAATTGCGAATTCTGCAATGTGACCGCCTTGTTCGGACACCGGCCGCGTATCAAGGACGCTGAACAAATTATCGCCGAACTGGATGCGCTCTACCGCCACGGATGGCGAGGGCAGGTATTTTTTGTGGATGATAATTTCATCGGCAACAAGAAATATCTCAAGACCCAGTTGCTGCCGGCGTTAATTGCTTGGCGGCAGGACAAGAAGGGTATGCCGTTCAATACGGAGGTCTCCATCAACCTGGCTGACGACGAACCGTTGATGGAAATGATGGTGGAGGCGGGATTTGACGCGGTTTTCATCGGAATCGAGACGCCCGACGAGGGGAGCCTTGCTGAATGCAATAAAATGCAGAACAAGAACCGAGATCTGGCGGAAAGCGTCAAGACCATTCAGAAAGCTGGCTTGCAGGTTCAGGGTGGTTTTATCGTCGGGTTTGACAATGATACACCCTCTATTTTTCAGAGGCAGATCGATTTTATCCAGAAGAGTGGAATCGTGACGGCCATGGTTGGGCTCCTTCAGGCTCCTACCGGCACAAGGCTTTACGAACGTTTGAAGGAGGAAGGACGTTTGCTGGGCAATATGTCCGGGGATACTGATGGCACGACCAACATCATCCCCCGCATGGACCTCGATTCGCTTCGCGAGGGTTATCACCGGATCATGAACCAGATCTATTCGCCCAAACAATATTATGAACGTGTTAAGATTTTCTTGCAGGAGTACAAAAGCCCCAATGTCAAGATTCCCCTTGACTTTCAGCGTATCCTCGCCTTTTTTCGATCCAATATCCGCTTGGGCGTTTTTGGGCGGGAACGATTCCAGTACTGGAAAATCCTGTTTTGGACCCTCTCACGACGTCCCGGTTTGCTTCAAGTGGCGATCACTCTGGCGATTTACGGTCATCACTTCAGAAAGGTATGCAGACTGCACCTCCAATAGTCATTACTGATCAGGGAGACAGGATGACAGGCCTAGGTTGGCCTTTCTTGTAACCTGGTGAAGAATTCTTGAAAACAAAATGCATTATGAGGTATTAACCACCACGATGGAGAGGAGGATTTATGAGTAAAGCAAAAGACGGAGACAAGGTGAAAGTGCACTATACGGGACAGTTGGAGAACGGAGACGTTTTCGACAGTTCGAAACAGCGCGATCCGCTTGAATTCGTTATCGGGAGTGGGAATGTCCTCCCTGGTTTTGAAAACGGGATCATCGACATGGAAGTAGGAGATTCAAAGCGTATCACCATTTCGCCGGAGGAAGGCTACGGAGAAAAGCGGGAGGAACTGGTGGTGACAGTGATGAGGAACGAGTTTCCCGACCACATTGCACCCGCCGTTGGTCAGCAATTACAGATCAAGCAGGAGAAAGGTGATATCCTCAACGTGAATATCACCGCCCTTGATGAAGAGAGTATTACCCTGGACGCGAACCATCCCTTGGCGGGACATACTCTGCTCTTTGAGGTGGAACTGATGGAGATTGCCTGATTCGCGTCTCTCTCAAGATTTTTCACAAAGAGATCACCCATAATCCTTTCCCACAAAAAAGCCCAATCGTAGCTGATTGGGCCTCTTTTATTCTGGCTCCCCGGGACAGACTCGAACTGCCGACCAAGTGGTTAATCCCGCCGCCGGCGGGACTCTACCGACTCCCTGTTGCCTGCAGGTAACGGGCAATACCGCGTTTCTTGATCTTTCGCTCCAGTCGGGTCGCTTCGCTTCGGTTGGGACAGGATTCGGTCCATATGAGTTTCCATGGTCCGCAAAACCGTTTGGTGGTTTTGGAGAGCTGGTACTCAGGATCATTATGCTGCCGGAGGCGCTGTTCAACATTACCGGACTGGCCGCAATAGTATCGACCGCTGGTTTCACTTTGGATGACATAGACCCAGTGCGCCAAGTTTTTTCCCATAAAAAAAGCCCGCTCCAATTTGAACGGGCTTGAATATTCTTGGCTCCCCGGGACAGACTCGAACTGCCGACCAAGTGGTTAACAGCCACCCGCTCTACCAACTGAGCTACCGGGGAACAATACCGGAACCAAGTGGTTAATCCCGCCATGGCGGGACTCTACCAACTGAGCTACCGGGGAACAATACCGGAACCAAGTGGTTAATCCCGCCATGGCGGGACTCTACCAACTGAGCTACCGGGGAACAATACCGAAGCCAAGTGGTTAATCCCGCCATGGCGGGACTCTACCAACTGAGCTACCGGGGAACAATACCGAAGCCAAGTGGTTAATCCCGCCATGGCGGGACTCTACC
>Ga0307426_1001192_pt1 | contig 17397 bp, 16 predicted proteins | sample SalMarWE160340MG_FD_202165 | JGI IMG/M metagenome (GOLD analysis project Ga0307426, IMG submission 202165) | Salt marsh sediment microbial communities from the Plum Island Ecosystem LTER, Massachusetts, United States - WE1603-40 | ecosystem: Environmental > Aquatic > Marine > Intertidal zone >... | reverse complement strand
GGTAACATCATGTTCAGAGCAGTCATTCAACTCAATAATAAAATGTCATTGAGAGATAAAGCCCGGCTGAATATCTGCATAGCAAAAGACCTGGCAGATAGTTTTGGTGGCAGAAAAGCTGACTATCTAATAAGACTAAATCAGAAGCTGAGAATGAAAATCACCAATGGTTCTGGTAATTTTACAAATTGTCTGGCAAAGGCCGCCTAAAATTTACTATAAAGAAGCAAATCATCTTACCTAGTTGAGTTAAAGCATCAACGCAAGCACACATTAAAGCAGGGGGGATCGATGACTTTCAGCCATCTTCATAAGCATCTGTATCGCAGACGGCGCGATTTGCTCTTTTTCTTTTTCGTTTTGAACTGTCTTTTTTCCTTTGAAAGTTATAGTGAAGGTGCCGACCTTTTTTCTGCCCAATCCCTTCAGGTTGGGGGCAGCATGCTCGCCGTCATTCCGACTGATCTGAACGGTCGCGGATGGTTCGAAATTGTCGTGGTTAGCAAAACGGGCGTGTACCCAAAAGAGAAGCGCTGGATCTCAATTTTCAGTGCCGACACCTCAGCACAGTATTCCACGACAGTCCGCCAACGATGGGAAGTCGACTCTGCAGCGGCTATACTTGACGTAGGAGATGTCGCTCCATCTCCGGGTGAAGAAATTTTCTATTTCACCGGTAAAGGTATCCGTTACTACCCCCAGGAGGAAGGTGGTAACTTTTCTACTATCCCTTGTAATCTTCTTTCTTTTCCCACCATCACCGTTTTTCCGGCGGCCGGATCGCTACCGCGCGGGCGTCTGTTTGTAGACTGGAAGCGCAATGGTCATAAAATGCTGCTTCTGCCCCAGTTTGACTCTCTGATTTTTTTTGGCCGGGGCAGCATCTCCGAGGACTGGCAAAAGACCGAGAGGGTAACCCTGGTGCCGCGCACCTTCCTGTTTAGCGATCAGGTCGATGATGGCGCATTCAGAGATTTTTCGCTACACGCGCAATTCAGTCTTCCGCGGATTTTTTTCGAGGATTTCAATGGTGACGGTTTTGCGGACCTGCTTCTTACCGAACAGGAATCGATGACCGTGTACTTGCATCAATCCGACGGACATTTCGCCCCCAAACCATCAGACACAATCGTATTTCCGATACGCCCTTCGGGAAAAAACGGCGATATAAGCCTCTCCTTCCTTCTGACGCCAGTTGATGTGAATGGGGATAAATTTGCGGATGTGATACTGACACTTACCAGGGGCACGGGTAAATTCCTGGAACGGGAAATCATCATTTTCATTTTTTTGAACCGGCAAAATCCCGCCAATCCCTTCTCCCCTCAGCCTGACCAAACAATCACCGTGGACGGCATTACCCCGGGAGTCAACATAGAAGACGTAAACGGAGACGGCAGGGGAGACCTGCTATTCTCCAGTATCCGGGTCGGTTTCTGGAATATCGTTAAAAATCTCATCTCCAAGCGAGTAGATTTAGACACATCCATTTACCTGCTTCAAAGCGATAACCGATATCCGACCCGGCCTGATTTCCAGCAGAAAACCAGCTACCGGATTGATCTCACTCATGGGATTCGTTTTCATGGCACTTGGCCGACTTTGGGAGGTGATTTTACCGGAGACGGACACAAAGACCTTTTGATAGCGCGTGATGAAAAAATCACACTTTATCCAAAGAATCAGGATGGAGATCTTTTTTCAAAACCGCTCACCCAGTCCGGCGTGTTTACATCTCCGTATATGCATATCGTCGATCTGAACCGTGATGGCCGGGATGATATCCTTTTCTATGAGAAAAAACGGGATGGGAAGCTCTCTATCCTCCTGAATACCGGACAATGGAAAGACAGACTGTCCCTTGAAAAAAAATCCATGCCCTCTAACCAAAGATAATGGTCGTCGCTTCATCTTTACTTATAAAGGAGGAACCATGCACTCCAAAAGATTTGGCATTTTTTGGGTCTGCGCTTTTCTTTTAATGTTTTTGAACGCATGCAACTGCAGATCGGAGCTTGAGGGGTCATGGGTTGGTTGTGAAGTTCGAAGACCCCATATTGATTGGACGTTAACTGTCGAGGATACTCACTTTAGTTTAGTCCGTGAAGATTCAGACCTTTGGTATATGGGGTTGATTCGATTGAATCTTAACTGCAGACTGAAAAAAATAGATATGGTAATCGATGATACCTCCATACCGGCACTTAGAGGAAAAACGGTGTTGGGAATTTTTGAAATAGATGGGGATTCGTTAACGATTGCATCCAGTCAACCGGGGGGTCATTCCAGACCGCGATCTTTTAGTGAACCCGGCACAACCGAATTTATTTTTGCCAAATACTAAGCAGGTTCGGACTTCTTCTCTCGCGCTTTAAGGTCGTTAATTATGTTAAGATAGCCGGGATGTTCGCGGATCGGATCGAAGTCGCTGTCCTTTTCAAGATATTGCCTGTGGGCGTAACCGGCTTCCACTGCTTTTTTAAGGTAGTAAATCGATTCCTCCACTTTTTCGGTCAAAGCATAAAGACATGCAATGCCGTAAAGCAAATAGGGTTCATCACGTTCGGTTGCTGCCAGTCGTCTGACCCATTCCATGGCCCTCTGTTTTTCTCCCATCCGGATAAGGACGCCTGCACCTAAATAGATGGCGCGCGAATCATCGGGATTCAACGCCAGCTGTTGCTCAACTTTGTACAGCGCTTCATGCAGAACAGGCTCCATCTTTTCCAGCCGGCCCGCAATCTGGTAAATAAATGCAAGATAGGACGGCGACTGGTAGTCTGCCGGGTTGACGCGCCCGGCCTCCTTGAACAGCTTGATTGCTTCTTCATGCCTTCCCTGTAAAAAACAGTTTATCGCATAAAAATAGTAAGCCTCGAACAGATTGGAATTCAGCTTAATTGCTGCTTTAAACTCCTTCTCCGCCTCCTCGTACCTCCGGCTTAAAGATACGGCCAATCCCTTGGCTGCATGCGCTTCAGAGAGGTTTGGATCGAGTCTCAGGGCCGCTTCGCTGTCTTCTCGGGCCTGCTTCAGATCCGTCGCAGATCCTCCAAAATACCAGTAGAGGTACGAATGGCAGTCCGCCTTTCCGGCGTATGCACGCGCGTATCCTGGGTCCTGTTTTATGGCCCGGGAAAACATCTCAACGGCATATTGCATATATTTTCGTTTGTTTCGATAGAAGAACTGGCGGCCGCGCAAATAGAATTCATAGGCTTCAATGCTGCGGGTCGACGTTTTTTCGATGGCTCGCTTCTCTTTATCGCTCAATTTGACCTTAAGGGCCTGGGCAATACTCTGAGCTATTTCCTCCTGTACAGCGAAAACATCTTCCAACTCCCGGTCGTATTGTTCGGTCCACAGGTGGTATCCATCTGCGACGCTGATCAGCTGGGTTGTTATGCGCAAGCGGCTGTCCGTTCGGCGCACGCTGCCTTCCAACACGGATCGCACTCCCAGTTTCCTACCGATGTTACGAATGTCTTCGTACCTGCCTTTGTATGCGAAAGATGATGTCCGGGATGCAACCCGCAACCCGCCCACCTGAGCGAGACCATTAATAATTTCTTCGGCAATACCATCACAAAAATACGCCTGATCTTTAGCAGGGCTCATATCTTCAAATGCCAGCACGGCAACTGAAGGTTGGGTTTGATTCGGAAGATCCGCAAGCTGATCGGTGACTAGTAGTCTGATTTCTGGTGTCTTAAGTTCGGCCATTATCTCGCTGATGCTCTGATATCTGTCTTGCAACGATTTTGCCGTCGCTGTCGTGATGATTCTTTCCAGTTCGGCAGGAATCTCGATATTGATTTCCGACGGAAGAAGCGGCACATCGTAAAATATGGCATGGATTGTGTTTTCCCGGCTCTCGCCTTTGAACGGCAATTTTCCGGTCAGCATTTCGTAAAACACAACACCCCAGGACCAGACATCGGCGCGTTGGTCGACCTTTGCACCACGCAAAAGCTCGGGTGACAGGTATGCTGTGGTATTGACAAACCTACCGGACGCAGACGTTGCGGTCTCTGGTGACGGTGGCGGAAGACCAAAATTCAATATTTTCGCAAGTCCACGGTCCGTAATCAAAATATTCGCGCTATTGAGGTTGCAGTGAATAATACCGTTGTTATGGGCGGTCTCGAGTCCGTCCGCCACCTGGTAGGCAATGGATACCGCAGTTTCAAGATTAAGTGGTCCGTCACGGAGTTGCTTTTTCAGGCTGGCGCCCTCAATAAAATCCATCGAAATAAAAAGGTATTCGTCCGTTTCACCAATTTGGTAGATAGTTCTGATATTGGGATGATTGAGTGCGCCTGCAGCCTGGGCCTCTCTGGTAAGAAACGCTTTCTGTTCCTCATTGGTGAAAGGCTGATCATGGAAAAACTTGAGGGCAACTATACGATTGAGCTTTTCATCCAGCGCCTTGTAAACCACCCCGGTGCCGCCCTCGCCAAGCTTTTCCAGGATCTTATAGTGAGAGACTACCTTACCGATCATGGCTCTTTTTCCTTTTGATCGGTTGAATGTTTGATAATTACTCCGCCGGACCTTCGATAGAAAACATTTTTCAGTCTTCAAGGTATAATATTTACCACCCTGAATGTGCTATTTTTCAGGGCGGATTAATTAGTGCTTTTCAAATGCCCAAGAATTGCAAAAATAAGATTTTATGTCAACCTGTAACTGTGTAAGGCTTCCCCGCTCGACGTTTCAGGCCAAAAAGCGCGATATTAAAAAAGCACCAAAACAGTTCGCCGGCGATCAATCTGGCTCCCTCGTGATTAAATGTCCGCTATCGTACACCGCCTGTAACGGTAACGGACACCAGGTATAAATGCCTAATCCGCCTGAGGCGGACTAAAATGAGCTAAAATGTCTAAAGTGAAAAAAGATTATGCATCAATTGTCTGTCGGCAGCATGCTTTTTTATATAACATTCTGTTATTATTTAGATATTTACTCCTCTCGATTTTAATATCAAACATCATTCATAATTGTACAACCCAAAATAAAATCATCTTCAATCTTGAAGATGATTGGCACACTGCTTGCTCTAATAGCTAATTACTCCGCCCTGAGAAATAGCACATTCAGGTTTATAAATCGTTCTTTAACAACTGAAGAATGTTGTTTATCGAAGGTCCGGCGGATTAATTAGATGGGCTTTGAAACCACTTCTAATAACTATCAGGCAAGATGGGAGCAGTATCATGGGCATAAAACCATTTCCTCGTTCGATTATTTGTCTTTTAACAGGCGTTTTCGTCTACGGTTGTATTGTTATTAATGGACACAGCTTTAACGTTGAAAGGATAAATGGTTCAGGGACTGTTATTTCAGAGGAAAGAGAGATACCGGTCTTTAATCAAATCAGTCTGAAAGGTTCGGGCAAAGTTATTCTCTCCAGGGGTGAAAATCAGAACGTCCGGATTAACACAGATGACAACATCATGCCGCACATCGAAATTAGGCTCAAAAACGGCAAGCTGATAATATCACACGAAAGCAAAATTTTAAGACCGACCGTGCTAACGTTTTATATCACTGTTGCAAGCCTGGAAGGCGTCTCCATTTCAGGCTCAGGTGACATTCACGGAAATGATGAATTTAACTCCGATAGCTTTTATGCAAATATCTCCGGTTCCGGAGATTTCGCGATAAAAGTAAGCGCCAACCGCCTGGAATCAAACATTTCCGGCTCTGGGTCGATCTATGTCTCCGGATCAGCGCATTTCTATGATGCCACAATTACCGGATCGGGAGATGTTGATGCATTTGAATTGCACACACGAGATTCGTCGGTGGTCATCACGGGATCCGGTAAATGCAGGATTAGTGTATCAGATAAATTAAAGGCAAAAATTACCGGAAGCGGTGATGTGTTGTATAAAGGCCATCCTCAGGTTAGCCAATCTATAAGGGGTTCCGGGAAAGTAAAGGATCGAAACTGAGCGACTTGGACTCTGTATTCCGATCGCTGGTCGCCGGACGTTGAGAAGTGGGGGAGAAGTGGAGTGGGGGATAAAAATACAATACTTAAGCACTCCTTTACTCCGGCTTTTAACAGACTGTGTAGAAGTTTTAATTCGCCTTGCCAACTGAGTCCCGAATTATTTTAGACAGAAATGATCGGAGGTCACAAATGAAAAAATGGTTTCTAATTATAGCCTTGAGTTTGCCGCTTGTGCTTTTTCCGCCTGTAGATGCAAGTGCTAAGGATAAAGTTCGAATTGGCGGCGATGTTGTCGTTGATGAAGGAACCGAAGTAAAAGATGCCGTTGCGGTAGGCGGCAGCGTCACCGTAAATGGTAAGGTCAGGAAATCAGCTGTTGCAGTCGGCGGCTCGGTAATCTTAGGTCCCAATGCAGTGATCGGTAAGGATGTGGTCTCTATCGGAGGGGCAGTCAAACAGGCGCAGGGCTCTAAAATATATGGTGACGTCGTCGAACTGAATATCCCCGGTTTTTCTGCAATGATACCGTTCTTTTTTGAAGATACATCTTCTGGTTGGTTCTGGACCTTTAAAATTTTGTCACTGCTCGGTTTCGTGGCACTTGCTGTTTTGCTGGTCGCAGTCCTGCCAAAGCCGTTTAATCTGATTTCCAGCAATGTGCAAAAAAATTTGGGAAAGATAATTCTCTGGGGTATTTTGGGATTGGTCGTACTCATTCCTCTGGCAATTTTTTTGGCGATTTCGGTTATCGGCATACCACTGATAGCGCTGGAAGTATTTTTAGCAGGAATCGCATTTCTGGTAGGCTACATCGCCATCGCTCAGCTTATTGGTGACAAGATCGCCGCGCTGATGAAAAGACCGGCACTCAGTGTAATATGGCTTACCGTGATGGGGCTTTTAGCACTATGGCTTATCGGCTGGGTGCCGTTTCTGGGGTCACTGGTCAAAGCTGTGGTTATCCTGCTGGGATTTGGCGGTGTGCTGGCGACCCTTTTTACCTCGAGAAAAAGGGTTCGGCTTGAAAATGCCTTGTAATTCCAAATTCCGCTCAGCAGGTGGGGATAAACTCCGCCACTACAAATGATGTTTCACCAAACAAGTAGTGGCCTGGACAGGCGATTCATTCCCGCCCGAGATTTGGCCGCATGAACAATAAATGCCACCGGAAAATCGCTCGGACTAAAAAGGAGGTAGAAATGAAAAAGATCATTAGTGTTTTACTCGTGATAGCCCTGTTGGCCACGATGGTATCCTGCATCGCCGTGGGCTCGGGGGGCAAAAAGGTTGACAATCAACCTACCCTTGGGCAGCAGCTGATCGACTTGAAAAAGGCCCGGGACGAAGGCGCTGTTTCAGCGCAGGAATACGCGGAATTAAGGGAAAAGTTGAAGAAGTCATACGATTGAGTATCGGCAGGTCTTTTCGAAAAGGATCATACGATGTCTATAATCCAGGTTGATAACTTGAAAAAGAGTTTTATTACCAAAAAGGGGCCTTTGTTTCGCAGAAAAAAAGAACTGGTTACGGCCGTGGACGGTATCTCCTTTGCGATTGAACGGGGCCAGATTTTCAGTCTACTCGGTCCAAACGGTGCCGGGAAAACCACCACAATCAAAATCCTGGCAACCCTTCTGATTCCAACTTCCGGCAGCGCGCGGGTAAAAGATTTTGATGTCGTCAAAGATGATCTTGAAGTTCGCAAAGTCATGACTGCGGTCCTGCCGGGTGAACGAACCTTATTCTGGAAGCTGACAGTTAAAGAAAATCTTTATTATTTCGGTTCCCTTTACGGGCTCACCCGCAAGTATGTGAAAGGGAAAATCGATGGACTCCTGCAATTTTTCGGCATTGAAGATAAGCGGGATGTCCTGGTTGAGAAACTGTCCACCGGCGAACGCCAGAAAGTAGTGCTGTCCAGGGCGCTTCTGCCGGATCCGGAAGTCATTCTGTTGGATGAACCCACCCTGGGCCTGGACCCGGTGGCAGCCATTTCACTGCGAAAATTGATCAAACGAATTGCCGACCGGGGCACAACCATCCTGCTGACAACTCACTACATGTACGAAGCCGACGAGTTGTCGGATAGCGTCGCCATTATAAATAAGGGGAAGATAGCGTGCCTCGACACACCTGCCAGGCTCAAGCAGTCTGTGGCTGCAAAAAGAATTATCCGGATGCAGGTCAATGCCTGGGATAGCAACCTGAATGATCATTTCACGGAACGGTTCGCGGTGCAATCCATTGACACCCATCAAAAAGATGATGGGATCCATGTCCAGATAAAATGCAAAAACAATGGTTTTTCATTAAAAGAAATATCGGATTGTTTGAATGGACACGGGGTATTGGTCAATAATGTGTCCTTCGACGAGCCGTCTCTGGAAGATGTTTTCATTGAAATGACCGGCAACACAATTTCAGCAAAGGACGCCACCGATGGAACCCAGATTCTGGCTTAGACCGGTCTTTTTCGTGGCCCTCAGGGATATCAAAATAACGCTGCGCTATAAGTCCTGGGTTGCGGCCCTGTTGGTGTGGCCGGTGATCTTCCCGCTGACCTTTTATTTTATGGGCAAGGGTCTGGCAGGAACGACCGGCCAGGGTCTCGGCCATTTCGAGCGCCTGGCGCAAACCGGAGATTTCGCCTCCTTTCTGATTTTAGGCAACCTGGTCTGGCTGTTTGTCAATATCAATTTGTGGATGGGCGGTCTCTCCCTGCAAAGAGAACGCCTGCTGGGGACGTTTGACACGCACTGGACGATGCCGGCCAGCAAAATTTCCCTTGTTTTGGGCGCCACCCTGGCTTCCATCGTTTTAAACTTTTTCCCCCTGGTCATCGGCATATCCTTTTATTCTCTGATCGGCGCCTTTAAGGTTTCGGCCAATTATTGTAGTGTTCTTTTTTCAATCATCCTCATCATGCCGTTTCTAATCGGGTTTCTGCTGGTGTTTGCGGCGCTGACCGTCAGACTTCGGCAGGCGGGCATGTCCGTGCACATCACCCGGGCGGTCCTGTCCATCGTCTGCGGCCTGCAGTTTCCGCTGGCCGTGCTGCCCGGACTCAGTATCGAAAATTGGAAAACACATTCCCCTGACTCATTTTGTAAACATGATTCGGGGAATCATCATCCATCGGCAATCGCTTTTCACATACCGGGACTCTATTATCTACATCACGGTCACCGGTGTTCTCATGCTGTTAGTCGGGGTGCTTGTTTTTGAGCTAACCAAGAAAAACGTCAAGTCAAGAGGACTTGTGGCTGGGTACTAAGTTATGAGAAATTCGGGCTGGAAAATTCATTTGAACCTTCTTGGCGCCATTATCTGGAAAAATATTCTCGAGTATCGGCGCTATCCGATGGAAATCGCCTTCACTTTTTTGATGCCGATTGTCTGGTTTCTGCCGACCTATTTTTTGATCGTCTCCTTTGCACCGCAGGGAACTTCAATCGGACTGGCCTCCTGGATCGGAACCGATAACTTTTTCTCCTTTTACATGATCGGCCTGATTGTCGGTTATTTTACGGCAACTATTTTCTGGAGCATGGGGTTTTCTTTAAAACGCCTCATGGATATCGGGATGCTCGAAACCATCTGGGTGTGCCCAATTTCAAAACTGATGTACATCATCGGTGAATCCCTGTTTTCTCTTATCCGTCTCATGTATGAAATAACCATTCTCATTTTTATGTATAAGCTCGTCTTCAGGATGGCGGTTCCGCCGGCGATCTGGCAAACCATACCGTATTTCATTCCCTTTATTTTCCTGATGTACGGTTTCGGCATTGCCTTCGCAGCGCTGGTACTCCTGGTCAAGGATGCCAATACCATGATCGACACATCGAATTTTCTGGTTCAAACCCTGACGGGAACGCAAAATCCACCCCAGGTTTTTCCGCGCTTTTTCCTTGCGATTTCGCTGGCAATTCCGATTACCTATTTCCTCGACATCATCCGAGTGCATACGCTCGCTATCAATCCGCTGGTTCCCTACTGGATGGAAATCGCCATCTTTATTACGGCCTCAATGTTGTTTCCGATAATTGGCGTTTGGCTATTCAAGCACATCGACCACAGGTGCCGGATTCAGGGAAGTCTGCATGTGCACTAACCGGAAATTTATCGACTGCTGGTATGTTTTAAAAGAAAAAAAGCATGCGGATGTCAGAGTATTGAGGACTTTCTCGCGCAACATCTCGGGGGCCGCAGCGCTGGCTTTGACTATTGCGAGTTGGGCCTGCTGATTTTTTAACACCGGCTATGATTGAAAATGTACGAATCGTTGAATAGGGGGTCTAACCCATTGAAAAACATGGCAATTACCCGCCGAAAATTTCTAAAACAATGGCTTGCATGGTGCAGCATGGCAGCCGTGCCGAGTGTATTATCTGGTTGTGGGGGGCGCAACATCCTCAATACCTCTGGAAAAGACCGACAAATAGTTACTGAAGCTCAAAATCTCAGCCTGAAAGAAATTGCGCACAGAAAACTCCACCACGGTGACGGATGCTTTCTGAACCTGTTCGGGGGGCCCTTACATGGCAGTCCCTGGCGACCTTCACTGTCGCAACCTACCAAAAACCCTGATGGCGCCTTGTACAATTACTCTTATGCACCCTATTACAAGGATGAGCGGATAATGCCGGTTTCAATTGACTGGAAGTCCGTAAAACACAACTCCGGGCTGTCGATTACGTTTATCAAACACGCAAGCATCATGATAAAGGATATAGACCGGTACATCCTGGTTGATCCGGTATTTTTCAGTCTGCCCTTTGTAAAGGACTTCACACCGCTGGCCTTTGACATCAAGGACATGCCTCCTCCCACCCATGTGCTGATCACCCACGGTCATTACGATCATCTGGATGAACCCTCTCTCGCAGCCCTTCATCCGGAAACCCCTGTGATCACTCCCCTGGGTTACAATGAAATATTCAAGGATCTTAAAATGAACCACCACACCCGGCTGGACTGGTTTGAGACCTTCAAACAGGATGGATTGGAAATTACCCTGCTGCCCTGTAAGCACTGGACCATGCGCAATCCTTTCAGGGGAGCAAATCATTCGCTGTGGGGCTCCTTTCTCATCAAAACGGCCAGTGGACCAACGATCTATATTTCCGGTGATACATCTTATTTTCCAGGTTTTCGCGAAATCGGTGAGGAGTATTCCATTGATCTGGCTATATTCAACCTGGGTGCCTATGGACACGGTGCTCCGGTGTTTATGTCTCACTTGAATCCGGTCGAAGCCGTCAGAGGATTTCAGGATCTTCAAGCAGAACATTTATTCATTGTTCACTGGGGGTCTTTCCGTCTGACACCTGAGCCGGTGCATTTTCCGCCGATCCAGTTGAGAGCCGAACTGGAAAAAGCTGGGCTTGCCGACCGTTTATTGGACGTCAACCACGGGCAAACAATCTCTTACAGTAATGGAAATTGGTATATATGACTATCGGATTAAGTAGACAAAGCAGTGCCTTTTTGTTGATGATTCTCATTCTTTTTATTCCTACCGATTATTCCTTTGGAAAATCGGGATCTCAGGTTAACCATCAAACACGACATGAATACACCTATCAGATACCGGGAAAGATAGTTGAGTTCCAAAGCTTCAATAACGGAAACGATGGAAATCCGAGGATGTTGACAGGTATATTGAAACAGCCGGAGGGTGTCGGTCCGTTTCCAGCTCTTGTATTGCTTCATGGCAGCGGCGGAATTAAAGCCAGGCGTGATGTTGAGTGGTCTGAAAGGCTGATAAACTGGGGTTATGTAACCTTGCAGGTGGACAGTTTTGGACCAAGGGGTGAGTCAACCAAAACGATTCTCGCCAATTCGCGCCGCGTTCCTCCCGATCATCGGGCCGGAGATGCCCATGCTGCCCGGCGCTACCTATCCGGCCTGCCGTATGTTGATGGTGAAAGGATTGCTGTCATAGGTTGGTCACATGGTGGACTGCCGGCCATTGTATCGGTCCACAGTTCCTATGGCGAAGATTCATTTAAAGCCGCTATCGCCTTTTATCCCTATTGCTCTTACTCGATGAACGATCTGAAGGCTCCGTTATTGATCTTGATCGGTGAAGCCGACGATTGGTGTCCTGCCTCCAATTGCTCATATATGATGCCGTCCGGTAAGACCGAACATGAAATCATCTTGAAGATATATCCGGGAGTCTACCACGACTTTGACTGGAGGGGCGTAAACAAAATTGTAAAAGGCCATCGGGTGCTATACGACGGCAATGCCGAGGCTGATGCGATAGCACGGGTAGAAAACTTTTTAGCAAAACACCTGAACTAAAGTTTCCGGTATCTGCTTTGCAGGAGGCAAACATGATTAAATTGATCAATGAAAACTTAAAGCATATGCTGACCATGACAGCCGGCTTGGACTGGGATGCGCTGTCTCATCGGCGGTCACATCCCGGGCACACGACCTACCAAATGTATGCAAGCAGTGATCCGGTAAAATTCGTCCTAAACCGAAATCTGTCCGAAATACCGGGTCAAAAATTTTATTACAATAGCGGACTGACCATTCTGCTGGGAGAAGTCGTCAGAAGGGGATCCGGTATGGACATTGATGAATTTTCCGGAAAGTTTTTATTTACTCCTCTTGGAATCTCAGATTATTCCTGGGATAAATTTCCGGATGGTACAATTCAAACAGATGGTGGCCTTCACTTAAGACCTCGTGATATGGCCAAAATCGGCTACATGATGTTAAAAAATGGCAAATGGCAAGAAAAACAGATTATCTCCAGGGATTGGGTCGAAGAATCAACCAAAACACATATTGATGCTGTCCTGCCGGTATTCAGGGAAGGAGATACACTGTATGCTAAAACCGGATTCTGGGACAAGGTTGAATTGTTGCCGGAAAATGAAAGTCGCTTTCATGGATCTTCCAAAAAGTTTGGTGATTTTCAGGTGGATGTGATTACTGATGAAAATGGAAATGTCAGGCAGTTGATTGCTCATTTCGAATTGAGAAGCATGTATTTAGATAAGGTCGAATAAATAGGAAGTAAAGATCCGGGTCCATAGGGCCCGGCTCTGATTTCACACCGGAGAGGGTGTAGTTTGCTGTTTAATTATTACTGGAATAGTGGAATGGTGGGAAAATGGAATATTGGATATTTAAAGCGGAAATACGGTCAAGAGAAGCCTCGGGAAACACCTCGATTTTCATGTTCAGGCAGGTAAATGCTCCCGCAATCAGCAAAAGTGTATCATAAAATTGACAGCGACCTGGTTTTCCGCAAACCACGCGACAGCACGTTGCATGATCCGTACTCCTGTCTCAGCAACCGCAGAACTTCGGTCTGTTTAAAGTTATTCCAATATATACCGATAGAAATTATTATCTTCAAAAAATTTGCACTTAATTTCGGTTTCAGGGAATGCAATATGGAAATCACAGAGGCAGAAAAATCAATTGATCGCAACCTGGCAAAGGAGGCTTTGCAGGAATGTGAAAATAAATTTCGCATTTTGCTGGATACGATTAAAGACGGTGTCACCATACACGACCGGTTTAAAATCATCGATGCCAATTAGGGGGGTATGCCGCCATGTTTGGCTGCAAACCCGATGAAATAATCGGAAGGGACGTGCTGGAATTTATAGATTCGCAATCCCGTGATATTTTTATGGAAAAATTTCTCACAGGAGATGAGACATCTTTTAAAATTAATGCGCTTAGAAAAAATGGTTCAACCTTCGCAGTTGAGATTTGCAGCAGAATCATCTCCCACCGCGACAACCGGCTAAATCTGACCCTGTTTCGCAACCGCTCCGATTCAATACCGGCAGAACCTGCAGAAGGCATTGTCAAAGAGTGCCTGGGTACATTTTTTGACTATGCACCTGATGCCTATTACCTGGCTGATGCAACAGGTAAGTTTATCGATGTAAATAAGGCTGCCGAGAAACTGTTTGGCCATGGAAAAGAAGATATGATCGGCAAAAGCTTTTTGAAATTAAATTTACTTTCCCCCGATCAAATTCGTAAGGCGGCCAAATATCTGGCGGTTAACATATTCGGCAAACCTACAGAACCCGAGGAGTATGTCATCCACCGCAACGACGGCAGTCAGGTTCCGGTGGAAATTAGCAACGTTCCAGCACAAATCAACGGCAAGACCTTGCTTTTGGGTATCGTTCGCGATGTTGCCGAAAAGAAAAAATCAGAGGATGCACTGCGGCGGGCGATCGGTGAAATTGAGATCCTGGTAGAAGAACGCCGGGCTAAAGAGGAAAATACAACAAGAGCAAGTAATATAAAAAGGACCTGAGTCGGTTGATACAGGCCCTTTATCTTGAACGTTTCATACTTTAAATCCGCAATCGAAGCATTCCAACTTCAATTGCCCAAGGAGGACCTTTAGATTATAATTTTGACTTAAACCGTGCAGCTAATACCCTCTTTTGCATTCCCACTTCCGAATTCCAGTTTCAGTCCTCTGTCATCTGACTTCTGTTCTCTATCGTCTGTCATCGGGCCTCTGTCTTCTGTCTTAGAAGTCCTTAAAATCATCATCGTCAAAGGGAATTACCTGCTCGGGATTGACTTTCTGGTGGTCGATTGTTTTTGCCTTTGGGACGGGTTTCAAGCCTTTGGCCTTTCGAGCTTTCATATAATCTTTCCTGACTGCGGTTTGATGAACGTTTTTATTTGTCCTATTATTTTTCTTCGTTCCTTCGAGAAGCATCACCAAACCTTCAACCGTCCTTTTCATTTCTGCGGCCTGGGCATTCATCTGCTCTGAAGCGCTGGCTGATTCCTCAGCATTGGCCGCATTTTGCTGGGTCACTTTGTCCATATCAGTGACTGCCGAATTGATCTGTTCAATCCCCTGAGCTTGTTCGTTGGAAGCGGCAGCTATCTCCTCAACCAGATCACCGACCTTGGTCGAGCTGGAAGTTACTTCCGAAAAAGCTTTATTGGTCTTGATCACCAGATCGGAACCATCACTGATGCGCTTGACCGTGCCTTCAATCAGATCCGATGTGTTCTTGGCCGCCTCAGCAGCTCGCATGGCAAGGTTTCTGACTTCATCCGCCACCACCGCAAACCCGGCTCCGGCCTCGCCGGCGCGTGCCGCCTCAACAGCGGCATTAAGCGCTAACAGGTTCGTTTGAAAAGCAATTTCGTCAATGGTTTTGACAATCTTCTGGGTCTCGACACTGGCTTTGGAAATCTCTTCCATGGATGTTGTTACTTCATTCATGGCGATGTTTGCTCGCTCAATTACGGCATTGGACTCTTTCGTTAGCGTATCAGCCTGGCTGGCATTCTCGGCGTTTTGTTTGGTCATCGAGGACATTTCTTCCAGCGAGGAAGATGTCTCCTCAATTGCCGCCGCCTGCTCTGAAGAGCCTTCCGCCAAAGACTGACTGGCGGCTGAAACCTGACCGGAAGCCGATGCCACCTGCTCGGCCCCGTCGTTCAGACCTTCAATCGTGTTCCGAATCGGATTTACAATCGAGCGGCTGATCAAATAAATTACCGGCAAACTGATTCCAAGCGTCAGTAAAAAAGTTAAAAAACCGAACAGAGAGGATCGTGACATCAGCGCTGACAGCTCCTCATTAGCCTCGTTTTGTTCATTCTGCATAGATTCGGCTATGCCCGCCAGGTCGGTTTCTATCCGATCGCCACTCGTGTCTACGAGGTCATCAAATTTAGCAAACTCCTCTTTTGAGGCTTTTTTCTCTATGAGATCAACAAGATCGGTCTGAATTTCTTTTGACAGTTTTTGGAAATTCGATCCAATGCGCTGGGCCAGTTTTTTTTCGTTATCATGATCGGCCAGTTGATCTAAATCTGTGAGTCTGTTTTTAATACGTAGAACTTTTTTATTTATCGCTGCCATGCGATCGGGCTGAATTTTGCCTTCATCCTTATCAACAATTGAGTCCATCGCATCCAGCATCAGAGCGTGGTGATATTGCCGTATGTCACGAACGATTTCAATCTGCTGATTTCGGAGCATTGTTTGGGCGGTCGCTTTCTGGATCCGGCTGTTGGTAATGTATGAATTGCCGCCGATGACAAAAAGCCCCACCGTAATGATGACAGCCATAAGAAACATCTTTTTCCAGATTGAAAGTGAATTCTTCATTTCAAACTCCTCAGTAATTATAAATATAAAAAGGGTTGTTTATCCTTAAAAAATGGTCGACGTGATAAAATAAATCGAGTGAAAATATGAGATATGATACATCTACTTATCCGGCAGACTGGCAAACTATTAAAAATGATATACATAGGTTTTTAAAACTAATTGAATGACGTTCGATTTGTAAAATTTATTATCGGTCATTTCCGATGTTACTTAAGAATAATTACTAATTATTGACAAAATGGCCGGAATAGATGACGTTAGACTTAGCAGAAAATATGTGATCTGATATTTCAAAGGTTGGACGCAGATAACTTTTTTTGCTAAAACCAAAATGGTATTCAAAGCTGCAATAGAGGATTCCGCGGATTGGATTTGCAACTCTAAAACAATAACTTCCGGTAGCCATGACTAAAGTTGTTGATCTTCAAACCTATCGCATCAAAGCGGTCGAACAACGAGGATTCGGTCCCTGGCAAAAACGTTTTGCCGAATTCTTTGATTCGAAAACCCGGTTGGTAGATCTTTCAGATCAAACTCTATACTTTCTTGCACAACCCGGAGAACCCAGCTCTGTTGCGTATTACGAAATCATCATGGGAATCCTGAAGCTCGGTCCTGCGGCTAAATTTCACTATCTCGGCAACCGAGATCAAATGCTGGTGGTCGACCTACATCTCTTTTTGGCAGACCAGGTACGGTTTGAAATGATGCGCCGCCTGGGATGGATCAAGGACTTTGTAGGACAGAAATACAGTATTCTGGAATTGGTTCAGAAATTTGATAAAGCAAAAGAAGACAGCAGAGTAAATCCGCCGGTGCTCTCAGCGTCGAATTCCGATTTTGCCGGGTATACCCAGCTGACTATGGGCGATAAAGAAGTGTTCATCCGCCGGATGCTGAAGCAAGCGCTGGATGCCTTTAAAGAAAGGCTGTAAGTCTACAGCCTTCTCTTGGGGCGGGGGATAGGGTCATTTTCAATCAAGGTAAAGGTCGATCAGGCAACAAAGCGTTTCACGCGAAATCTATCTGCTCTTTTAGAGATCCATCCCCAGTGCGGCCGGTTGCCGCCATGCGGTTTGAGGTTTAACTCCTCAGGGCATTTTTCAGAATCCTAATTAATCCATTCACATCTGGAAGGATTCATCCATCAGGTCGCCAGTCGGATTCATCAGTTAAAGCAACCTGCCACTCCGGGGACGTATATTCCTTAGATCACAGATAGATCAGAAAAATACTCATCCAATCAGTTTAAACGAATCTGCAGTTTTCCAGCTCCCAGTCATTACTCGGCGGGGAT
>Ga0307426_1001191_pt1 | contig 17397 bp, 14 predicted proteins | sample SalMarWE160340MG_FD_202165 | JGI IMG/M metagenome (GOLD analysis project Ga0307426, IMG submission 202165) | Salt marsh sediment microbial communities from the Plum Island Ecosystem LTER, Massachusetts, United States - WE1603-40 | ecosystem: Environmental > Aquatic > Marine > Intertidal zone >... | reverse complement strand
GATCTAAATCGACCAAGGAAGATTTTTGGAATGAAAGATAAACCTCAAGATCCTATTGTACCATGTGTTCAATCAGCGGACATTGGAGGGGGTTTAGTGGCAGCTATTGGAATTCTGGGTGCGATTATTGAAAGATCTACTAATACTGGAAATGAAGGTCAATACATTGATGTTTCGATGCTAGATTCCGTCTTTTCTTTTATGCCAATGACAGCAGCACTTCATTTTTCTAAATATTTAAATGATGGGATGATAAAGAATGAAAATATTTTACATGGAAATTGTCCCTATTATAATATTTACAAAACCAAAGACAATAAATATTTAACTGTAGGAGCTATTGAAGTGAAGTTTTGGCGTGATTTATGTACTGGTCTTGGTCGTGAAGATTTAAAACTAAAACAAATGTCTCAAGATGAAGAACGTGAGGAAGTATTTCATGATGTTCAAAAAGAATTCAATACAAAAACTCAAAAAGAATGGTTAGAAATCTTTAAAGATTTAGATGCATGTGTAATGCCCGTAAAAACTTTTGCTGAAGCATGTGATGATCCTCAAATAAAAGCGCGGAAGATGGTTGTAGAATTAGATCATCCCAAATTTGGTAAAATCCCTAATATTGTTTCTCCAATCAAATATTCCAGAACTCCATTACCTATTCGAACTCTTGCTCCTAAAGTAGGACTTCACACTAAAGAAATTCTTAAATCACTAGGTTATTCAATTGAAGATATCAAAGAATTTACGCAACAAGGTATAATATAAATTAACTTTATATTTAGTTATTTTATTTCTATTTATATCGAAATCCTATTTAATTAAAAAGAGATGTCATTATGAGTATTCATGAAAAGAAAAAGAAAAATTATATATTAGATGATGCTCAGAGAGCTATTTTTGTCAGAAAAATATTACCAACTTTGCTAATGGGTTCTTTATTATGGCTGCTTGGTGAATTATTATCTAGTTGGTATTTTTCAGATATTGAACTAAGTCCTTTCTATCTAGTTATATATATAACATTCCTTGCTATTGAAGTTTTTTTATATTTTGGGTTTTTAATTGCTTCAAAAAGAGAAAAAACCTTACTAGTATTCCTGCTATATGGTATTTTCTCATATGGGGCAGGTTTTATCACTTTACCCGTTGTTGTATATACAGAATTTTTACCTCAAGTTCACATGTTTGTCAGCTTGTCTGTAGGTGCAACGGTTATAGTTTTTTTAATGGGACTTGCATTGAGAAACAAATATTTTGCTAAAGGTTACCTTTGGGCTCATATTTTCTTATATCTGTTAGGAATATTGATAGTAGAGATAATTTTCATTTATATATTCAATATCCATAACTTCCTGTTAACCGTTCCTATAAGTATAGCTTATATTTGCGTGGTCGCTCTTATTATAATGTTTTACGGAGCAAAAGTGATGAAAAAAGATCAAAGGAAATATGATCATATATGGCTGTATAAATTTGTTAGAATACAAGGGATATTGATACTTGCTTTGATTATCGCAGTAGTTATTGTCATTATCGTATTGATTATCATTGTTATAGCTATAATATGTGGAGATAGTTCCGTTGATTTCGGTAACGTGTCATGGTCAGGAAGTGGTATCAGCAAGAAGAAGAAGGATATGAACCTGCAAATCACCTAAGAATTAAACTTAAATAATACTTTTATCGCTTTAGTTTTTTTTTTATTTATTAACACATTAAAAGCTTCATCAAAATCGTCTAAAGGAAAAACATGAGTAATAAATCTAGAGACATCTATCCGATCTTTAGATAAAAAGTCTAAAAAGAAATAAAATGCATGCTGAATCTGTTTTTCAAAGTTTTCAATGCTAAAAGCATTTGAACCAATTATTTCAAGTTCTTTAAAATAGTGCAACGTGTTTTCAACTCTTTTTGGGGTACTAACTCCTAAAAATATAATTTTTCCTTGCGCACGTGTAATTCTAATCCCTATTTCCATTGTTTCAGCAGATGCAACGGTATCGATTATTCCATCCACACCATCTAAAGCCCATTTTAACCCTTTATCTGGTTTATACAATTTTAAGTTAAAATACTTTGCGATTTCCTCAATTAGTTGTCCACCTGAACTTGTGAAGACTTTAGATGCTCCTATTTCTAGTGCAAGATCCTTTTGGAAAGGATACCGCGCAACAGCTATCACATTTTCTACATTAAATAGGTTTTTCAAGCAAAGAATCGTCAATAATCCTATAACTCCTAACCCATAAACCATAATAATATCAGTTGGACTTGGATTGAGTGTCAATAGTGAATGAAATGCAACTGAAAAAGGATCAGCTAAAACCGCTTGTTCAAAACTAATATTATTAGGAATGAGAAAACATTGAGATTTATGGACGGCTATGTAGGGAGCAAACCCTCCAAATCCTTTTGTCACTCCTAAATGCATGCCAGAGGGTAACTGCCCTGACTTAAAATTAGAACAATGAACATAATCCCCTTGTTTACAACGTGGGCAAGGTGGAATAAACCCTCGACTTGCACAATTAAACCAAGGAGATATAGCAATTCTATCACCTAGCTTGAAGTTTAAGACAGTTGGACCTACTTTCTCAATTATCCCTACTGGTTCATGACCCAATATTTGAGGAAATGAGATTAGTGACTGAAGGGGATTATCTCTATTTCCACTAAGTGTAATTTCTTTCATATCACTCCCACATATTCCACAATAGACCGTTTTTACGATTACCCAATCATTAGACACTAATTTTGGTAAAGGGACAACTTTGAGATTTAGAGGCCCTCCTGATTTCCAATATCCATTGTTTTTTATCTTTCCTCTCACATACGCTTTTATAAGTTTCAAAGTTTTCATTTCAAAAACTAATGCTGGCATGATATTTTGATAATTATTAGACTTCAGTTTCTCTCATCCTCTAAATGTCAATATGAAAAACCAACTTTGATTGATTTATATTTTTCTTGATTATGAGCAGTCAAAAATGCTTTTTTGTACAAAGAAAGGGGAAATTTATGAGTGATCATCTCTGAAGGATTCACTCGTCCATCTCTCAGAAACCTAAAGTAGTGTTCATAAGAATGTTCCTTATAACCTTCATATTCTTCAACAGAAAAAGCATTGCTACCGACTATCCTGATTTCTTTAAAATACCATGGCGTCCATTCAAATCGTTTAGGAGATGATACTCCAGTAACAACAATCGTACCAGATCCCCTACTTTTACTATCATTAGGAGTTGATCGAGATTTAACTATTCGAATCCCCGTTTCTAAAGTTTCAGGAGAGGCAACAGTATCAAATAAAAAGTCAACTCCTTCAATTAGCCAAGGCTTTTTCTTTTTTAAGTAAAGTATGTCGCATTGTACAAAATCAGCAATTTTCTCAATTATTTTATATGTATAATCTGATCTTATAATTTTATCAGCACCAAAATTTTCTGCCATTTTTGCTTGGTGCTCGAATTTTGCTATTGCTATAACTTGAACTTCCTTGAACACTGATTTTAATATATGAATTGTCAATAATCCCAAATTTCCGCATCCATAAACGGCGCAAATTGAACCGGGTTTTGGGGACACTTTTAAAATTGAATGAAATGCAACAGAAAATGGATCAGAAAGTGTAGCTTGGTCCCAAGATATATCATCAGGAATCTTGAATGCCATTGAATTATGTGCCGGAAAGAATTCTGCAAATCCTCCTGTAGCATCACTACTATTCCCAGTATGAATCCCTCTTGTCAGATTCCCATTTGTAAAGTTTCGACATAAGGTATTGTTTCCTGCTTGGCAAGCTATACAGGGCGGATCTATCCCTCTTGGGACACACCCAAGCCAGGGATTTAATACAACTCTATCACCAATATGTAAACCTTTACTAGTTTCGCCTTTCGTAATAATTCCAACAGCTTCATGTCCAAGGATCTGCGGCCATGAGATCACTGCAGTCATAGGATTATCCCGATTACCATCTAAAAACACCTGTTTATGATCTGAACCACAAATACCACAAAATTTCGTTTTGACAATAACCCATTTGTCGTTTTTTATATTAGGACAAGCTATTTCCTTTAAATGAAGAAAACCCAGTTTCGTGAGATATCCCTTTAAAAAAAAGGAACCAAAGATGCGACTTATTGCCAACCTTGAGACTTTATAGTCAAAAACGAGTGCTTTCATTAGAGCTCATGGTTATTATTATTAAGATATTATTGCACTAAATTTAATAGGTTTTAGTATATTAATGAAAATAAATAGTTTAACTAGGCGTTAAAATAAATATTTTTAATCTCTCATGAATATTGACCTCAAGATTTACAAAATCATTAAAGATTCAGGAATTAACTTTATAATATCAGTACCATGTCAACTCCTAAAAGATATTCTAAAGATTATTGATGATAAGGAAGAAATTTTTTATTTACCCGTAACTCGAGAGGAAGAAGGGGTAGGGATTGCAGCAGGTGCGTATTTAGGGGGCAAAAAACCGGCAGTCCTAATGCAAAATTCTGGATTAGGTAATTCTATAAATGCTATAACATCATTACTTCAATTTTATGAGATTCCTGTTATTTTTTTCGTTTCTCATCGCGGAGAAGAGGAAGATCCAATCAGTGCGCATATTCCAATGGGGAAAATAACTGAAACATTATTAGATGACATTTCTATGAGATTTTGGAATATACATAGTAATAAAGATATTAGTAATATTAAAGCTGCCATCAATTATAGTAATGATAATAATATATCAGTAGCCATTTTATTAAAACAGAGTTTATGGAGTGAATGAGATGAAAAGATTTGATGCTTTGAAAAAAATTATTGAGGTTATTGATGATCAATATATCATTTGTAATTTAGGTCAAACATCTAATGAATTATATTTCCTTAAGGATAAACCACAGAATTTCTACATGATGGGATCGAATGGACTTTCATCTTCAATTGCTCTTGGAATTGCATTAACTAACCCAAAACTCAAGGTTTGGTGTATAGATAGTGGTGCATCACTCCTCATGAATTTAGGAAGCTTAAGCACGATTTCATTTGCAAATCCATTAAATTTAACATTGATAGTTATTGATAATGGGGTGTATGAATCGACCGAGGACCAAAAAACGCATACTAATCGTAAAACAAAATTAGATGCAATAGCTCGAGCAACAGGATTTGAATCAATATTCGTGATTAATAATAGAGAAGATATAGTCCCAACGTTTATGGAATTAGGAACGGGATGCCACTTTATTCTCATTAAAACTGAACCAGAAAATGTAGACGTTCCTAATATCTCATTATCTCCAAAAAACATAAAAACAAGATTTATGGATTCTATTTCAAAAAGTAATAACTGAAGCGATATGAGTATTAAAAATGATTCCGATATGGTTAAAAAAAGATTAGAAAAAGATCTTAAAGACTCAGAATTATGTTTCAAGTTAGCTTTTCAATATTTCCAAGAAGAACAACACGAGTTGGCGATTGATGCTTATAAAAAAGGTTTAAAATTAAAATCAGATGATCCAATTCAATGGCATAATCTGGGATTCTTATATATTGAAATAGAGGATTATGATAATGCAATAATTTCTTTACACAACGCATTGAAATTAAATCCAAGTCTCTCAATCGCTTGGACTGAACTCAGTTCAGCTCTACTTGAAAAAGGAGATTTCCAAGAAGCTATCAAAGCTTGTAAGAAGGCAACTGAATTAAATTCCAAAGATGAAGTCGCGTGGACTAATCTCGGATCGTCTTATTTTAACATAGGAGAATATGATAATGCAATTAAAGCACTGAATAACGCATTGGATATTGTACCAAGTTTAGAATTTGCTAAAACAATATTGAAACTGACTTTAAAAGCTAAAGATCAAAAGAAATAATAAATCTGTTATCTTATTATCGAAAATGTAGGAAATAATACAAATAAGATGGAATAATTAACGCAAAATTTTATTTAATGGTATTTGTATATGATTTTAAAGCAACAAAAAATGGTCAAATTCTCTTCAATTATAGTAAAATGTCTAATGAAAATCAAAAACCGGAAAAAAATGGTAATACTAATAATGAGAATAATGCATTCTCCAAACAAGATGAATCTTTAAATCTTGGTAAACCTGCCATAATAAATGCTGAAGCATATAAAACAATCATTTTATACGCAAGTCGATTTGCTAATCAAGCGATACCACCTACTGAATGGAAGGAAATTTATGGCATTCTAACGGGTTATGTTGATGATGATTTTGTCCGTGTAGAAAATGCCTATGCTTTAACTTTTGGTCATGACACGGATGTTCAATTGGATCATAGGCACTATATTTTTATAGATGAGATTGAACAGCAATTGTATGAAGAGAATAATGGACATTTTGTTGTCGGTTGGTTCCATTCACATCCAGGATTAACGTTATTCTTTTCTTACGTTGATCTTATAAATCAGCTAGGTTTTCAAAATAAATTTAATGATTCAATTGGTTTAGTTTTTGATCATAGTTTATTGGGAAAAAAGAGGGAAGAAAAAATCGGAGAGAATGTATTAACGAAATACAGTACGGGATTTGAGATATATAGACTAACAGATGTTAATATGGATCCTAATTCTGCTGAATATGAGACAAATTACCATAAAGTAGATTATATTGTGGAGGGTTTGAATAAGTATTTCTTTGCCAACGTTTTATCTGAATTATCAGCTTTAGTATCAGTAGGAAAACCGTTACAGTCAGCATATGGTGAGAAACATCAAAATAACATTGTAAAAGATGAGATGAATACTGAAATTGATACAAGGCCAGATAAGGAAGTCTTAGTAGATATTCCTATGAAAAAAGAAGTCTCTTTTGACATCAATAACCTTTTTTGGGATGAATCAAATCATACCAAAACTAAAATCGAAGGAAATTTAGAAAGAGCAGAAAAATTAATATATGAAGGTAATTCAGCATTTCAACAACGAGATCCTTTTACAGGAGTAGAAAAATATCGTCAAGGAATAAAGATTTATAAGAGAGAAGGAGATCTTGACCGAATTCAAGATTTATTGCAAAATCTGATTAAATTATGCATCTCAAACAATCATCTAGTCTTAGCAGAAGAATTTGCAACTGATCTAATAAAATTAGCAGAGGAACAAGATAATACGTTTTATAAAGCTGTATCTAATTACATTCTTGGATATATCTTGTTAAAACAGGGAAAGAATGATGTTTTGAAGTCAGCATTAAGTAAAATTAGAGATGCGGCAATTCTATTTGAAAATGTTGGTGATTATGCTGGAGCAGGCATGTGTTTTAACAAGATTGGAACTATTTATCAAACTAGATTGGAGAATTATGATAGTGCTTGCCTTTTTTATAGAGAATCAATAGAAAATTATAATAAAGCAATACTTCATAGCCATCCCCTTCGAAAGTCATTATGGAGCAAACCAGAATTATTAAAAGAAAAGATTATTGAATTAAGAGATATATTAGAAGAGTTGTTACCAAGCGTTTCACATAGTTCTCTCAGACAAAAAATAGTTGAGGATCTTAAGTCAATCATTTATAATTTTTAAGAAATAATATTATTTCTCTCTTGGTAACAATCAAAAAAAATATATTTTAAGGATCATTATGTTAATTACTTTTTTTGGTGATCATCATACCACGTCGAAAACAAAAAATAAAATATTCAAGAAAATTTGCGTGCAAGTTCTTGGAACCAGCTGGTGATATTTCTAATAGCCTACAAGCACTTTGTGTTTGTAAAGAAAGAGATCTTGTATTAGGTCGTAAAGCATATGTTTGTCAAGTATGTACTTTATATTCACAGGTAAATAAAAAATTTTCAGATGTATATGAAGAAAGCAAAAAAACTGCGGAGCAGAAAGTCAAAGCAAAACAAATTGAATTAGATGAATTTGAATTAGATGAGATATCAAGCGAAAGTGAACTTGATTTAACCATTGATGAGTTCGAGGAAGAGGAAGAAGAGATACCACTTAGATTTGAAAAACGAAAAGCTAGCAAGGATGATCTAGATACAGAAGATTTTGGTGAAATGGAGTGTCCTTTTTGTGCTGAAATTTTTGAAGACGTAGAATCACACATGGCATCTTGTGAATTTGCTCCTGATGATGCCAGTATCGATGACTTTCTACCAAGTAGGAAGAAAAAGAAAAAACTTCGAGTACCGAGCTCTCCTGATACCAAATCAGATTCTCCTAAAGATAAACAGAAATGTCCTTATTGTGGAAAGCAATTTCAAAGATTAGGTCGTCATTTAACTTCGTGCCCTAAACGTCCGAAAACTGATGATGATGAGGATGATGATGATGACGAAGATGATGAAAATGGCTTTGACGAGTAATCAATCGCAAAAAAATTATTTTAACTTTAATTTATAACTCATTATGGTAAGTAATCAATCTATATATTATTGTTATCCTGTATTTAGACCTCCTTCTGAGGGGAATTCTTTATTAATCCAATTAACAGAAGGTTGTACTTATCGTTGTGATTTTTGCGTCTCAAATCTAAGAAAAAATTTTAAAGTTAGAAATTTAGACGATGTTAAAAAAGATCTTGATATCGCTTATAGAAATTATAGTACTCATGTGAGAAAAATCTTTTTTCTGGATGGAAATGCAATGGTTACTCCTACTGAAAAACTATTAGAAATTACAAATTATGCCATGAGTAAATTTCCAAATGCTCAAAGAGTCGGAGTCTATGCTCATGCTAAGGACATTCTGAAAAAATCTGATGATCAATTAAGAGATCTTTCAGATGCAGGATTAAAAATAGCTTATGTTGGATTTGAATCAGGTAATGATTATTTGTTGAAACAAATTCATAAAAATGCCACAAAAGAGGATTATATCAATGCTGCGAGGAAGTTAATGAAAGCAAACATTACTTTATCTGCAACATTTATTAATGGTCTAGGAGGATCTAATAACCATGATCTCTCCAAGGAACACGCGATAGAATCTGCAGATTTAGTTAACAAGATATGCCCTAGCGATAATAGATTGTGGTATATTTCTTTTTTATCATTGATGATCCCTCAAGGAACCGTACTTTATGAAAAAAAGCAAAATAATGAATTCAATGAAATGAACGCTACTGATATTCTGAAAGAGTTAAAAATGTTTATTGAAAAAATAGAATTCTCCAATAAAGAAGCGAATTGTATATTCAGAAGTAATCATGCTAGTAATTACCTTCCAATTAAAGGAACTCTTGAAAAAGATAAGGAAGAAATTTTAGAACTCCTTAATTATGGAATATCTCATAAAGATATACTCCGATCAGAGTCCTATCGAGGCTTATAATTCATTTGAAAATTATTTCTTGGGACCGTTTATTGTAATTTTTAATTGGATTTTGAGGGATATCTTCTATTAATTCAAGTATTTTGATTAAATCATCATTAGAAATAGCCAATTTCTCACATAGTTCATCCGTTTGACATCTATTTTGCATTTTCGAAATTTGATGTAATTTATTTGTTACCAAATCGCGATAAAGGGAGAGTGTTAGAGCTTTAAGATTAGTAAATTTCTCAGGACGAACTTCTTTAGCAAATTGTAATATTTGACTAGATGCTTTGCTGAACTCTAGGATTTTATAGGAACTAATGATCCCATACATTTTTTTTAGATAGGTAAAATATGAGTTAATATGATATTGAACATCTTCTAAATTGAATTTATTCACAACTCCATCCACTTCATCTTTTAACATCACTAGAAGTTTTAAAAATGATTCGAGATTTTCTTCAGTCAGATTTTCTTTTATTAGATTATTATATTTTCTTAAATACCATTCCCGATGATTAAATCTCTCATCCATAATTTTTTGGTTTAATTGAAGAAATGCATCCAATTCATCATCCAGATTAAAAAATTCTTGAGCTTCTTCAATTAGAACAATGGCAGACTTAACTTTTTTTAAAGCAGAATTAAATTCTAGTTGATTTATCTTCTTTATTATTAATTCCCTATGTATTTTTAATTCATCTAATAAATCTTTCTTACTATTATATCTAATTTCCATTGAGCTTATTACCCAAGTATTATTGCTCAAAAATATTCTTATTAATATTAGTAGATTATTCGCAAATTTAAATTTGTTATCGAGTATTTAATAATTTAATAAAATCATAATATGAGAGATAATTGATTTGAAAACAATTTGTCTTATTGTAGGTTCCCCAAGAAAGAATAAAAGTTCAAATTTTTTAATTGATAAAGCTATTGAAGGAATAAGGGAGGTTTCAGCGGATTTTAGAATAAATAAAATTCATATATCAGATTATATGATAACACCTTGTAATGGTTGTGATGCTTGCCTTAGACCTCCTAATGATTGCCCTCTTGCAGAGAATGATGATACAAAAAAAATTGAAGAATTATTGCTTAATACTGATGCGTTATTAATTGCGGCTCCAAATTATTTTGGTTCAGTTAGTTCACAGATTAAAACATTGATAGATAGATCCCGTCCTTGGAAAATGAAAAATTATTTATTAAAAGATGTGATTTTTGCTCCCTTAGCAGCAACAGGATTGAGGAATGGAGGTGAAGGTGTTATTGCTGATCTCATAAACTTTGCATTGATACATGGAATGATAGTTGTAGGAAACGCTTTAGGAAGTCCAGTATTAGAGGGAAACATCCCAATTACTAGTTTGCAAAAACATAAATTAAAGGAATTCATTGGAAAGGACGAAGAAGACGAATTAGGTGGAAAAATCGCAAAAGATTTAGGTAAAAGGGTAGCGGAATTACTGAAAAAATTGGAAAAATAAAAATATCCAAAAATTCTTTTTATTTTATTGTCATTAAGACACTAAATTTGACCAGAATTACTTTTTCTATCGTCATTATCTTTATAGATTTTCGAGATATCTTCAATCTCTTCAACTTCCTTTAACTTTTCCTCTGAGATTGTGATATATTTACCTTTCTGAACTAAAAATTTCGCCAAGAATAGAAACTTCAGTTAAAGATAAGGTTAATACTAAAAGAAATATCCTAACAACACAACGAAACACTCTACTGATTCGTATAATACAGTTTCAACTTTTTTAGTCAGATTATCGATTAAATGATATTATCTCTTTATAAATTTTCTTATGCAAATATTTAAATTTTACATGATACGGAAGCTACCGTAAATCACCTATTCTCTCATTTTTATTAGAATAAGTTCATTTTTGCTCATGATATATCTTATGTCTTCATGAACAAGAATCCAATTTTTTCTCCTTTAAGTTCGCCTATAGCCACGTTGATTTGGATTACTGAATTTTGTTTTAGTTCATCTATTATTTTTTGTTCAATGTAAACCTGAATCCCAAGTTTATTGGTCTCCTCATCAATCCAAACTATGAAATCCAAGTCATTTTTTACTTTTTTGGATTCTACTAATTCTACAACGTTTCCACAGAATGAAAGAAGTCATGATTCGGAAGAGTGGTAAAAGAGGACAACGACTTTTTTTTCCAAATCGTTTTCTTCAAAGTTTTTATTTTGTTCACGAATATAATCTAATGCAGTTTCTGAAAACTTTAATTTAAAACATAATCACCAGAATTATTTTTTTATGATACTCTCTTTTATAAGTTATAAAAAAAATAAAACCTAAAAAATTTAGGTTATATCTTATGTTATTTAATATAAAATTTATAATAAAAACGAAAAAAATTGAATAAACGATGGCAGAAATAAAGAAATTTAGCGCACACTCTATGAAATCTGAAGACGTTATAAAAGCATTGGATAGTTCACGTGAAAATGGGTTAACTGAAGAGGAAGTAGTAGTAAGAATTGAAAAATATGGGAAAAATGAATTAATAAAGCAGAAGGGAAAAACAGCATTTCAGATTTTTATTGGTCAATTTAAAGATTTTCTCATTTATTTATTATATTTTGCTATTGCAGTGTCTATCATCATTGGTATATATGAGAGTAACAGACCAGGAGCTGAATTTTGGTCCTCTGAGTACACTGATGCTATTGTTATTGCTATTATTATAATTGTTAATGGAGTATTAGGATTTTATCAAGAATATCAAGCTGAAAAATCGATGGAAAGCTTAAAGAAATTAGCTCCTCATTTTGCTAGAGTCCGTAGGGATGGTCAAGTCAAACAAGTTCCCGCTGAGGAACTAGTACCAGGAGATATAATTTTAGTAGAAGATGGGGATAAATTTCCTGCGGATATTAGATTATTCAAGGAATTTTCTCTTTATGCTGATGAAGCCATTTTAACAGGGGAATCTAAACCTGTAAAAAAACACACATATGCAGTAGATGAAAAATTGATTTTAGCCGATAGAACAAACATCGGATATATGAATACGATTATTACCCGAGGAAATGGAGAAGGAATTGTAATAGGGACAGGAATGAACACTGAAATAGGAAAAATCGCTACAAGCTTGCAAGAAGAGGTTCTTGAGCAAACTCCTTTTCAAAAAGAGGTAGATAAATTTGGTAAATTATTAGGGATAATAATAATAGTAATTTGTGCGGGGGTTTTTATTACTGAACTTAGTATTATTTTAATTACAGAAGGGATTTCCTTTACTCCTGAAAGTATTGATGAGATCGTACAAGCATTTGAAATAGCAATCAGTTTAGCAGTATCTGCAGTTCCAGAAGGTCTAATTGTCGTTATTACAGTTGTAATGAGTATTGGTATGAAGAAAATGGCCAATAAGAATGCATTAGTACGAAAATTAACTGCTGTTGAAACTTTGGGCCGTGTAAGCGTTATCTGTAGCGATAAGACTGGTACTTTGACAAAAAATGAGATGACCGTAGTAAAGGTATTTCTAGATGGAAATGTACTTGATGTGGAAGGTGTTGGATATAACATTTTGGGAGAGATTCAAAAAAATGGAACCTCAATTGAAATCAACCCAGATCTTCAAAAATTTATGGATGTTTGCCTCTATTGTAATAACTCTAATGTAAACATTTTAAACCAAAATATTGGTGAAGTTAGTGTTGTTGGAGATCCAACTGAAATATCAATGAAAGTGCTTGGGATTAAATCCAAAGTTAATGATTCTTTTGAAAAGCAGGAAGAAATTCCTTTCGATTCTGATAGAAAGATGATGAGTGTAATTGGAAATTTGAATGGTAAAACTGTTGCATTAATTAAAGGAGCTCCTGATATTTTAATGAGGAATGCGTCTCAAGTATTATCTAATGGTGAAAAAAAATCAGACCAAACACTGAAAGATGAAATTTTACATCAAAATGATGAATTTGCGAAAAATGCTCTAAGAGTACTTGGTGTGGCATATAAGGAGTTAGAACCAGGATATGATATCAATGAGGTTGAGAAAAATTTTACCTATATTGGATTAGTGGGAATTATAGATCCTGCGAGAGATGAAGTGAAAGATGCAATTAAAGAAGCTAGAATGGCAGGAATAAGAACCATTATGATAACGGGAGACCATGCGGTAACAGCTCTAGCGATTGCACAGCAAATTGGCTTAACAGAATCAAATGAAGCTCTTACGGGTGTTGATCTTGAAGAAATGGATGATGATGAACTAAGAGAGAAGGTAAAAACTGTAGACGTGTTTGCCAGAGTAACTTCTGAACACAAGTTAAGAATTCTAAGACGCCTTAAAGAATTAGATTTAATCGTCGCCATGACAGGGGATGGAGTAAATGATGCACCTGCAGTGAAAGGAGCTCACGTTGGAGTAGCTATGGGATTAAAAGGAACAGAAGTCACTCAAGAAGCATCAGATATGATATTAATTGATGATAATTATGCAACGATAGTAAATGCGATAGAAGAAGGAAGGGGAATTTTTGAGACTACCAAAGGATTCTTCCGATACATGCTAAGTACGAATTTCGATGAGATATTTCTAATTCTAGTTGCTTATATTGTAATGAAAATATGGGGAAATATTTTTCTTGGAATTCCTGTCCAGCCAATTCAAATACTTTGGTTAAACATCGCTACGGATGGCATACCAGCAATGGTTCTTGGATTCACCCCGACAGATCCCGACGTCATGAAGTCCCCTCCAAGAAAAGGATTTACTTTAATTAAAGAAATCAAAGGACCTGCTTTACTTCTTGGAATTTATACTTCAATCACCGACATTTCTCTTTATGTTCTTCTTTGGACTGTTCTTATTCCAGCTTGGAGTGCTATGGGAGCGCCAAATTTGGCAAATTATGCAATTACGGGTCATCCAGATAATTTATACGCTTTAAGTTTAACACAGACGATTATATTTTCAAATTTAATTATTTGTGAATTGTTATTTGTCTTCACGTGTACTTCTAATACCAAAGCTTTTTATCACTTCCCAAATAAACATTTATTCTGGGCAACAGGTCTATCTCTTGCATTGCAATTTTTGATCCTGTACACGCCAATCTCCGTTGCATTTCATGTCGTTCCTTTAACAGAATGGTACCATTGGGTAGTGGTTTTACTAGGAGCTTTTTCAGTTTCAATTGTTGATGAATTGAGAAAGTACAACATAAGACTAAAAATGAGAGGCAAATCATTTACCATATATATAAAGGAATTCTTCCGATTTCTCAGCCCCAACCAAAAATCTTAAAATAATTTTATTTACTTTTTTATTTACTTTTTTATTTTAAAAGTTGTAATTAACAGAGAATTAATTATTTTAAAATAAGTAGTGTTATATTTTGTCTGATTCCTCAATCTCGTCTATACTTTGGAAAAAAAGACCTATACCAACGATCTTAAATGTATCTTGAACATTAATATTTTCTGCTGCTGATGTTTCAATAAAAGAGCTATGCAATTTACTTGCTGCTGTAACTCCTTCTTCTGTAGAAACCTCACATTGTTCAACTAAATCAATTTTATTACCCACAAGTACGATTGGTATGTTTCCCATTTCTTTTCGAGCATCATCAAACCAAAAATTAATTGCTTCATCGAAGGTCTCTTTTCTCGTTACATCATATACAATAAACGCGCAATTTGCACCTTTATAATATTCATGACGTACTCGTTTAAAAAATTCTTGTCCTGCTAGATCAAATATAAGAAATTGAATGATATCATCTTTAAAACCTTGAACACGATAGTTCTGTGTAGAGATATTAATTCCAAGCGTAGGGCGGTAATCAGAAATTTGATCTTTTTTTAAAAATCTATTGACTAGTGTAGTCTTGCCTACCCCTGGATCTCCTAGAACTATCAATTTAAACATTTTGTTTACATTTTCATTTCTTTTTATTTGGTGATCAGCATATACGCCGTCTATTACTGTTTTTATTGGTTTTATTTCAAAATTATTTAATCCTATATTAAAGCTAAAATCAATATTCAAATCAGGAACATCTAATGTGTTATATCTGAAATCAAAACTATCTTCAAGTAGCTGAGTGATTTTTTCCGCAACTAAATAAGCGATGGGGAATAACTTATTTAAGTTTATATCATAATTACAAACGAGCAATAAAATTGCTTCAGAACCGGTTTCTACATAAATTATTCGATGTTCAGCGGTTTCAAATGAACCTGTCCCATAATGACCGATTTTGTATTCTACTGAGATCTTATGCAATAAACTATCCACTAAAGAGGTTATTGCTCCATAAACATTATCTGAATCTTCTGTATTAGAAGAAGGTCCTTCTTCCTTTATGTATTTCGAGATAAGTAATCCATCGTTGGAATAGAGAAACGCAATTTCTATTTCTTGTTGAGAATCTGCAAAATTTTTTAGTAAAGTTTGAAGATATTCTCCTCTTGACATAATTCTTTATTTTCTAATATTTTTAATTTCTAAACATTTATTATTTTCAATAATTTTAAATTTTTATCAAAATTTACTAAACCATTATAATTCTGTATTAATGTGATAATTTTAATGAATGTGCAAGAATTTCTAAAGAATAAACTCGAATCCAATCAAACGGTTCTCACGGAATTTGAATCAAAAAAGTTGCTAGAAGAAATAGGTATTGCTATTCCCCTTCAAGAATTAACTTCTACTAAAGAAGAAACTGTATCTGCTTCTGAAAAAATCGGCTTTCCGGTCGTTTTAAAACTCATTGCAGAAGATATCATACACAAATCAGATACGGGAGCTGTAAAATTAAATTTGAAGAATAGTGAGGAGGTAAAAGGTGGCTATGATGAATTAATGAAGATTCATTCCGATAAAAAGAAATTGATTAGTGTACAAAAAATGGCAAAGGAACCAATCACGGAATTAATTATTGGAATGACTACAGATGCTCAATTTGGTCCTGCTCTGATGTTCGGGATCGGAGGCATATTAGTAGAAATTTTAGAAGATGTTAGTTTTCGTATCGCCCCAATTGAAGAGTATGATGCAAAAGAAATGATAAAGGAAATCAAAGGATTTCCTATCCTTGATGGATATCGAGGAAAACCTAAAGCGGATATTAATGCAATTATTGATGTACTCATGAAAATTTCAGATTTAGTCACAAAACACGAAGAAATCTACGAGATGGATTTAAATCCCGTGTTTATTTACGATAAAGGACTCGTATGCGTTGATGCGAGGATAATACTAAAATCACCGGATAAAAAATCATAATAATTGAGATTTTTTCTCCCTCTTTTCATTTATAGAAAAATTTAATTGTTATATTAATTTGGAATTTCGAATTATCGTGCATTATTTCGATATGTACTAATTAAAAAAAGTAATTTTAAATTCTTATTACACAATTATATATGTAATATTTATATTAGACAATGAAGAAAATATATAAATTCTGATAATCATGCAAACAAAAAACAAAAAAGAGAAAATTAAAAAACTCTTGGTTTTATTTTCTCTATTATTTTCATTGATCTTTGTTAATTTCGGAACAATCTTAACAAAAAATTGGAATAATAGTGATGATTTAAACAATTTTAACCCTATAAACAAGGATGCAATAAATCAATTCGAAGATAATATTCCTAAATCCTCACAAGCATTGAATTATTCAGGAATGGGAGAAAATATAAATATCACTTCGCATCAGTCGTTGATTAATAATTCGGTCATGAAATTCCCTAATTTAGATACTTCAAACACGTTTTCTGAGCCATTTCCACAATTTTCAGGTTATAATACTTCCTTCATCAACATGACTTTGAATGATATTTATGCACCAAATAAATCCTTAATAGTTGAAGATCAGTCAGGTGGTCAATATACCATTAATGAACCTTATTATACTTCTTTTCAAGTACCTGGTGACTGTTATTTAACTAATTTATCAATTCAATTATTCAGCCCCATAGGTCCAGACATATTTTATTTCGATGTATTTGGAGCGCAAAATTATTTAGGTAATCCTAAATTTGATACTTCTAAGGATCTTACAGGATTAGGTGTAGGACTAGG
>Ga0307426_1001188_pt1 | contig 17405 bp, 10 predicted proteins | sample SalMarWE160340MG_FD_202165 | JGI IMG/M metagenome (GOLD analysis project Ga0307426, IMG submission 202165) | Salt marsh sediment microbial communities from the Plum Island Ecosystem LTER, Massachusetts, United States - WE1603-40 | ecosystem: Environmental > Aquatic > Marine > Intertidal zone >... | reverse complement strand
GGCCACCGTTACATTGGCCGGCGGTGGACCTTGTTGTTTCTGCTGTCCCCACAGGCAGGATGGCAGTGCGAGGAGAAATACCGGCAATATGCGCCATATTATGTTGGATAGATTAAACCTGCTGACCATGCCCTCTCTCCATGGAAAAGGTTCCGGATTCAAAAGTTCAGGGTAACTTTTCTTTGATTAAGGTTGACAATCCCCGAACTTTGAACCTCAATTCCCTGCAACCCTGATTCCTGAAACTTTAGATCCGTGAACGGCTAACCCATTGTTTTAACAACAATGTAAAGCAATTCATGCGAATGACAAGCACCACTCAAAAACCAATCATTGGGATACACGCGTTCACCTTTTGATAAAACAGGTTGCAAAATTTCACAACGAGAAAATAAGCAGACTCAGTTTTTGGGGGAATGCGTAAATGGGTATAAGGATTCAAAAATTCGAAGACCAGTAACCGGCAACCAGGTTAGAAAAGGTGTGCGACATCCGATATGACCTGTTTGATTTTATTCCCGACATCTTCAATGGCTTCAGGTTGCATTTTCAGTATTTGGGCGGATTCAAGCTCGGCATAATCTATTTCATCCTCAAAAAGACTGAAACCAATTTTGCGGGTGATCATATTGGCCAGATGAATGACCAGTATCTCCTTGTCGGTATCCGGGCTTAAATTCTTGTCCTCATGGTGGGTAAGGACGTTGATGAAGTCTTCATCAAATCCCCACCGTTTGAGCAGGAGACTGCCGAGACTGAGGTGGGCTTCCTGAATTATGGCAGTAATCGCATCCATGTTGAGGTTTTTATCTTTGGAAGCTTCAGAAAAGGCTTTCAGCAGCAATATTTTTCCGATATCATGAGTCAGTCCCATCAGGAAAAATTTTTCCGAGTCGTCTAACTTCAAATTTTGCGCGATCAGTTTGGAACCGTACGCGCTCGCCAGGGAATGCACCCACATCTTGTCCATTAAAATTCTGAACTGAACTTTGTCGGTGCTGTAAAGGCTTTTATTGGCTATCGCCAGAACAATGTTCAAGGTCTCTTTAAGACCCAAACGCGGAAAGGCGCTTTTTACATTGCGTATCTCGGTGACCCCTCGGTAAATTGGACTGTTGGCCACCGAAATCAGACGCAGGGATATAACCGGATCTTTTTCGATGACCTGGGCCAGTTCATCAGATGTCGACTTCGGCCGTTTGATTACCGTCTGGACTTCGCGCACCACCTGGGGCATTACCGGTGGATTTATTTTGCCGGCTGTAAATTTTTGCAGGATGTTAGTGAAGATACTCCTCATGGAAGCCGTTTCTTTTTTCAACAGGTAATCTTCAGATTTACCGGAGTTGGCTTCAATGAAGGCCATAAAATTGTTGATCAGTTTGTTGTCAAACAGCTGCCCGGCTTTGCTGTTTATCTCTTCCAGGGCAGCTTCGAGGCTCAATCCCTTTTCCGAGAAACGGGGAAACATCTGGTTGTCAAAGTAATTGAAGAGCCCTATAATCCGGGCGCCCAGAGGAATTTTGTCGCCTTCGATACCATCCGGATATCCGCTGCCGTCAAAGGCTTCATGATGGTGGCGCACCATCGGTAAAAGGTCTTTCAGGTAGCTGAAGTTAGCTAAAACCTTCTCTCCGCTGACGGGATGTCTTTTTATCCGGACCATTTCCTCTTCGGAAAGCGGATCGGATCTCTTCAGCATGTCCAGCGGGACGGCAACGATGCCGATATCGTGCAGCAGACCGGCAAAAAAGATCGTTTCGATATCCTCGGTACGAAGGATCTTAAATTCCTCACAAAAATTGGCACAATTATTGGCAACACGTTCGGAATGCTTTTTTAAAAACGGATCCTTTTCTTCGAGCAAGGCAACCAGCGTTTTGACAACCTCTAAAATGAGATCCCTCACTTCAGCTTTCGATTGGGGAATTTTTATCTCGGCCATGCGAATACTTCTTTTCGATTAGCTATGAATTCTAATTCTTACACAGGTTTCAGCATAAGCTTAGAAAAGTTAACGGTTTTTTGTCAAGAAAAACCGTCGGGTTCAATTGAGTGAAGTGACGCTTAAAAGCGGGTCACAGGTTAAAATGTAAAGCCTGGTTGAAATTTACAGCTAAATACACATAGTATACCCTAATCATATTTGAAAACATAGCAATTATGATTTGACACACACCTGTCTTTTCCATATTATTCGCCGGGAATACATAGGCTTACGCCTGATTTAAACGAATGCCTGCGAAGAACTGCATCTGACGCGAAACAGCCCAATACAGGTATGTCGATTATGAACTTTACCGCAACCTTGAGTGCAGATTATATTGATGCCCAATATAAGCTCTGGAAAACGGACCCGGAAAAGCTGTCCCGGGAATGGCGCTTATTCTTTGAAGGCTTTGAACTGGCGGCCGCCGGTAAAATGCCGGCGGAAGAAACTGTCAGCGAAGATCAGCTGGAGCGGCAATCCCGGGTGCATGCCCTTATCGATCGCTACCGGGATATCGGGCATCTGATGGCCTGTCTTGATCCCCTGTCAGCGTGCCCGACGGATCATCCGCTTTTAAATTTGACGGCATTTGATCTTAGCCCGCAAGATCTGGACCGTGAATTTCTGGCCCAAGGTCTTGCATCATCAGGTCGGATGCTGTTGCGTGAGATCATTCAGGCCCTTAAAGAAACGTACTGCCATTCGATCGGTGCGGAGTTCATGCACCTGCAGGATCCGGATGAAAGGCAATGGCTGCTGGATCGAATGGAGCCGGAGCGCAACCGGCCGAAAATGAGCGCGGCGGAAAAACGACACATATTAGAAAATCTTTATAAGGCCGCCCTGTTTGAGCAGTTTCTCAATAAAAAATACACGGCGGTGACGCGGTTTTCCCTTGAAGGGGCCGATGGAATCATCCCGGCCCTGTCCGGCCTGCTTGCGCATGTTGCGCCGCAGGGATGCCGGGAAATTATTCTCGGTATGGCGCATCGCGGCCGATTAAATGTTCAGGCCCATATCTTGCACAAACCATATGAAGACATTTTTAGTGAATTTGAAAATTGCTACAACCCGGATGATTTGTTCGGCGCCGGCGACGTGAAATATCACAACGGATATCTGGCCGATGTTAAAACCGCCGGAGATCAAATCCTGCGAATTTTCTTAATGAACAATCCAAGTCATCTGGAGTCGGTGAATCCGGTGGTGGAAGGCTTTGTGCGGGCCCGGCAGGAAATTACTGCCGACCGGGATCGAAGCAGGGTGCTTGCATTGCTGATGCATGGCGATGCCGCGTTTGCCGGCCAGGGAATAGTGGCTGAAACTCTGAACATGTCACAGCTCGAGGGCTATCGAACCGGCGGAACCATTCACATCGTCATCAACAACCAGATCGGATACACCACCTTACCCGAAGACGCCCGCTCCACACGCTATTCCACCGATGTTGCCAAAATGCTCATGATACCGATTTTTCATGTACACGGCGAGGATCCGGAAGCACTCCTGCACGTGTTTCGACTTGCCGCCGACTACCGCCGGCAATTCGGTAAAGACGTTGTCATCGATGTGGTTTGTTTCCGCCGTTACGGACACAATGAAGGCGATGAACCGTATTTTACCCAGCCCTTGATGTACGAGCGAATTCGGCAGCGTCCGTCACTGCACCAGGTTTACGCTGAAAAACTCGTCGCGGAGAAAATTGTTCAACCAGACGACATCGAATCGCTTGACAAAACCGTTAACACGGCTTTAAACACGGCCTACGAAACGATCCACAACAGCGAATGCCCGTTTCCACAACCCCGCTTTTATCAAAACTGGGAAAAATTCCACGGAAATTATTCCAATAATTCTGTCAAAACCGGCCTAGCAAAAGACGCGCTCATCTCTCTGATCAGGAAACTGGGCGAGCTCCCCGAAGGCTTTGCGTTAAATCCAAAACTGGAACGGTTGTTACACAAGCGTATCCAAACTGTGGAGCAGGGATACGGCATTGACTGGGCCTGCGCCGAAGCGCTGGCCTTTGCCACCCTTTTGACGGAAGGCGTTCCCATTCGTCTAAGCGGCCAGGACAGCGGCCGGGGGACGTTCAGCCAGCGCCACAGCATATTAGTGGATACCGCAACCGGCAAGCGGTTTACACCATTGAACAATCTGGCTGAAAAGCAGGCGCCATTTTATGTCTATGACAGCCTGTTATCAGAAATAGGTGTGCTTGGTTTTGAATATGGCTATTCGATCGCACAACCCCATGGACTGGTGATATGGGAAGCTCAATTCGGAGATTTTGTCAATAATGCCCAATCTATTGTTGATCTTTTTATTGTCAGCGGGGAATCCAAGTGGCAGCGCTTGAGCGGTCTGGTGATGCTGCTGCCCCATGGATTCGAGGGATTGGGTCCCGAACATTCCAGTGCGCGCCTGGAACGCTTTCTGCAGCTGTGTGCCGGAGACAATATCCAGGTTTGCCAGCCCACGACCCCGGCCCAGTATTTTCATTTATTGCGCAGGCAGGTAAAAAGCAGTTATCGCAAACCGCTGATCATCCTGACACCGAAAAGCCTGCTGCGCCATCCCATGGCGGTTTCCGGCCTTGAAGAATTTGCTACCGACTCTTTTGAAAGCGTGCTGAATGATGCCTCTGATGTAGGGCATCCGAAAACCGTCCTGTTTTGCAGCGGCAAGCTCTATTATGAACTGGCAGCCCGGCGCAAGGAGCTGGATATCTCCAACATCGCAATTATTCGAATTGAACAGTTTTATCCATTCCCCCAAAATCGAATAAAAAAATTAGTCAAGCATTTTTCCGGCGCCAAAAAGTGGTGCTGGGTCCAGGAAGAACCTCAAAACATGGGCGGCTGGCAATTCATGCAGCCCCGGCTGGAAGAAATCTTAAAACACAACGTGACGTACATCGGCCGCGGGGCGTCTGCCAGCCCGGCCACCGGTTTTGCGGCAATCTTCAGGCAGCAGCAAAGCGAAATTCTCCGCAAGGCCGTAGGGCCGCTCAGCGGAGTCAGGCAAGAGGCGGCGGTAAGCTAGGGTCAGTGGTCGCTGGTCTGTGGTCCGTGGTGGTTGTCCCGTTGCGAATCAACACGGCTTGGCGGATAATCTCGGTACTGGAGCACTGGAGTGATGGAGTATTGGAGTGTTGAAAATAAGACATCAATCCTTCAGCCATTACTCCAACATTCTAGTACTCCAATACTCCAAAATTAACTAAATTTGTCGCGTTTTATCGACGGACAATAAAAAACTATCAACGGACATTTCAGGAGTCAACATGGTCATTGAAATCAAAGTCCCCAGTGTCGGAGAATCCGTTACGGAAGCGCTGCTGGCCCAGTGGTTTAAAAATGACGGCGACCGGGTAAAAAAAGATGAACCCCTTTTTGTCATTGAAACCGATAAGGTCACACTGGAAGTCGTGGCCGAGGAAGATGGCGTCCTGACGATTAAAGTGCCGGAGGGCGAGACGGTGGCTATCGGAGCTGTGGTTGGCACCCTGGACACGGAAGCGGTCCCCGAAGCCGAGCCGACAAGAGATGCCCCCCAAACCGCTGAAGCCAAAGCGGCAACGCCGGCAGCCGCCCAGGAGCCTGAAAAAAAAGAGCCTCAACCGCCGCCCGAAAAAGAGCCTGAAAAACCTGGCGATGCAATGCCACCATCGGCAACACCGCACCCCACACCCATCCGGCAGAAGCCCAAAAGGCCTGATGCCGGCGACCACCAATTGGCACCGTCCGTGCGGCGGCTGGTTGCGGAAAAAAACCTTGATCCCGCTCAAATACCGGGAACCGGCCCCCGTGGCCGAATCACCAAAGGAGATGTTATTTTATACCTGGAGGGCATCCGGGCGGCATCGTCTGCCGGTAAACGCGATCAGGACATCGAACCTGCCGCCGTGCAATCCTCGGTCGGTGCCCAACCCGCCGCGGTCCTGCCGGACACGGAACTCATCCGTCGCAAGCCAATGAGCCCCATCCGCCAGCGCATCGCCGTCCGCCTGCTTGAAGCAAAACAAAATACGGCCATGCTCACGACGTTTAATGAAATCGATATGGACAATGTCATGACCCTTCGCAAGCAGTATAAAGAATCATTTAAGCAGAGATACGGCGTTAACCTGGGCATGATGTCGTTTTTTATCAAAGCCAGCATCGAGGCTCTCAAGGAAATCTCTCGGATCAACGCCTTCATAGACGGCAAAGATATTATTGAACATCACTATTACCATATCGGTGTAGCGGTAGGATCCGAACGCGGCCTGGTGGTTCCGGTCATTCGGCATGCCGATCGGCTGAGTTTTGCCGAACTGGAACAGGCCATCGTTGATTTTGTCAAAAAGATTAATGAAAATCGTCTTGAAATCTCCGACCTGGAAGGCGGTACATTTACCATCAGCAATGGCGGCGTTTACGGGTCTTTGCTGAGCACCCCAATTTTGAACACACCCCAGAGCGCGATTCTGGGAATGCACAAAATCGAAAAAAGACCGGTAGTCATCGACGATCAAATCGTCATCCGTCCCATGATGTATGTGGCGTTGAGCTATGATCACCGCATTGTGGACGGCAGGGAAGCGGTCACGTTCCTCAAGCGGATCAAGGAATGTGTGGAAAATCCGGAACGCATGTTAATGGAGATCTAAAATGGCCCAATCACAAAACTATGATGTCGTCGTTATCGGCAGTGGTCCCGGCGGCTATGTGGCCGCGGTTCGCGCCGCCCAGCTCGATCTGAAAGTTGCCTGTATTGAAAAAGAACCCCGCCTGGGAGGCGTCTGCCTGAATGTCGGGTGCATTCCCAGCAAAGCCCTGCTGGATTCCAGTGAATACTACCAGCTGGCCAAAGAGCAGTTCGCAGACCATGGGATCAAAACCGGCAAAGTCGGCCTGGATCTTCCCGTCATGATGGCCCGCAAGGAAAAAGTTGTCCATGAGCTGACCGAAAATGTCAGAAAGCTTCTTGAGGGCCATAATATCGATATCTTTCACGGTACCGCCAGGCTGGCCGGAACGGATCGGGTGGAAGTAGAAGATCATTCCGGCGGATCTAAAAAGGGAGAGCAATTGAGCCTGCAGGCCGGCGCCATCATTTTAGCTACCGGCAGTGAATCGCTTTCGCTGCCCAATCTGGCGTTTGACGGCCAGCATATTGTCAGCTCACGAGAGACCTTAAACTTTAATTCCGTGCCCAAACATCTCGGCATTGTCGGCGGCGGGTACATCGGGCTGGAGCTGGGCTCGGTGTGGCTTCGTCTGGGAGCCAAAGTAACGGTGCTCGAAATGCTGCCGAATATCGCCACCAGCCTGGATGGGCAGGTCGGCCGCAAGCTGCAGCGGGTGCTCAAGCGTCAGGGTATCGACTTTAAGATGCAGACCAAAGTAACCGGTGCAAAAATCTCAGACAAATCCGTACGGGTGAACCTGGAAACCAAAAAAGGGGAGGAAACATTGACCTGCCATCCGCTGTTAATCAGCGTCGGGCGGCGTCCCCTGACCCGAGCCCTGGGCATTGACGACGTGGGAATTAAAACCGACCCCGAAACCGGACACGTGCTGGTGGACGCGTCATATCGCACCAACATTGATTCCATTTATGCCATCGGCGACCTGATTCCGGGACCGATGTTGGCCCACAAAGCATCGGCGGAAGGCATCGCTGCCGTGGAATGCATCGCCGGCAAACCCGGTGAGGTCAACTACGATGCGCTGCCGGCGGTCATTTATACCTGGCCCGAGGTTGCCAGCGTGGGACTGACCGAAGAACAGGTCAAAGAACGTGAGATCCCATATTGCACCGGCACTTACCCTTTTGCCGGTGCCGGACGCGCCCGCTGCATGGGAGAAACCGAAGGCTTTGTCAAAGTCATCGCCCACCAGAAAACCGATCGGGTTTTAGGCGTGCACATCATCGGTCCCCGGGCCGCCGACATGATCGCCGAGTGCGTCCTGGCCGTTGAGTTCGGCGCCGGCTCCGAGGACATCGCGCGCACCGTCCACGGTCATCCGACCTTTGCCGAAGCTTTGCAGGAGGCGGCCATGGCGGTGCAGAAGTGCTCGATTTATGTGTCTTAGGCCAAAAGGTTTCGGGTGTCAGGTGTCAGCGCGACCGCCAGCCGCGGAGCGTCCAGTTTGATCGAAAGAGGAAGCTTTATAAAAGCAAATATCGAATAATGAATATCGAATGTCGAAGGAAAGACACTCATCAGGACTGAGTAACGAGGACTGAGGACTGAGCTAAAGAGAATACGGACGATGGAAGCAGCGATCCGCTCAGTCCTCAGCACTCAGCACTTTTTCAATAGAAAGAGCTCAGCGAAACCACCCTTCGAAATTCGGGTCGCAGATCAAGTCTTTAGCGTGATTTTATATTCTGCTGTTCTGCGGTTCCCTTTCTCCCCTACTTCCAGGTCTCACGCAGCACGCGCTGCCAGTTTTCATGGGCAATTTTGTGCAGGGAATCGTCGTCAAATCCCTGCTCACGCAGGATCCTGATAAGTTTAGGCATTCCTGCCACGTCGCCGAGTTCCTGCGGCATGATGGCGCCGTCAAAATCCGATCCGAGGGCGACATGCTCGATTCCGATACGTTGCGCGATATAATTAATATGGTTTACAATTTCTTTAAGGGGCGTATCAGGATCCAAAAGGCCGTCTTTGCGCAGAAAGCCCACATGAAAGTTGATCCCCACAACCCCCTTGGACTCACCGATCGCATCCAGCTGTTTATCGGTTAAATTGCGGGTGGCGGGGCAAAGGGCATGAACCCCCGCATGGGTTACCACCAGCGGCGCATCTGTAATCTCAGCTGCATCCCAGAAGCCTTTTTCATTGATATGCGCCAGATCAATCATAATACCGAGCCGATTGCACGCCGTTACCAATTCCCGCCCCGCCTCGCTCAGCCCCGGTCCTGTGTCCGGCGAATGGGGAAAGCGAAAGGGGACACCGTGGGCGAAAACATTGGGGCGGCTCCAGGCAATCCCCAGTGATCTCAGGCCGGCCTGGTAAAAAACTTCCAGAGACTCCAACGCGGGGTCAATGGCTTCGGCGCCCTCAAAATGCAAAACCACGGCGATGGCCCTGCGACGCAAGCATTCAGCCAGCTCCCCGGCGGTACGCACCACTTTGATCTGTCCCTTGGATTGAGCCTCGAGGCGGAACAAACCAGCCATTCCCTTAATGGTAATTCTTTGGGCGTGGGCAAAATCGACGGCCGGCGGCAACGGTAAATCATATGCCGCTTTACCGGATTTTGGATCTGCTCCCGGGAACCCATCGCCGAACGTATTTGACGGTACAAATATCGCAAAAAATCCGCCGGCGTATCCTCCCTCCCGCATGCGCGGTAAATCGGTGTGGCCTTTATCGCTGCGGTCGAAAAAAGAACGCACTTTTCCGTTTTTGGGAAGGTAGATGCTTTGTAGGGCATCGTTATGGCCGTCGAAAATCGGCAGATCAGTATTCATTGTTATGGTCACCCCCGCATCAGAGAAGATTTAATTCAACACCATAGCTATCAAGCTTTGTGAACCTTGTAAAGTTGGAATGCGGGCTTTAGACCTGTAACCGCGATAGTATATTATTTTCATCTGCCTGGAGTAGTGTCTATTCAGTGCCCAGAAGTTGGAGCACTATATCCAGTTGACCGCATCCTGGTTAAATGCTAAATATTGCACCGGCCCGGCAGATCTCAAGCCGGGCAGCTTGGCCTAATCGTTGCGGAAGGTGGATGGTTTAATACTGATTACAGGGAAAATTGTTATCCGTTAAATCCCGACGATCTCAATTCCCAAAGTCAATTGCAGCTGAAAAGTGTCACTCAATAACCAAGACATAAGTTATAAAAATGAACTGGGCCTGCAAAAAGATCCATTTTCGCCGGAACCGGATCCCGCGTTTTATTATGCCTTTGATTCTTTTGAGCAGCGTCTGAAAGTGCTGCAGGGCTTGGTTCAGGGGACCGATATCCTGGTCCTGGTTATCGGCGAGCCGGGCAGCGGCAAGACCACGCTGTTACATCGCTATCTGGCCGCAACCGATGAGAAATGGAAAGCCGTTCGGATTCTGACGGATCCGGATACCGCCTCGCCCCGAACAACGGACACGCTGGACCGCGGGGGGTATCCCGCCTATATTTTGCAGGATTCAGAGAGCCCCATCGTAATCGTCGACGATTCTCACAAGCTTCCTCAAAAGGAGTTGGAATTTCTACTCCAGGAAGCACTGGTACCCGGCAGCACCAACAAAATCAAAAGATTGGTTCTATTCGGCGAATCCGATCTATATACCAGAGTAACCCGGCTTGCCGAAACCTACGCTGTGCAGCCGGCAGTCAACAAGATCTACTTGCCCGGGTTGACGGAAAAGCAAACCGGCGCGTATCTCCAACACCGACTGGCTGTCGCCGGTTACACGGGAAAAAATCCTTTTAATTCTTCAGCGGTCAAAAACATTCATCAAACTTCGGGCGGATATCCGGGAGCCGTCAATGAGATTGCCAATCAATGGCTTAAGGTAAAATATTCAACCAAAGAGGAAGGTCAAAGTATGTTGCAGCACTTTTCTGCATCCCCGCGACGCGTTGCCGTCTGGATTGCTGCCGGAGTCATTATCATTTTACTGGCGGCGCTTTGGTATTTTCCGGGTCGAAAGCCGGCGGTATCGAAACCAGCGGATCAAAAAACAGCCAAAATAGTGCTTCGCAAAAAGATACCGCAAGATAACCAAGCAGCAGATACCGTAATTCGTAAAAAAATAACCGCGGGCAGAACCGCGACCCAACCGCCGCCAGCAATCAAGACACCGCAACCGGAAGCGATCGAGACGCCAAGCCGACCGGTACCGGAAATTAAGACGAAACAGCCAGCCAAGGTAGAAACTGCACTTTCGGAACCGGCTGTTGCAGCGCCGGTAAAAGAAGCGCCGCCCCAGAAAATCCAAATCCAATCGTCACCGACGCCAAGCACATCTGCCACGGCCGGACCAAAAGCGGATAAAAGAGCGGTCCAGCGTGAACAATGGCTTCTATCCCAGGACTCAACATCGTATACGATTCAGATTATGGGTGTCCACAACGAGCAATCGCTGTTGGATTTCATCAAAAAAAATCAATTATTGCAACATAACGAGATCGCCTATTATGAGTCGACCTTTCAAGGCAAGGATTGGTACCAGCTGCTTTACGGCATATATCCGACAAAGCCAGATGCCGAACTGGCCGCAAATAAATTACCTGAAGATATCCGCCGGGCAGGACCCTGGATTAGGAGAATGTCGACCGTCCAAAAAGCGATTAAAGATAGGGGATTGCAGTAACGCTTGATGCTAATTTTCAGAATTATTTTCCGACCCCAGCATCTCTTCGGCTTCCATCCACATCACGTTGATGATGCCAAAGGCACACGCCAGCAACACACCTAAAATCCATGCAAAGTACCACATAAAAAACCTCATAAATGCCTAATAAGCAGCTTGGATGCTGGAAAGCTCGGAGGCTCAGAGGCCAGAATGCCGCCATGCCCGTGTATATTTTGCAGTTTGGGCATGCCAGCTTCCTGGCTTTCCAGCCTTCAAGCTTTCAAGCCTAATACGCCGTATGCGTCTCCTTTTTAATCTTCTCTTCCGTAACCTTGCCCCGCATCACCCGATACACCCAGCTGGTGTAGGCCAGCACAAGGGGCAACAAGACTACCACCGCGATAAACATCAGATTCAGGGTGCGATGACTTGAAACGGCATCGTAAATAGTCAGGCTGCCGTTTGGGTCCGCACTGGAAGGGATGACAAAGGGAAACATGGCAAAACCGGCGGTCAGGATGACGCCGGCCAGTGCAGCACCGCTGCACACAAAGGCCGCCCCGGCGCGATTGGCTCCGGACAGTAAAAGTGCCAGAATTCCTCCGGCAAAGGCCAGTACCGGTGCTATTATCGTGTATCCGCATTGGGTGTAGTTTTGCATCCAGGCCCCGGTTGCGGTTTCCACTTGCTTGGCCAGCGGGCTGAAAGCGGTTCCGGCCTCCGGCATGGACACGATTCGATAGCCGTCAATACCGGAAGCCTGCCAGATTCCGGCTACAGCGAATGCGACCATGAATACAATACCGAAAATGCGCGCCGCCTTTTTGGCGTGGGCATGGATTTCGCCTTCAGTGCGCATTTGAAGATAGACAGCCCCGTGCATGATGAGCATGGTCAGACTGATAATACCGGCCAGAAGCGCAAATGGATTCAGCAGCCCCCAGAAACTGCCTGTATATTGCGGCCGCACGAATTCATCATAACTAAAAGGTACTCCCTGTAACAAATTGCCGAACGCCACGCCAAAAATCAGTGCCGGCACGAATCCACCGACAAACAGACCCCAATCCCATGCGTTGCGCCAGCGGGGATCTGAAATTTTACTGCGGTATTCAAAGCCGACCGGACGGAAAAACAGCGCAAACAATACCAGCAGCATGGCCCAGTAGAAGCCGGAAAAAGCCGCCGCGTAAACCAGCGGCCAGGCTGCGAAAAGAGCGCCGCCGGCGGTAATCAACCACACCTGATTGCCTTCCCAGGTGGGGCCGATGGCATTGAGCATTACACGGCGCTGCTCGTCGGTTCGAGCGACAAACGGCAGCAGCGCTCCGACGCCCAAGTCAAAACCGTCCATGATCGCAAAACCGATTAATAAGACACCGACGAAAACCCACCAGATGATTTTCAAAGTAAGGTAGTCGAATAACATGCTGTATTCTCCTTGATGCAGCCTAGGTTATTTTTTCTTGCTCAAAATAATACCTCCCGGTATGCAAACTGCTGGGACCGAGGCGGACGAATTTGGTCATCAGATACATTTCAACGATCAGAAAAACCGTGTAAAGTGCGATCACCGCAACCAGGGAGCCGATGAGATCCGCTGACGTCAGGCTCGATGCGGAAAGATAGGTAGGCAGAACCCCGCCGATGGTCCAGGGCTGGCGCCCGTATTCCGCCACAAACCAGCCCAGTTCTATGGCAATCCAGGGAACTGGCAGACTGTAGAACAAGGTTTTTAAAAGCCACCGTTTCCGGTCGAACGCGCGTGTGGCACAAAAGTAAAAGCTAATTGCAATCAGAGCCAGCATGTAGAAACCCAATCCCACCATGATGCGAAATGACCAAAAAATTGACGCCACGTTGGGAATGGTATCCCGCGCGGCCTGCTTGATTTGTTGATCGGAGGCATCCACCACTCCGGGCGTATAGCGCTTTAAAAGCAGACCGTAACCCAGATTCTCTTTGTTTTGGTTAAACAGCAGCTTGTTTTGCCCCGAACGATCACCACCGCGCAGTTTGCCAAGCGTATCATAGGCAATCATGCCGCTGCGGATACGTTTTTCGTTTGCCGCAATTAAATCTTTCACCCCCGGCACCGGTGTATCAAGAGACCGGGTAACGATGATTCCTCCGATCCAGGGTATTTTTATTTCAGCGGCGGTTTTCTGCGCTTCCTGATCCGGGAAGCCGAACAGGGTGAAATGGCTCGGCGGCGGTTCGGTCTCCCATTCGGCCTCCATGGCGGCCAGTTTAACCTTTTGAACCTGGCCGACCACATAGCCGGTCTGATCCCCCAGCACGATGACGGACAAGATCGATGCCAGCCCGAATCCGCTTGCCACGGCAAAAGAGCGCCTTGCAAAAGCCAGATCCCGTCCTTTGAGCAGGTAATATGAACTGACGGCCAGCACGAAGATGGAAGCAGCCACATATCCGGCACCGACCGTATGGACAAATTTCACCTGGGCGACCGGATTAAAAAACAGCTCTTTAAAACTGGCCAGTTCCATGCGCATAGTTTCGAAATTAAACTGCGCGCCGACCGGATGCTGCATCCAGGCATTGGCAATAAGAATCCACAGGGCGGAAAGATTGGCACCCAGGGCCACTAAGAAAGTCACCGCTAAATGGGCCCGTTTGCTGAGACGGTCCCAGCCGAAGAAAAACAGTCCCACAAAGGTAGACTCCAGAAAAAAGGCCATCAATCCCTCGATGGCCAGCGGGGCTCCGAAGATATCCCCCACATAATGCGAATAGTAGGCCCAGTTGGTTCCGAATTGAAATTCCATGGTAAGGCCGGTGGTAACTCCCAGGGCAAAGTTGATGCCGAACAATTTGCCCCAGAAACGGGTCATGTCCCTGTATATCTGCTTGCCGGTCATGACGTAGACCGATTCCATGATAAACAGGATCCAGCACAGGCCCAGGGTCAGAGGCACAAATATAAAATGATACAGGGCGGTTAAGGCAAATTGCCAGCGGGATAGATCGACGAATGCTTCAGTGGGTAACATAAATCGGCTCCTTGCTCGTTTTATATTTCCAAAGATGCTATAGAATGGCTTTAAACTTGAACGCCGTATGCGTTTTGGGGTAAGAGAACGGTGTGATATCTATTATATTTAGCCGCTATTTGTCAAACAGATTTCAAATGAAACCCGCCAAAAACTCATCCAATAAAAAGGCCCTTCGCTGGTTGTTTAAACGGGTCGGAGCGGCTCGCATCTGGATATTGCTTTCAGTGGGACTGGGGCTGGGCAGCGGAATTTTGCTGATTTTCCAGGCTCGCTATTTAGCGCTTATCGTCCACGGCGCCCTTTTGCAAAAGCGCTCACTGGAAATGATGGGGCCTCTTTTTTGGGTTCTGATAGGCATTTTCGTATTACGGGCCGCCCTCGGCTGGGCCAGAGAAATAGCCGGATTTTACGCCGGAGCAGGGATTCGACAACAAATCCGGCTGGAATTAATCGCGCACATCACGTTACTGGGGCCATACTATACGAGCTGCCAAAGCACCGGCGCGCTGACCAGTGTCGTTATGGAACACGTGGAAGGGTTGCATGATTTTTATGCTTTTTATTTACCCCAGCTGGCTTTGGCGGCCATGATTCCCGCTGCCATTCTTGCTTTTATATTTCCTCACAGCTGGGCAGCGGGGGGCCTTTTACTGGCAACTGCTCCGCTGATTCCATTTTTTATGATTCTGGTAGGTATGGGGGCGGAAAGCATCAGTCAGCGTCACTTTAAGGCCCTGGCACGCATGAGTGCTTATTTTCTCGATGTTTTACAGGGCTTAACCACCTTGAAACTGTTTGACCGGAGCAAAGGCGCCGAAAAAAACATTGCAGCGGTTTCAGACAATTATCGCCATCGGACGATGGGTGTATTACGGGTCGCATTTTTATCCTCAGCGGTTCTGGAATTCTTCAGCTCCATCTCGATTGCTCTGGTGGCGGTTTATCTGGGAATGAGCTATCTGGGTTACTTCTCCTTCGGAGTCTATGGCAAACCGCTGAGTTTGGCGAACGGCTTCTTTATACTTTTGCTGGCACCTGATTTTTATTTACCGCTCAAAGAGTTGGGAACCCACTATCATGCCCGGGCTGAAGCCGTTGGGGCCGCTGAAGAAATATTAAAAATCCTGACGGTACCGCACACGCAAAAAATGCGTGATTTAACTGTAAGCCTGAAAAAAGAGCCTTTTTCCATCCAATACCAAGGCGTGTATCTGGCATTTGACGGCGGCCTGAGGCCCGCATTGAAAGGCATAAGTTTTGATCTCAGAGCCGGCGAACAGGTGGTACTGGTCGGCGCCAGCGGCGCGGGTAAAACCACAATTCTCAATCTTTTGCTGGGATTTCTCCAACCGGATAAAGGGCAGATCCTAATCAACCATACCCCTTTGACCGACCTGAATCCCGATAACTGGCGCAATCATATTGCCTGGATCGGACAGCACCCTGTCTTGTTCCACGCAACGATTAAAGAGAATATTCTGATGGGAAGACCGCAGGCATCCGATGAACAAATCGAGCAGGCTGCTCGCAATGCAAAGGTATTGGATTTTTCGATGCATTTGCCTGAGGGACTGGACACCCTTGTCGCTGAACGGGGTTTTGGACTTTCCCGCGGCCAGGCCCAGCGTGTCGCCCTGGCACGTGCCTTTTTGAAAGATGCGCCGATTTTGTTGTTGGATGAACCGACATCCGGTCTGGATATCGCAAATGAGGCACTGGTCATGCAGACTTTAAACGAGCTTTCGCAGGGCCGGACGGTTCTTATGCTGACCCACCGGTTGACAAATATCAAGCACGCAGACCGAATACTGGTGCTGGAAAATGGTTGTATCGTAGAACAGGGAAAGTATGCCGAGTTGATGCTCGCCGGCGGGATTTTTCACAGGCTGGCGGAAAAAAATTGAAGATCGAAGATTGAAGATTGAATAATTGAGGAATTCTGTCTTTTTATTGGTTGCCATTGCTTTCATCATCAAGAAGGTGAAAATAAAATTGATAGAATTCCATAAATCTTCAATCTTCAATCTTCAATCATAGAGGGGGTAAATACCGTGTTTGATCAATGGCGGCAGCTGGCTCCTTTTATTAAGCTGATGCGTCACCACCTAAAATGGATGGCTTTGGGCACCGGACTCGGACTGCTGGCAGTGGCTTCAGTGGTGGGGCTTCTGGCATTATCAAGCTGGTTCATCTGCGCTGCCGCGTATGCCGGTTTGTCCCTGGCAACCGCGCAGCTGTTTAATTTTTTCCATCCCAGTATCGGGATTCGATTGTTTGCCATCGGCCGCACCCTGGCGCGCTATGCCGAGAGGGTTGTTGCCCATGACACCACCTTCAGGATTTTACACAGCCTGAGAGGCTGGTTTTACATTCATCTGGAACCCCTGGCGCCGTCGCGCTTGATGATGTATCGCAGCGGGGATATATTAAATCGCATTGTGGCGGACATCGATGCGCTGGACAACCTCTATTTACGGGTTTTGTCTCCCAGTGTGATTGCGCTGATAATAACGTTTCTGGTGACGGGATTCCTGTGGATTTTTGATCCGCTCATCGCGCTGTTCACCGCGCTGTTTCTGCTGGTCGCCGGATTTGGGGTGCCGTCGCTTGCGTTGCGGCTTGGCGCGGCCAGCGGGCATGACTTAACCCATTGTTTATCCGATCTGCGAATCCGGATTGTCGATGCATTGCAGGGATTGCCGGAACTACTGGTTTTCGGTGCCTATCCTCAATATCTTGATAGGGTGGCGCAAAGCAGTCTGGCGCTGGTAAAAAACCAGCTGCGCATGAGCCATATCAGGGGGGTGTCGACTGCCCTGATCACATTGCTTGCCGGACTTGCCGTTCTGCCTGTGCTTTACCTGGCGGTAAATCTGGTAAATCGTGGTTCGCTGGACGGCGCCAGTCTGGCGCTGATGACATTGACCGTCATGGCATCATTTGAAGCTGTTTTACCCCTGCCGGCTGCCTACCAATACCTCGGGCGAACGCGGGAGGCCGGCCGGCGGTTGCTGGAGATCGTAAACACTCAGCCTCAGGTGGTTTTTCCGGAACACGCCATCACGCCAGCCCGACCGCCAGGTGTAAAATT
>Ga0307426_1001187_pt1 | contig 17408 bp, 14 predicted proteins | sample SalMarWE160340MG_FD_202165 | JGI IMG/M metagenome (GOLD analysis project Ga0307426, IMG submission 202165) | Salt marsh sediment microbial communities from the Plum Island Ecosystem LTER, Massachusetts, United States - WE1603-40 | ecosystem: Environmental > Aquatic > Marine > Intertidal zone >... | reverse complement strand
GGGATCCATGCCATGTTCGGTGTGGCCAACGACACCTTCATCTACCTGAGGAACTACCGCAAACCTCGGAGTAGTTGATCCTCAGTACAGAACCTGATGTTCCCCCATCTATGAGTCTCCCGGTTTGAATTGAAGATAGAAATCGATGCAGGACCGGATTGCGCTTTCCAGCGAGGTTTTTGGGGCGTAGCCGAGCTGATTTGCGGCTTTGCTGTTGCTGAATCGATGCGTAGCCGCGCCGGACAGGATCAGCGCTTCACTCAGGAGCCCCTCCGCCGGCAGGAGTCTGAAGATCGTCGCCAGGGGAGGGCACAGAAACGGAGGAACCGTGATAAATTTGTCGGAAACCTCCTGCCCGTAGTGGCTGCGGGCGACCTTTGCCACGAGTTTCATGAAATCCCTGTAGCTCAGATTGTCCCTTTCCCCGCCGGTGATGATGTAGGCCTGACCCGGCTGCCCGCGGACGGAGGCCAGACGGATCCCCTCGGCCACATCCTCAGCCGAGGCGAAGGAGGTGCCTCCCGGCAGGGTCAGCTTTAGTTTACCCTGAAAGGTTTGCATCACGAGACTGGTGATCGAAACACCGATATCCCCCGCGCCCACCGCGGTTCCCGGCAGAACGATGGCCACCGGAAGCTCGAATCTCCTGTGGTAATCCAGGGCCAGCTCATAGGCGGCCAGCTTTGAATCGAAGTAGACCACCCTGGAGCCGTGCAGGAAACCGTAATCTCCCCTACGCGACGCCTCGACCGCGGCCAGCGCCTGGTTTCGGCCGGTGAAGGAGATGGGGTTGTCTGGAGTTCCGTAGATCCGCTTCGTTTCCTCCCCCGGGGCCGAACCAGGGCTGAGGGTGCCCAGGACATTGATCGAGGAGGCGTAGACCAGCTGGCGGATACGGTTTTGGATCACCCCGTCGAAGATATTTTTCGTGCCCAGAACATTCACGTCCCAGGTTCGGCGGGCATTCCTTCGCGAATAATCAACCACGCCGGCCAGATGAAACAGGAGGTCGAGACCTAGGGTTTTTTCGAGCACATCCTGCCTGGAGGTGATGTCAAGATGCCGGCAGTTCAAATCCAGATGATCCGTCAGCGGATTGGTACGGCGACGGGAGTAGAAGCAGACGATTTCGTCCCCCGCAGACCGGTGGTGGTACAGGGCCTTGACCAGGTTGGCGCCCAAAAAGCCCACAGAGCCGGTGATCCCGATCCTCATCGTAGCGCTCTTTTTGAAATTCACCGTACTATAGAACAAATTCTTCCACGCCGTCTACCGTTTGAGTTTGCAGCCCGCCCCGCAGTTGCGGTACAGTAGGGAAGGAGGGAAACAGCGATGATCCTTGGCGTAATGTCCGACTCACACGACCATCTGGGGAATATCGGCAAAGCCGTGGCTGCTTTTACCGAAAGGCGGATCGGCGCCCTGATCCACGGCGGGGACCTGTGCTCGCCCTTCGTGTTCAGAGAGCTGGACAAACTGAAGAGCTTCTGCCCCAGGATGTGGGCCGTTTTCGGCAACAACGACGGCGATCGGGTTCTGCTGACGGAGAAGGGAAGGGGTTTCTGCACCTTCCGCGACGGAGCGATGACCCTGGAGCTGGCCGGCCGTCGGATCGCGGTGATGCACTATCCCGATGTAGCGGAAAGCCTGCACAGAAGTGGAGATTTCGATCTGGTGATCTACGGTCACAGTCATCAGGTGAGGGCGGAGGGAAGTGAGCGTATCCTGCTCAATCCTGGAAGCTGTGCCGGCTACCTGGCTCCGAGGGCTACGATTGCCATCGTGGATCTGGTCGGCCTGGAAGTCCAGCTGATAGAACTCGACTGACCTATCGTGGACTGATTCGCTGTTCCGCGGCCCGGAACGCGGCCACAGAGCCGGCAAAGGAAGGTTCCAGCCAGAATTTGCCGGAACGCAGCTGGACCGGTGTCCTGGATCCCGTGAGAATCAGCACGGAGCGCAGCGTGTTTTCCAGGCGATCGAGATGGGCTAAAGCGGCTTCGGCTCCTCCGGATACCGCCCGACGGATCAGGGGCAGGGCCAGGCCCGCAGCATGTGCGCCCAGGGCCAGGGCTTTGGCTACATCCAGACCGGAGCGCACCCCCCCGGAGGCCAGGATCCTGCCCTCGTGTTCGCCCAGGCAAGCCAGGAGCAGAGCCGTGGGAATGCCCCAGTCGGCAAACTCCTTGGGCTCTTCCCGCTCCTGCTCCGGCAGGCGGTGGGCCTCTACGGTTACCCAGTTGGTTCCGCCGGCGCCGGCCACATCGACGTATCGTACCCCTCGTTCCAGCAGCTCGGAGACCAACCCCGGCCGGATCCCGAAGCCCGTTTCCTTGACGATGATCGGCACCGGGCTACCCTCGCACAGCCGGGCAATCGAGTCTTTGATTCCCCGAAAATCCCGATCCCCTTCCGGCTGGAACAGCTCCTGGCCGGGGTTCAGGTGCACCACCAGCCCGTCCGCCTCGAGCTTCCTGACCAGCTCGAACAGCCGGGAGTGTTCTTCATCCCTGATCTGGGCCCCGCCGATGTTCGCCAGAACCGGGACCTCCGGGGCCAGCGCCTTGAGATGGAAGTGGTCGAAGAGCTCGGGATGATCGAAGAGGATGCGGATCGAACCCATGCCCACCGCGTAGCCTTTTTCACCAGCCGCCTTGGCCAATTCGCGGTTGACGGAGAACCCCTGCTGTGAACCTCCGGTCATGCAGGAGATGAAAATGGGTGCGGCCACGGTATGTCCCAGGAAATTTGTGTGCAGGTCGACCTGCTCCGCCCCTATCTCCGGCGCAGCCTCGTGGATGAAGTGGACAAAATCGAATCCCGTGCACCCGCCCTCAACGGAGAATCGGGACGCGTCAGCGCATATCGACAGATGATCCTCTTTACGAAATCCGATCCCAGGCCCCTGCTGTAAAGGCGTACTCACGGTGTCCGTCCTTCTCTATACCGGAAAGATAGAACGATTCGGAGGGAACCGCAACCGCTTTCAGCAGATTTTCATGGTCTTTCGTTGTTAACCCAGCCTTTTAAAGAAGGCCTGCTTCAAGCCCTCATCTGGAATGGAGGCAATGTCCACCAGATCGATAAATCCCGGGTATTCGAGTGTTGGCTTCAGCACCGGATCGGGCAAGGTCTCGATGATTTCAGCGAAGCTGCGATGCACCACGCTGGAAACCTGTTCGAGTGTCTGCCTGGAAGCCTGCTGGGGTTCCTTGCGATGTGCAGGATAACCACAGCCCCTTTCAACACTGAATATCCGATCGAAGATGAAACTCAGGTTGATGTTCGCAGCCCAGCCGTATCCCTGATTGAGTGCCAGGGATATGCAGTTTCCACCGTTGATCTGAGTGAAAAGCCAGGCGTCCAAGGGTGTAAGAATGTGGCCGCAGAACACTCCGGGGTACTGCATACAGGAGTTCAGAAATCCCTGACCCGTACCACATCCTCCAACCACGAAATCGACGCGATTGAGATTCAGGAGTATCGCAGCCATGAGACCGGTCTGGATGTAGAGAAGCTCCGGTTTCTCTCCATTTTTCTTCATACCCGCGTTGCAAAGCGCGTGGCCGCGTCCCTGCAGGGCAGCCAGTACATCGGCGTTTCTGTCAGCTGCGCTTGTTTCATTGATTACCGCTATTTTCATCTTTCTCCTTCTCCTTTTATGCAATGCGATTTAGATAAAGATTCATAAAAGTGGTCGATTGAGTGTCGCATCAGGAAGGAAAGATATCGTATCCTCGATGCTCTCCTCTGCTGGTGAGATAGTCGTAAAGTTTCGCCACATTCCAGCTCTGCAAATCGTTGATTACCTCACTAAGCCCGTAGTCTATGGGATATCGATCGGCAAAGGAAATCCGCTCCACACACGTTTCCTTGGACCATCCCATGGCCAGACCCGATTGCACCGCGCTCAGCCAATCCAGGACAAAGCTCTTATTTTCGGCTATAGCGCGCCTGTCGCATACGGCACCGTGTCCGGGCACGATGACATCGATATCGAACTGATCTATAAACTCGAGTGCTTTGAGCGTGTCTTCGGGATCCGCCTCTGCGAAGAAGATCTGTACACCGTTGAAAACCGTGTCCCCCGTGAAAAGCACCCGCTCCTGAGGACAGTGAACGCATGTTTGAGCCAGCGAGTGGCCTCCCGTGTGGTAGCAATCGAACTCATGCTCGCCACAGGTGAGCCTGAGGAATTTTTCGAAGAGAATCCCCGGCTTATTCGCCTTGTCCCAATACTCCTCCCTGGACGGGAAGAACTTCAGACCTTCCGGATCGTGTTTCTCCGTTTCACTTTTGTTCTTCTCCCAGGGGTCCATGCCCGGCGGAACACACCAGCGTTCCACGATGCGCCGCTGCCCTATCACCGTCCCCTGGCCGTGGAAGAAGTAATTCCCGAATACGTGATCCGGGTGATGCTCCGTGTTGATGATGTACCGAACTTCCCCTTTGGCGGCAATTTCATCTCTTAAAGAGATCGCCCTGGAGGGCAACTGCGGTGTGTCTATCATGACCACGCCCTGGGTGGTGACCACATATGCCGGGTCGCTGCCAACCGTGTTTGTCTCGGCAAAAACGTTCTTAGTTATTTGTTCCATAGGTCTGCCCTTTCTCAATGCATGATAATTCCGCCGTTGACATTGAAAGCCGCCCCGGTGGTGAAGTCGCAGTCATCCGAGGCGATGAACAGCACCATTTTGGCCACCTGTTCGCAGCTTCCCTGCCGTTTGAACGGCGTACGGTCGATGAACCACTGGCGAAACTCATCCGGATCCTGGCCTCGCAGTTCCGCGTCTTGGCGGATCCCCAGCTCGCCAAGCTCTGTTTGAATCGGGCCGGGGCAGACGGCGTTGACGAGAATGTTGTTCTGAGCCACCTCCAACGCCAGGCACTGAGTGAAGCCGATCACCCCGAACTTCGAAGAACAGTAGGCGCTGCCGGCCGCCTCCCCCTGTTTGCCGGCTATGGATGCGATGTTAATGATGCGTCCGTAATTCCTCTCGATCATCGCCGGCAAAACGGCCTTAGAGCAGAGAAAGGTTCCCGTCAAGTTCGTACCGATTATCCGATTCCAAACCTTCTCCGGCAGATCCTTCACCCAGTTCTTGGCATTGGCTGCCGCGTTGTTCACCAGGATATCTATTTTGTCGAAATGTTTGAAGGTCTGTCCTACAACCGCTTCGATCTGGTCGTATTTCGTGACATCCATCTGCCAGGCCATCGCCGCGAGACAGGTTTCCGCTTGGATCTGCTCGGCCGTTTTTTCGGCAGCGGTTCTGTCGAGATCTGCGATCACGATCCGGGCTCCCGCCCGTGACAACTCGAAAGCGATAGCCCGACCTATACCCCGGGCTGCACCGGTAATCAAAGCTACACGTTTTTCAAGCCTCACATCATACCTCCGTACCCGTTGTCTTTTTTTCGAGGGATCCTCACCCCACCTGCCGTTGCTGCCGCAACCTGTCGATGGTTACCGCAGCAATGATTACCAATCCGATTACCACGTTTTGCCAGTAAACGGATACGTGGAGCAGAATGAGGGCGTTGCGAATCACCCCCATCATGGCGGCTCCAATCAGAGTCCCGAAAATAGACCCTTCACCGCCGGACAGACTGGCACCACCGATGACCACGGCGGCGATCGCATCCAGTTCCCAACCCAAAGCCATACTGCTCTGTGCCGAAGACAGTCTGGCTATGAGGATCACGGCGGCGACCCCGGAGGTCAGACCGGCAAGAATATAAACCGTGAAAAGAACCCGCTTTACATTGATGCCGGACAGGTTTGCGGCCACGGGGTTGCTGCCTACATAGTAGATATAACGGCCCACGGTCGTCTTGCTCAGGAAGATGTGGGCGATTACGACAACGCCCAGCATGATCAGGATAGGAATTGGAATGAACCACAGGGCTCCCTGGCCGATGTTGAGAAAATTTTGGGGAAACGGCTGAATAGGGTATCCTTTGGTAAGGGCTAAGACCAAACCTCGGGAGACCTGCATCATTCCCAGGGTGGCGATGAACGGCGGTAGACCGATTTTGACGATCAGAAGCCCGTTGATAAATCCGACCAGAACACCGAGCAGGATCCCGACCAGGATCGCCAGCCAGATCGGGAAGTGTTCTGCAACCAGCAACCATGCCGTGGAAACACCGACAAAGGCGACTATCCCGCCTACCGAAAGATCGATCCCTCCGGTGATTATCACAAAGGTCATGCCGACGGCAACGATCGTGATCATGGAAAACTGGCGAACCACATTCGTAATATTGCGCACCGTCAGGAATTTCGGAGCAATAATGCCGAGTAGCACGCAAAAAAGGATGAAGACCACCAGAATCATCGATTCCCGCGCTTTGAAGACTCGTTGGCCTAACGAGCGTATTACTGATGTGCTATTGGATCTCATCGATCTGTTTCCTCCCGCTGTGCTCCTGCGATTCCCCAGCGCAGGGGAAATCGGAAATCGTTGCCAACGACATGATTTTTTCCTGGGTTGCCTCAGCCTTGGAAAGCTGCCCTTTGATTCTGCCCCCCGCCATTACCAGGATACGGTCAGAGATTCCGAGTATTTCCGGGAGCTCTGAAGAGACAAACACGATCCCGACACCGGTTGCCGCCAGCTCACCGATCAACCGGTAGATTGCCTGCTTCGCTCCAACATCGATGCCCCGGGTTGGATCATCGAGAAGCAGTATTTGCGGAGAGCGAGCCAGCCACTTCGCCAACACCGCTTTCTGCTGATTCCCGCCGCTCAAGTTTAGCACGAGCTGCTCTAAACCGGCGATCTTTATTTCCAGCCTTTCAACGTACCTCGCGGCCAAAGCCCGCTCTTTTTTTCCGTTCAGAAACCAGTGGGAAGAGACATCCCGAATACTGGCTGCCGAGATATTCGACCGTACCGGCATTCCGAGAAACAAACCCTCCTCTATACGGTCCTCGGGAACCAGACCGATTCCTCCGCGGATCGCATCTTGGATCCTGTTGATCTCTTGCCTGTAAGCGGCCACTTCAACAGTGCCCCGATCTTTGCGATCGGCGCCGAATACCGCCCGGATCAGCTCGGTCCTTCCGGAACCCAGCAGCCCGGCGATGCCCAGCACCTCGCCGCTTCGCAACTCGAAGGAGACATTCTCGAGCATCTTTCCGCGGTTCAGTCCGCTGACTTTCAGGACAACATCACCCAGGGGAACTTCGTGTTTGGCGTACATGTCCTTGATATTCCTGCCCACCATTTTCTGAACGGCTTGATCCGGTGTAATTTCTCCCACGACTCGGGTATCGATTTTCCTTCCATCCCGTAAAATTGTAATTCGATCGGCGATTTCAAAAACCTCCCCAAGATTGTGGGAGATATAGATGATTCCGATTCCCTCTTTCTTCAGGTGTCTGATGACCATGAACAGGGTTTTCACCTCAGATTCGGACAGCGCCGAAGTCGGCTCATCCATGATCATCACGTGAGATTTCATGGACAAAGCCTTGGCAATCTCTGTGATTTGCTGCTGGCAGACATTGAGCGTGTTGATGCGCCGCGTGACATCAAGCTCGATCCCCAGCTGATTGATGAGCTTCTGGGATTGTTCGTGGATTTTCCGCTGATCGACAAGGGCGAACAGGCCGGTACGCGGCTCCCTGCCGATGAAGATATTGTTTTCGACGCTCAGATGAGGTGCCAGATTGAACTCCTGGTAGATCATGGCGATACCGAGGGATTGGGCGTGACCGGGATTATAAATTTCCACTGGTTGTCCATTCAGTTCGATCTCGCCCCCGTCCCTTCTGTAGGCACCGCTGAGTATCTTCATCAATGTTGACTTTCCGGCTCCATTTTCTCCCAGAATGGCGTGAACCTCGCCGCGGCGCACTTCGAAGCTTACTTCATCTAGAGCCTGCACTCCCGGAAACATCTTGTTGATGGATTTCATTCGTAGGATTGTATCTTCCATAGGATAGTCCTGGATCGTGGCCGGTTCGTTGTGAGTAAAAGAGGAGGCCGGTGAAGGGCCTCCTCCTTTTTTCCTGCCGATTCGAGGTCTAGTGGATTTCCTGAAGATAGCTGTCGAGATTGTCTGCCGTTACGACGTTGGTGCCGGTCCCGATGACCTTGCTCTTTGGAACTTTCAAGCTTCCCTCTATCAGGCCGACCAGGGTCTCTACCACCAGCTTTCCCTCTGCATAGGGCAGCTGGGCTACGGTACCCTGTATATACCCCTCTCGGATCAATGTGGGAACAGGCTCGAAGATATCGAAACCGAATACGATCTTCTCTCCAGGTTTGTATCCCATGGCCTTCAAAGCTTCAGCTGCAACATTCGGCCCGCTTACGCAGTAGAAAGCGTCCAGGTCGGGATATTCGGTGAGCAGGTCTTCGACGATCGGAATCCCGCGTTCCAGAGCATCCCCATGGGATTCCACAGTCACGATTTCGATGTCAGGATAGCTCTTGATGGCTTCCTTGAAACCCTCGATACGTTGATTCAAATTCAATGCGGTCAGACCCCCTGTCAGGATCGCTACTTTGCCCTTTCCGCCGAGCATCTTTATCAGCGTCTCGGCCCCCTGCTTTCCTGCGGCCACGTTGTCGGTCCCCACGTACACGAGACGGCTGCTCTCGGGCGCGTCTGTATCGAAGGAGATCATTTTGATATCCGCATCCAGACCTCTTCGAATCACCGGCTCGATTGTCGCAGGATCGTTGGCGGCGATAGCTATGCCATCGACGCCCATGGCGATGTAATCCTCGATGATGGCGATCTGCGCGTCTGCCTCTGCAGCCTGGGGACCGTGGAAGAACGCTCTCACGCCCATCTCGTCAGCTTTTTCATCCATGCCCTTTTCGAGGTCCGCCCAGAAAGGGTGGCCGACCGATTTAGGCACAAGGACGATTGTAAGAGTTTTCTCCGCCTTCTGCCCACCGGCAAATACCAGCCCAGCCAGCAGCAAGCCCGTAAGCACCAGTAAAAGCCCCTTTTTGCGTCTCACCATTTTACCTCCTGTGGTTTTTCCGCATTTCCGAAATCAGCGGAATTGCGTTTGGTGACGAACACAATGCAACAATCGTGCCAATCAATAGCTAGTTGTGGTAGTTAAAGATCAACATCATAAGAAATTAAAAGTATTTTTTTACTTGTTTGACGGAACATCGGGTTATCGTGTAATATTTATACGTTTTTTGAGCACAAGCGTGTAATAGGGTAACAATCAGCATGCACAGAATCCTGGTCGTGGATGATATAACAACGCTGTGTAAGAGCCTTACTAGGAATTTCACTCAATACGGGTATACCTGCTTCACGGCACAAAACAGCAGGGTTGCTTTGGATATTTTTCTGAACAATGAGGTAGATCTGGTTTTACTGGATGTACGGCTGGGTGAGGAAAACGGGATCGAGCTATTGCAGCAACTGTTGGACCTGAACTCAAATCTTCCCGTGATCATGATCACGGCGTTCGCCACCGTGGAAGCAGCGGTCCGTTCGATAAAGGTCGGCGCCTTCGACTACATACAAAAACCGATCAACTTCAAGAAGCTCCTGAAAATTGTGGAAAACGCCTTGCAGCTACTCGATCTGCGGGTTGAAAATGAAAGGCTCAAGAACAGGCTTCACGAGCTCGGCGCACCGATTATTTCCAACAATCCGGATATGTTGAAATTGGGCAGGAAGGCAAAAAAATTAGCGCCCACCGAGCTGCCGATTCTCATTTATGGTGAAAGTGGTACCGGGAAGGAACTGATCGCTGATTTCATCCACTCCAATTCAAAGCGATCCAGCAACGAGATCTTGAAGATCAACTGTTCCGCCTTTCCCGAGTCCCTGCTCGACAATGAGCTTTTCGGCCACGAGAGAGGTGCCTATACAGGGGCCAACGCCATCTACAAGGGGGTCTTTGAGAGAGCCCACCGCTGCACACTTTTTTTCGACGAGATCGGGGATATGCCGCTGTCCATTCAAGCCAAAATACTCAGGACGATTCAAAACTGTGAGATCCGCCGATTGGGAGGCAAGGAAAAGATAAGCGTCGACATCCGTTTTTTGGCCGCCACCAACAAGGATCTGGAAAGCTTGATCTATGAGAAAAGGTTCCGGGAAGACCTTTTCTACCGCCTCAACGCAGCAACTCTCTACCTGCCACCTCTGCGGGAGCGCAAGGACGATATCCCGCCCCTTGTCGATTATTTCCTGCGTGAGTTCAGTAGAGGCAATGGCGGCAACGTGAAGGTGCCGGACCAGAGGGTACTTGCACGCCTGCTCGAATACGACTGGCCGGGAAATATCAGAGAGCTGAAAAACACGGTCAACTATGCAGCCACGGTTTCAACCGAAGAGAGGATCACCCTCGATGATCTTCCGCCGCATTTTATACACGGTAGCGGGTCTGCATCCTCTACAAATGTCCGCCAGCGAGTGGAGCGCGAGCTCATACTGAGTATGCTTCGCAAGACGAAAAACAACAAGACAAAAGCCGCGCAACTGCTTAATATGAGCAGGAAAACCCTCTACAACAAGATGAGTATGTATGAGATCCCGAGTTCAATTAAATGAGCAGCCTCCGCTGCTCGAGTTGCAGAATCTCTGCTTGAACTTCAACACGCTCAGCGCCCTCAAGGACATCAATCTTTCGATCGGCAGATCAGAGGCACACGCCATCGTAGGCGAGCACGGAGCGGGGAAGTCATCCCTCTGCCATATTATCAGCGGATTCCTGCGGCAGAGTTCGGGGAAGATCCTGGTCGACGGCCAGTCCTGTGACTATCTGACGCCCAAACGGGCTCATCATTATGGAATCCAGTTGGTCACTCAACAGAATCCTCTTTTCGAAAATCTCACCATCATCGACAATCTCATCCTGGATAACCGCGGCATCTCCGCCTCGCCCTTTATCAGCAAGTCCGAGCTCAGGACCAGGGCGGTCGAGTTGTTGGAGCGCTACGACTTCAACCTCGATCCGGATACCATCATAAAGAACCTCAAACTCGCCGACCGTGTTCTGCTCGATATATTGAAGCATATCGCCAGCCGGCCGAGGCTTCTGATACTCGATGAAGCGCTGCAGAAGCTCTCAGCTGTAAACCTCAACAAGATGATCTCCACCCTCAACGGGTTGAAATCCCAGGGCGTTTCCATCATCTTCGTTACTCACAGAATAGACGATATTTATCACTTCGCCGACACGGTAACGATCCTCAAGAGCGGTGAAACCCTTATTACGGATTCCGTAAACAATATCGACAAGATCAACCTCATTCGTCTTGCCTACACCCAGCTCAATACGAGCGAAAGCCTTGAGAATGCAAACCAGGAGTTCTACCAGCTGCTCAAATACAATGAGGCGATGTTGCAGAAATTGCCCGTCAATCTGATTGTGGTGGATCGGAACAACCGGATTAAACTGATCAATGAAAGGGCAAGGGAATACTTCGGGATCAAGGACACCGGATACCTGAACATGATGATGGACACGCTGCTGACCGAACAGAACAGGGCTGTCCTAACCCTTATAGAGGAGGGTCTGAAACAGAGACACGACAGTGTCTACTACAATGTTCCACTGCTCAGGAAAATCGGAACCTCTCACACGAATCTTAGGATCCATCCGCTGTACGATGAAACATTTCTTATTGGCCACACGGTCGTTATCGAAGATATAACCGAACAGGAAAAACTCCGAGAACAGGTCGTGCTTTCGGAGAAGTTGGCCTCTATCGGACTTCTTTCAGCGGGGGTGGCGCATGAGATCAACAATCCATTGGAGATCATCGCAAACGATATCGAGTACATCAAGTTGAAGGTGAAGCACCCGGAGGTCCTGGAGACCCTGAATGAGCTCGAAGCAGAGTTCGATTCCATCTCACAGATTGTAAACGACCTGATGACTTTTTCCGACAATAACAGAACTCTTATAGAGGTCGTGGACATCAACGAGCTCATCGGCGGGATTCTAAATCTCGTAAGACATAGCGCCGAACATCGGAATATCGCGATCCGTTTCAAGATGACCAACGACCCAGTGAAGGTGCATATCAATAGAACGGAGATCAAACAGGTGATCCTCAATCTGATTAAGAACAGCTTCGAGGCGATGCCCAAAGGCGGGGAGCTTACAGTGCTTACCGCCGAAATCCGCGATGAAGGTTGTTCCCAGGTGAAAATCGCGGTACTCGATACCGGCTGTGGTATCACGGATAACGAGATCAAGGAGATCTTTGTGCCGTTTTATTCGACTAAGAAAGGCAGCAGCGTAAACTTGGGCCTGGGTTTATCGGTAAGCTACGGTATCATCAGTAAATACAACGGCACGATCGCTGTGAAAAATCGCGACGGCGGCGGTTGTCAATTCTCAATAATCCTACCCGCCTCTTGATCATCCGAACCGGATAGACCGCTGCTCCCGCTGCCTAGCGGTTTCGGGGCCGATAGTCCTACCGCGTCGAGGTTTTGTAGCGGTTGATGGCGTTCAGATAGGCCCGGGCGCTCGCCTCCACGATGTCGGTGGACGCCCCCCGTCCGATGTACCGACCCCCGTTGATCTGCACGGTTACCGATACCTCTCCGATGGCCTGTCGCCCCGGGGTGATGGCGTGAACGTTGTACTCCAGGAGCTTGGCCGAAACACCGATAGCCCGGTCGATGGCGTTGATCATGGCGTCCACCGGGCCGTCGCCGGTGGCCGCCTCCTCCAGCATCGTAGCTTCGCTCTTGATGCGCACCGTGGCCGTGGGCACCGCCATGTTACCGGACTGGAAGTTGAAGTAGGTCAGCTCGTAGGTGTCCAGGTTCTCGCCGATCTGGTCGCGCACGATCACGTACAGATCGTCGTCATAGACCTCTTTCTTGCGGTCCGCCAGCTCCAGGAAATGCTTGTAGGCAGCCTCCACGTTGGCATCGCTCAGGAGCAGCCCCAGTTCCTCGAGGCGGCGGCGGAAGCCGTGCTTGCCCGAGTGCCTGCCCAGCACCAGGGTGCTGGAATCCCGGCCCACGTCTTCGGGGGTCATGATCTCGTAGGTGGCCCGATGCTTGATGACCCCGTCCTGATGGATCCCCGATTCGTGGGCAAAGGCGTTCTCCCCGACGATCGGCTTGTTCCTGGGGATGGGAAAGCCGATGATGTTGCTCAAGAGGCGGGAGGAGTGGTAGATCTGCCTGGTGTCGATCCCCGTGGTGTAGGGGAGCAGATCCTGGCGGACGTTCATGGCCATGACCAGTTCCTCCAGGGATGCGTTGCCGGCCCGTTCCCCGATCCCGTTCACGGTGACCTCCACCTGGCGGGCGCCGTTCTTGATCGCGGCGATGGAGTTGGCCACGCCCAGCCCCAGGTCGTTGTGGCAATGCACCGACAGGACCGCCTTGTCCATGTTGGGGACCGCCTCCACTAGCTTGAGGATGAAGGCGCCGAACTCCTCGGGAATCGCGTAGCCGACGGTGTCGGGTATGTTGATTACCGTGGCCCCCGCTTCGATAGTCTTCTCCACCAGGCGGCAGAGGAAATCCAGCTCGCTGCGGGTGGCGTCCTCCGGAGAAAACTCCACCTCATCGACCCGCTGGCGGGCCCAGCTCACCGCCCGGCAGGCCATCTCCAGCACCGCCTCCGGGTCCTTCTTGAGCTTGTGCTTCATGTGGATCGGGGAGCTGGCGATGAAGGTGTGGATCCGTTTGCGTTCGGCCTCCTTTATCGAACCGTAGGCCGCCTCCAGATCCTTCTCCACGGCCCGGGCCAGAGCCGTGATGGCCGGACCCTTTACCCTCTGGGCGATCAGGCGGCAGCCCTCGAACTGCCTGGGGGAGGATACGGGGAAGCCCGCCTCTATGGCGTCCACCCCCAGCCGGGCCAGCTGTACCGCCATCTCGTACTTCTGCTCGATGCTCATCGAGGCCCCCGGGGATTGCTCTCCGTCCCGCAAGGTTGTGTCGAAGATATATATCCGTTCCATTTCTTTTCTGCTTTTCCTCTCTACTATTGACTTAGCTCTACTATCGGCTCTGTTCGCCTGGTTCAGGCTATGGTGATCTTGAAGTCATCGTTCAGCTTTTCCGAGGCGCCCTTGCGCTGCTGTGGCGGCGGGCTGGACTGCTTCCTTCCCCGCTCCATGGAGATCAGACCGCTGCGGGCGACCTCCCTGATCGAATAGGGTTGAAGCACGGCGATGAAGTTGTCGATCTTGTCCGAGGAGCCGGTGACCTCCAGCACCATGGAATCGATCCCCACATCCAGGACCCTGGCACGAAAAACGTCCGCTACCTGAAAAACCTCTCCTCTCTGGTTCGGCTTTGCCCGTACCTTGATCAGGGCCACCTCGCGATGCAGGGAGGCCAGGGGGCTCAGGTCGGTGACCTTGATCACATCGATCAGTTTGTTTAGTTGCTTTTTGATCTGGTCGATCACGTTGTCGTCCCCCTTGCACACCAGGGTGATGCGGGAAACTTGAGAATCCGTAGTGACCCCCGCGGTGATGCTTTCCAGATTGTAGCCCCGGCCGGAAAAAAGACCGGCTATCCTGGAAAGAACACCCTGATGGTTCTCCACCAGCATGGACAGTACATGAGTCATGACTCCCCCCCTTCTGAAAACATCATTTCGGAGTTCCCGGCGCCCGGAGCGACCATGGGAAACACGTTGAACTCCCTCTCCACCAGGAAATCGATGAATATGGGCCGATCCTTGATCCTGCCCGCTTCGGCCAGGGCGGGTTCTATATCCCTGTCCTTTGTCACCCGCAGACCCACGGCCCCGTAAGCTTCGGCCAGCTTGACGAAATCCGGATGGTAGACCGGGCAGTGATCCCCCGGTCCCTTGCACTGGGGCGGGCATTCGGCTCCGGTTATCAGGCAGGTGGAGGAGTAGCGCCTGTCGAAGAAAAGCTCCTGCCACTGCCGCACCATCCCCAGGTAGCCGTTGTTGAGGATGGCCACGATCACCGGCAGCCGGTTCTGCACCGCCGTGGCCAGCTCCTGGATGTTCATCTGGATCGAACCGTCTCCGGCGATGTCGATGACTCTCTTGTCCGGATTGGCGATTTGGGCGCCGATGGCCGCGGGGAAGCCGTAGCCCATGGTACCCAGGCCTCCGGAGGTAAGCAGGCTGCGGGGATGGCGGAAGGTGAAGAATAGGGAGGTCCACATCTGGTTCTGCCCCACCTCCGTGGCGATGATCGCATCGGGAAAGACCCGGCAGATCGTCTGGATCACCGTGTCGGGACGCAGATGGCCGTCGGGGTCGGCGCCGCTGTCCGTCCCGGTATGGACCTCCAGAGGATGCTCCTTCCTCCAGCCGGCAATCTGTTCGAGCCACTCGTCGATCTTCGGTGCTTCCAGCAGGGGCAGCAGCTGTTCCAGCACCTGGTGGGCGTCTCCCACGATCGGCACCTCCACGGGTACGTTTCGGGAGATCGACACCGGGTCCTGGTCGATGTGGACGATCTTGGCCTCCGGAGCGAATTTAGAAAGATCCCCGGTGGCCCGATCGTCGAAGCGGTTGCCGATTGCGAACAGGAGGTCCGAATGGGTAACAGCCATATTGGCCAGGTAGGTACCGTGCATCCCCAGCATGCCGAGGGCCAGGGGATCATCGCCCGGCACGGCCCCGATACCCATCAGAGAGTGGACCACCGGGACACCTGTTTTTTTGACGGCCTTGCGAAAAAGCTCGACAGCTCCGGCGATGTGGATCCCCCCGCCTACGTAGAACAGCGGTTTCCTGGCCTTTTTCAGCACCCCGGCTGCCCTCTTGATCTGGTTGGGATGGCCCTTGAGCACCGGATTGTAGCCGCGGATCGCCACCTTGGCCGGATACTCATCATCTCCCTTTTCCAGGATCACGTCCTTGGGCAGGTCGACCAGCACCGGCCCGGGCCGGCCGGAGTTGGCGATCGTGAAGGCTTCTTTCAAAATCCTCCCCAGGTCTTTGCGGTCCAGAACCAGGTAATTGTGCTTGGTGATCGGCCGGGTGATCCCCACGATGTCCGCCTCCTGGAAGGCGTCGTTTCCGATCATGGACCGGGACACCTGTCCGGTGAAGCAGACGATCGGTACGGAATCGAAGTTGGCCGTGGCGATGCCGGTGACCGTGTTGGTGGCTCCCGGTCCGCTGGTTACCAGGCAGACCCCGGTCTTGCCCGTGGAGCGGGCGTAGCCGTCGGCGGCGTGCACCGCGCCCTGCTCATGCCGGGTCAGGATGACCTTGATCTCCGGCTCGGAGTACAGGGCGTCGAAAACGGGAATGACCACGCCCCCGGGAAACCCGAAGAGATGCTTGACCCCCTCGGCCTTGAGGGCCTTTATGAAAAGTTCGGCTCCGCTAATCTTCATCCTTTCCCCCCGGTTTTATGATTCTTGTAGCCCCCTGAGCCGCCGAGCTGACGTTCTGGGAATAGCTGTCCAGATACAGGCTTCCGGTCCGCTTGACAAGGGGACTGAAGGCGGCCGCCCGCCTGGTCAGTTCTTCGTCGGAAAGCAGCAGATCCAGCCGCTTGGCCGGGATGTCGATGCGTATCCGGTCTCCCTCCCGGATCAGGCCGATCGGTCCTCCGGCCGCCGCCTCCGGGGTGATGTGGCCGATCGAGGCTCCCCGGGTCGCCCCGGAGAAGCGGCCGTCGGTGAGCAGGGCTACCTCCTTGTCCAGTCCCATCCCTGCGATCGACGAGGTGGGGGAGAGCATCTCCCTCATACCCGGCCCTCCCTTCGGTCCCTCGTAGCGGATAACCACCACGTCTCCGGAAACGATCTTGCCGGCAAGGATGGCCTCCTGGGCCGCCTCCTCGGAGTCGAACACCCGGGCCGGCCCTTCGTGGACCAGCATCTGCGGATCCACCGCCGCCTTCTTCACGATGCTTCCCCCGGGAGCCAGGGACCCTTTGAGCACGGCCAGTCCCCCCGAGCTGTGGTAGGGTTTCTCCGCTTTGGCCACGAAGGCGCCGTCCGGCTCCGGTGCGTTGCGGTAGGAGTCGGCGATCGATTTGCCGGTGATGGTAAGCGCCTTGCCGTCGATCGCCTTCAGCGAATCGAGCACTTTGCAGACCGTCATCACCCCCCCGGCGGCGTACAGATCCTCCATGAAGTAGGGACCCGAAGGGGCCAGGGAACAGAGGTGCGGAACCTTGTCGCTGATGTCGTCGAAATCATCCAGGGTGAGCTCCACCCCGGCCTCCGCGGCCATAGCCGGAAGGTGCAGGGCCGTGTTGGTGGATCCGCCCAGGGCCATGTCCACGGCCACGGCGTTGAGGAAGGCCTGACGGGTCAGGATCTTCCGGGGGCGGAGATCCCTCTTTACCGCCTCCACTGCTTTCCGCCCCGCCTCCCGGGCCAAAGCCATCCGGGCTCCGTATACCGCGGGGATCGTTCCGTTGCCCGGAAGTGCCAGCCCAAGGGCTTCGCACAGGCAGTTCATTGAGTTGGCTGTGAACAGTCCG
>Ga0307426_1001186_pt1 | contig 17409 bp, 14 predicted proteins | sample SalMarWE160340MG_FD_202165 | JGI IMG/M metagenome (GOLD analysis project Ga0307426, IMG submission 202165) | Salt marsh sediment microbial communities from the Plum Island Ecosystem LTER, Massachusetts, United States - WE1603-40 | ecosystem: Environmental > Aquatic > Marine > Intertidal zone >... | reverse complement strand
AGCTGCACACAATGATCCGACAGATACTACTCTAAATATTCCAAAGATCAAAGCCCAGGTACCAAGAATGGCAAAAATTGGAATTATTTCCAGCCATACAGGATCATTCATAAATGGAAGACTGCAGATTCCTATGATCACTCCAAAAGAAACCGCGATTCCTTTCCCGCCTTTAAAACTGATAAAGACAGGAAAATCGTGTCCCAGTATGACAACAACAGATACAACAGCAATAAGTACAAAATCCTTGGGATAAAAAAAGTACAATACCAGTATGGGTATAAATCCTTTTATAATATCTGCGATTATGGTTATAATTCCGTAAGTCACTCCAAGAGTACGTGCAACATTAGTCCCGCCCACATTTCCACTGCCATATTTTCTTATATCATCGCCCTTTTTTATTTTATGTATTACATATGCAGTGGGAAAAGATCCGAAGAGATACGCTGCGATTACGATTAAAATTTTGTAAAATAAATCAATGCCCATAATAGATATATTAGAGATATATTATATTAGTATAAAAATTCCAGAAAAAACAAAAAGATATAAATATTTTAAAAACAGTAAATTACTGCCCGAAAATCCGTAGAATAAATATTAAAAGAAATATTACTATAAGTTTCTGATTTATTCAATTTATTATGCTGCTGTATGGTGATATATCCATTATAGATCAGCAATCGGAAGATACTACACAGCTTAAGCAGTATTATTGTGAATAAGCTTTAACTAGCTTAGTGCTTCTTTTCCTGACCATAATAAGCATCTTTTCCATGTTTTCTTAAATAGTGTTTTTTAAGAAGACTTTTTTTTATATTTCCAAGCTGTGAGTTGATAATTACTGAGTAGAGCGCAACCTCCGCAATCCCCTCTAATGCAATACTAATTTTTACAGCCTCTTCAGCATTCTCTCCCCAGCTGAAGGGACCATGACACGCAACAAGTACCGCCTTGATACTATGATAATCTTTAGATTTAAAAGTATCCACGATCAGCTTCCCAGTTTCCGATTCATAATCTTTGGATATAGAGCTGTCACTTATAACCTTGGTACAGGGTACCTCTCCATAAAAGAAATCTGCATGAGTAGTACCAAAGCATGGTATAGCTTTTTTAGCTTGGGCCCAGGCAGTAGCATAGGTCGAGTGAGTATGGGCTACTCCTCCAATATCGGAGAAATTCTTATAAAGCTCCAGGTGAGTCTTTGTGTCCGAGGAAGGGTTTAGCTTTCCTTCAACTTTATTCCCCTCAAGATCTACTATCACTATATCCTCATAAGTCAGCTTGTCATACTGTATTCCACTTGGCTTAATAGCTACAAGGGATCTTTTCCTGTCAATTCCCGATACATTCCCGAATGTCGATGTGACAAGACCACTTGAAAAAAGCCTAATATTGGCTTTACACACTTCCTTTTTTAAATTTGAAAGGTTCACTTTCTTAGTTCATCCTCCAGCATATTCCCTATTTTCCTATATCTTTTATATAGATTATCGTAAATGGATATATTTTCCCTATTGGGATAATATACAGTCTCAAAATCAGGGGTCATATATTTCTGGGCCTCCTCTACCGATTTATATATTCCAGATACTACCGCTCCAAAAATAGCGGCCCCCAGTGCCACAGACTGCTCAGATTTTGTTACCTTTACTGGCATATTAAGCACATCAGACAGTATCTGAATCACCAGAGGCGACTTTTTAGGTATACCGCCGATGGCTAAAACCTGTTTTATTATAATATCATCCTCTTGAAACCTCTCTATTATCGCTTTAGCGCCAAATGCAGTTGCTTCTACAAGAGTCCTGAAAATCCTGGGGGCACTGGTCCCCAGAGTTATTCCTAAAATCGCTCCTTTTAGTTTCTGGTCTGCATATGGAGTCCTTCTTCCATTCAGCCAGTCCAGGGCTAACAGGTTATTATTCTCAGGCTTCATTTTAGAAGCTGCCTTGGTCAGTTCAGGAATGATTAAACCAATAGTTTCCTTTATTTTTTGCTTATTTATAGCGCTTGAGGACATTTCTTCAAAGGGCCAGGAAAGTAGGTCCTGGAACCAAGCATAGACATCCCCAAAAGCAGACTGTCCTGCTTCCAGTCCTATCATACCTGGTATTACAGACCCATCAACCTGACCGCATATGCCAGATATTAGTTTTTCCCCAATTACGCTTTTAGGGTTTACAGCTATATCACAGCAGGAGGTGCCTATTATTTTTATAAAAGTACCCGGTTTGACCCCTGCTCCAACTGCTCCCATGTGTGCATCATAAGCTCCTACAGAAATAGGAATACCTTCTTTCAGATTAAGTTTTTTTGCCCACCTGCTATTCAATACCCCTGCAGTATAATCTGAAGTATAAGTCTTAGTATATAATCTATCCCTAATACCTGATAACAGAGGCGAGATTTTTACTAGGAATTCTTCCGGAGGGAGTCCTCCCCAGGAAGCATGCCACATTGCCTTGTGACCGGCTGCACATCGACTTCGTTTTATCTTAAGCGGATTTATATTACCTGTTAGAATAGCTGGTACCCAGTCTGCATGCTCGATCCAGGAGAAAGCAGCTTTTTTTACCTTATCATCTTCCTTCAGTACATGAAGTATTTTTGCCCAGAACCATTCTGAAGAATAAACTCCTCCTTCATACTTGGTATAATCCTCTCCTCCCCAGGATTTAGCAGTTTTATTTATTAACTCTGCTTCTTCTACGGTACTGTGATCCTTCCACATTACAAACATAGCATTTGGATTATCTTTAAAATCTTTCCTTAAAGCCAGCACTGTTCCATCTTCATCCACCGGTCCTGCCGTGGAACCAGTCGTAGCCACTCCTATCCCTGCTATATTATCATTTTTACCTAAAGAAGCTTCTTTTATTGCACTTGATATTGATTCTTCAAGGGATCTAATATGATCTATGGGGTGTTGCCGGAACTGGTTCTTCTCAGGACTGCAGTACCTGCCTTCCCCCCATTTTTTAAAATAAGAAACACCGTATGATATCTCTTTGCCGTTAGAGGTATCTACAATAACTGAACGTACAGAATCTGTTCCAAAATCTATACCTATTACATATCTAGATTCTTTCATGGTGTTGCTTTTAAAAAGATATTTACTGTAATCTGACCTAAACTCTACTTAATTTTTTCTTTATAATATAATGACCTGCAATATTGGAATTCTCAAGATCAAAAATATTATCAAAAACGATAGATGCAGCTCCGATAACTCCGATTTTTTCTCCCAATTCTGAAAATTGGATATTATACTCATCTTTAACCTTTGGGAAAGTATTTTTGGAAACCGATTCCTTGACTTTTATTAAATATTTTTTTCCAAACTTAATAACTTCGCCATGAATTATAATAAGTTCCGGATTAAACATTTTAATCGCATTGGAAATCCCGATACCCAGGTATTCAGCATTCTTATCTACATTTCTTACTACTATCTTATCACTTTGTTCATAGAGCTGGTATAGATCTTTTATTTTAAGCTTGCTATTATAATCAGCAGACTTCCTACTTTTTTTAATATCAGCTCTAATATCTTCTATAAGAGAATTGATTGAACATAAAGTCTCAAGACAGCCTACGTTGCCACAGTGACACTTTCTGTTACCTGCAAGATTGGTTATTATATGGCCTATTTCTCCCGCCATTCCTTTTTCTCCGACTATAAGCTTATTGTCTATAAATACCCCAGTACCTATACCGATCCCGGTCTCCACACACACAAAATCTCCAACATTTCTTGCAAGTCCATATTTTTTCTCAGCGATTGCCTGGACCCTGCACTCATTCTCAATAAAAGTCGGAAGTCCAACTTTTTTCTCTATAATTTCCTTCAGTTTTATATTATTCCAACCAGATAAATTTGGGGAAAAGATAACGAGGCCTTTCCTGCTATCGACCAGCCCTGTAGCCCCTATTCCAATACCTACTATTTCCTCCTTATCAACCCCGGATATTTTAATGATATTCTTCAAATTTTTTACCAGTTTATTCATGACCTCTTTGGGCCCGAGCCGTTCTTCAGTCGGAATCTTTATTATTTCTATTATATTTGAACCCAAATCCGTAAGGGCAATCCTGATGGTCTTTACCCCTATCATTACTCCCAATATACAGCTTGCTCTGGCATTAAACTGGAGTAAAACCGCTTTTTTACCTCCAGCAGATGTAGAGTCACCCTTGCCGATTTCTTCTATAAGACTATCTTCGATTAATTCACTTATATAAGCAGAAGTAGTAGGCCGGCTTATTTTAAGCCTTCTTGAAATATCGCTTCGAGATATTGGTCCTATATCTATTATTATTTTAAGGATGTTTTTCTTGTTTATTTCCTTTAACAAAATATTACTTTTTTCATTTCTGTAAATCATAATAAAATTTATAGCATAAAATTTTTTATTTATATTCTATTTTAATATTTAGACTTCTACAATATCTATTCCTGTAAATTTACAAAAAGTATTTATCTCTTTTCTCATATCCCCAAAGATTATGCTCGCATGATGAACAAATCCTTCCTCTATTACGGTCCGGTAAACCTTTTTAAGGTCCTTTACCTTTATCCATTTCCAGGTTCCCCTCAACTTTCTATCGTCCGGTATGGCCTCGCCAACCGTAGAAAACATTTTAAATCTTCCGTCAACTTCCACCAGCCTGTTTATGGTGACGATGCCTTCTTTTAATTGAAATTCTGCTGTCCCAAAGCTCTTGTCATAACCGATCATCCATCCGAGTATTGAATGAGTGTTTATTTGAGGGGTACAGGACTTACATTTTAAACTTATCGGACCATTTCCGCAGTGCCATGCAAGAAAAACATTCTCATTTTCCTGGTTCTGTATAGTCCAGTCAACAAAATGCGGTACACTCTGCTTGGACGTCAGAAGATGCTGGATAACCATGGTAATAGAACCCAATATATCAACTTCGCAGGCGCACATTATTCCACTGTCCGTAAGCCTGCCCATACTTAGGCAGGGGGATATTCCTATCTCTTCCTGCATAGCTGTCCAGCATTGTACTCCAAAGCCGGAGAGATCATCTTTCGCTGCGTATTTTCTCATCATATATTCGAGTTTGGCAATTTTATAAATAATCTTTTCGTCTGCAAGCTTTTCATCGTAATTCTTTATTATCTCCTTTTTTAATTCTTCTACATCACTGTCTTTGGCTTTGTCAATATCCGCCTTTAACTGAAGAAGCGTATAAGGCACGACCTTTATCCTAAACTTATTTATAAGATCAATCTCATTTATAGCACATGTCTCAAAAGGTGCCGGTCTTGGCCCCAGGGCACCTATTTTCATACCTATAAAGCCTGCATTAGCCATTACTACCTTACTAAATCTCCTTACATCAGATATAAATTCCTTTTCTTCGGGAAAATAAATACCTGAGAAATCAAATTTTATATTCCTTCTTACCAGTCCCGAAGCAGTGGATATGGTACCACAGAAAGAGTCAGATTTTCTGTTTCCATCTTCTGTAAATGGCCCCTCTTTTGTTCCAAATACCTGAATTGGAATATTTTCAAAAGCCTCTGCTATTATAAGATTAGGTATTTCTTCACCGAAAGTCACCATACCTATAATCAGGCCCTGGATGTTTTTTTCTTTAAATAACTTTATTACTTTTTTTGCATCTTCCATGTAAGTCACCAGTCCGCCATCTGTTAATTTTTCGTCAGGATATATCAGCTCTATATCTTTTACATTCTTTTCTATTGATTCTATAACCCTTTTCCTTATGTCTATTGCCCATTCCTTATTAAATGGTGCTCTATGTGATGGTACAAATCCTATTCTTACCATTTTTAACCTCTCCTCTTTTTTTAAATTAACTATCTTGCTAACTGCATTAAATATTTCTATAAATAAAAATAATATGTTAGTAATTTTAACTAACTAAACATATATTGTCAATAATCGGCCGGGAAGACATCCTCGGCCGTGATTATCCGCACTCCAAGGCCCTTTCAGCTACTCTTGTTTCTCGGCCTTTTTCTTGCCCTTCAGCCAGGGCAGCCGCAGCCAGGGCGGTAGAGCAATTCTGAATTTCCTCTCGCCACGCAACGCTATAACAATGCCTTGCAGCACAATGAAGAGATACAGCAAGAGCCCGGCTACTATCGCTTGAAAGTTTGATTGGACACCCGCCGCACGGATCAGTTCGTTGATTACCAGAAGGGTCAGTGTGCCTATTGGCGCGCCAAGCAGGTTCCCCACGCCGCCGTTGAGCAGAATTCCGCCTATTATATTCGAGGCTATTGCTTTTAATTCGAACAACGCCCCGTTTCCGATATTGCCTGCTCCTGTTATCATGATGAACACAAAGCCTGCGATGCCGGCCGTCAATCCGCATATCACGTATGAGAAGAATATCGTTCTCTTTACGTTGATACCGAGAATCCGAGCGCTCTGAATATTGCCGCCAACAGCGTAGACATTGCGCCCGAAACGCGACCACTTCATAAGGGCGGCGAAGAAGACAACAAGGACCACCACAACTATGACGCCTGGTTTGATATGACACGGGATGAAAACGCCTAGTCTGTTTTGCGTGCCAAGCCAAGGAATCATTATTTTAAAATCCCGCAAGGCAACAAAAGCAGGCATAGTCACGTTGATCGGATCTTTGTGGAGTGTCGTCAGCAGTCCTTGCGCTAAGAATAACCCTGCCAGCGTTATGATAAATGGCTGTATTTCAAGATAGGCAATAAGATATCCATGCAAAAGACCAAACGCGATACCTATACCCAGCGCGAGAAGTAAGGCGCCCCAAATGCTCCCCATTTCCGATTCCAGCAACATGGCACAGGCCATGGTTACCAGGCCACACACCGCGCCGATGGAAATGTCGATGCCGCCTACGATCATAACTACGCACAGACCAAGTGTCATGATGATGAGCGGAGCGTTCAGGTTGAACAGGTCAAAGAAGGTCTGAAACTGCATGAAACTGTCCGGAAAACTTATAATGGCAATCAAGTACATCAGTGCAAATATGACCAAGGCGATGAGAAACAGAAGATTCGAATTCGATAGTCTTGTTTTTGGTTTGTTTGCATTCAGAGATTTCATCCTACTCCTCCTTCACAGATTTTGTTGCACTTCTCTTTAGAACGCTTCTAAATCCCCCAGTTCGAATCCTGTTTATGACTTTCCCGGCAAAAACCCTAACCACAGGCGATCCAACTACCATGAGAATGATAATGAATACTGCCTTGAAGGCCTTAATCGTCTCGGTTTCTATCTCCAGCCTGAGCAGGGTCCTATTCAGTATCTCTATAGTGTACGCGCCGATAATAGAACCGGTGATGCTGAACTTTCCGCCGGAGAGATTGTTTCCGCCTATTGCTACGGCGAGAATCGCGTCCATCATGATAAACTTGAGCAGATTGACACTGTCATGGCGCCCCGCCTTGTTAACTGCGATGAAACCTGCGACCGCGCAACAGATTCCCATAATCAAAAAGGTCAGGAATATAATCTTTTTCGGGTTGATACCGTTCAGACGCGCAGCATCTGGGTTGATTCCCACAGACTCAACATAGAGCCTGAGATTCGTGGTCTTGAGTACCACTGCAACGATCGCAATGAAGACGACGGTCAGGATTATTGGAGTCTGTATTGGCACTCCCGGTATTACGGTGCCGATTTGATTCGATATATCGTTCGCTATTATGGGAGACAATTTGCCGTCAATCATAAAGGCGATGGACCTGCCCCCCATAAACAGTATAAGGGTCGCAATCACCGGCTGAACCCTTAATATGGAGACCAGGGAGCCGTTGAATACGCCGATGACTAACCCGGCCACGCAGCTTATGAGGAAAGCCGCTACTATGGTCAACAAGGTGACCTCACCAGCATTTAAGACGAACCAGACAAATACTGCGGAAGTAATGGTGGCGGCCGCACCTATGGCTATGTCCGGCCCCTGTGAGGCCGCAATAACCAGGGTCATACCTATTGACAGAATAACCAACTCCGAGGCGCCGAACAGGATATTCGGTATGTTCCCGTAAATTGCTCCCTTTACCATGGTAAAGCTGAAGTAATCGGCGCCCTTTATCAGATTAATCACAATGAGGAGCACCAGAACAGAGAGGGGAAGGAATAGATTAGATAAGCGAGATAAGTATGCTTTTAATCCTGAGTGTATTTCTGACCTTTGCATATTTATTCACCTCCCCGGGCTATCATGCTCATAACATCGTGTTCCGTTACATCCATTCCACTGAGTTCCCCGACAATTTCACGGTCCTTCATGACGATCAATCGAGAGCAGGTTCGAAGCATTTCGTCAATTTCTGAAGATATAAATGTCAGGCTCATTCCCTCTTCAGCGAGCTCGAGCACAAGTTTTTGAATCTCCACCTTGGTTCCGACATCGATTCCCCGTGTAGGTTCATCGAGGATCAGGTACATGGGGTGCGTAAGTAGCCAGCGCGCTAGAATGACCTTCTGCTGATTGCCGCCAGAAAGAGATGCGATTGGCGTGTTGATGGACGGTGTTTTAATGCTCAGTTTCTGTATATACTGGTTAGAAAATTCCTCAGCCTGTTTCCTCGAAAGAGGCCTAGAAAAGCCTTTCATGACCTGCAAGGCTAGAATAATGTTGTCGCGAACCGAAAGCTCGGTAATGATTCCGTCGCCTTTGCGGTCCTCTGGTAGATAGCCGATTCCCTGTTTCATGGCGTTTAGGGGCGATTTGATCTTCACTTTCTTACCTTTCATTTTGACTTCACCGCCCGTCACCTTGTCGGCGGCGAAGATTGCGCGAGCACTTTCGCTGCGCCCGGAGCCGATCAGCCCGACAAACCCATTTACCTCGCCTTTTTGTATATTGAAATCGAATGGCCTTACCCCGGCGGCACTCGAAAGTGCCGTAGCCTCGTATACCGGTACAATGCTGTCAGATTTAAGCGGCTCATGTTTTTTTATCTTAGAGATATCACTCAGTGCCTTCCCCATCATCTTCGAGATAAGCTCGATTTGGGGAAGCACAGATGCTTGGTATTCGCCGATCAACGCTCCATTGCGAAGCACCGTAATCTTGTCGCTGATCTCGTATACCTGATCGATAAAGTGGGTAATGAAGATGATCCCCACACCCCTGGACTTAAGTTCGCGCATGAGGTCGAAGATTTTTTTTACCTCATCTTCGTCAAGTGAAGACGTCGGTTCATCAAGAATGAGAATCTTGCAATCCATATCGACCGCGCGGGCAATCGCAATCATCTGCTGGACCGCCAGCGAACAGCTTGAAAGTTCCTGGGTCGGGCTCGCTGGAATATCGAGGGAGTCGAGCATTTGTGCCGCCTTTTCGGTCATCTGCTTCCATTGGACGAAAGTGTGTTGGCCGCGACCTATAAACATATTCTCCGCCACGGTCAGATTGAGGCAAAGCGCTATTTCCTGATAGACCGTACCGATTCCCATGTCTTGCGCTTCCTTCGGCGACTTAAAGTGGATCGGCCTTCCATTTAAAGCAATCCGACCGGCGTCCTCTTCGTAAACCCCGGTTATGACCTTTATCAGTGTGGACTTGCCCGCTCCGTTTTCACCCACAATGGCATGGATCTCACCTTTTCGGAGCGCGAAGTCTACGTTATCCAGAGCTTTAACACCTGGAAATGATTTGCTGATACCCTCCATTTTGAGGAGTATATTTTCTGACACCAACTAAAGACCTCCTTACTGGTACTATAAAAACAGTGCGGTGTGCGGATCTAGTCCGGCACACCGCACTGCAGTTGTCAAATCTTACCAAAAAACAACTACCTTGAAAACAACTACCTTGTTATCACACCCGCACCAGGATCGTCATTGATACCCCAATCATCGATGTCTTCGTCGGTTATCGTGTCAGTATCAAAGAGCAATTCTTCCTGATAGATGATTCCGTCGGGGATATCACCACTTTGGATCCACCTAGAAATCTCGGCTGCCTGACGTGGATTACACTGCATGTCGGCGTCCCAGTAACCTTCCTGTACGTTCCTAAGTGCAAAACGGTTAAAGTCAAAACCAATTATCTTGACATCGCCGTCCTTGCCATGGCTGATACCAGCTGCCTCGAGCGCCTGAACAGCGCCTTGCGCCATACCGTCGTTCTCCGCGTAAATGACGTTGAAATCCTTGCCTGCAGCAATTGCGGCTTCAACCACTTTACGGGCTTCCTCAAGACTCCAAGTGTCTCCACCTGTTCCATCGGCTACTATAGTGAGTTCACCAGCTGCTTCGGCATCGAGCACTGCTTGGCTACGACCTATTTCAGCCGCGCAACCCAACTGACCACGAATAAGGACTAGATTGATCGGCTTCGGAACATTTTCCAACACCCAGTCTACTGCCGTTGCACCCTCATAAGCCATATCCGAGAGAAGTGCTGCTTGATAGTTCGAGGGATCTGTATCAATCGCACGGTCAAAGAGAATAACCGTAACGCCTGCGTCTTTTGCAGACTCTAAGGTGTCGTCCCATCCAGACGCGTTTGCGGCCGAGATCAGGAGATAGTCCACTCCATCTCGAATGTACCCTGTGGCTGCAGCGATCTGCTCGCTGTTGTCCGAGGTGTTAGTCTGTTTTGCGTCATAGCCGTTCTCCTCTGAGAAGACATTATCCATGTCTTCAACATTGGCCTGACGGTAGCCTGATTCTTCCGGCGGCAGATTTACGATGCCGACCTTGATCAGCTCCGTTACTGCGGCTGCTTCTTCTACTTCTTCTGCTGCTTCCTCCACTGCTGCTCCTGCTTTTTCACAACCTATAAGTGAAAACATTGCGATCATTGAAACACTTAATAATAATACTACTATCCATAATAATGATTTCTTCATTTTAAAATTCAAACCTCCTATTAATAATAATTCTAACTACAATAGTTTTTTTCTACAAACCACCTCCTATTATTCTTTTCTTTTTTATCATCTCTATTAATTTTCTTTCAAGATTTGTTTCTAATATACTTTTGTATTAGTCAGACTGAACAAATCTCTTTATTTTATAACTTTCACCTCCTCTTATTTTTTTATTATTTTTAATTGAAATAATTTTTAGTTTTAGAAAAATTTTCTCTTTTCTTGAATTTTGTTGGATAATTATTAATAGTTTTTATATTTTATATTTAGAGTTAGTAATTTTACATAACATTTCATAAAATGTCAAATTTTTTCCTTTTTTGACATGTAAGCGCTGAATTTATTATGTATATCCCAGAGGTAAGCGCAAATCAATAATTTTTTGCCTGAAAGATCAACCAGCCCTACAATTGAAATCCGGAAATAATATATAATAGAAATCAAGACACAATAAATAAAGCTGGCTTTGTATTTAAAGCCAGCTTTATTACTTTATTTATATTGCCTGTTGTTATCAAAACAACCTTACATCGGCATTCCGCCCGGATAGCCACCGCCTCCAGGAGGCATCATAGGACCTTTATCCTTCTCAGGCTTTTCAGCCACAACAACCTCGGTTGTAAGAAGCAGCGCTGCTATTGAAGCTGCGTTCTGGAGTGCGCTCCTGGTAACCTTGGCAGGATCAATGATCCCTGCGTCTATCATATTTACATACTTTCCGTTTAAAGCATCCAGACCTTCACCTTGAGGCAGTGATTTTACTTTCTCCACTACAACCGATCCTTCCATGCCTGCGTTTGCGGCAATCTGCTTTAGCGGTTCCTCCAGAGCTTTGGCGACAATGGCAGCACCTGTTTTGACATCACCTTCAAATTTGCTTAGATCGATTTTTGGGATTATATTTATAAGAACCACTCCTCCGCCTGAAACAATTCCTTCTTCAACTGCAGCTTTGGTTGCCGACAGGGCATCTTCTATTCTGTGTTTTTTCTCCTTTAATTCTACTTCCGTAGCGGCTCCTACTCTTATTACAGCAACACCACCAGATAGTTTTGCCAGCCTTTCCTGAAGTTTTTCCTTGTCAAAATCCGAATCACTCTGCTCTATTTCATTTTTAATCTGTTTTATCCTGCCTTTTATGGCGTTAGCCGAACCTTTTCCCTCGACTATGGTCGTATTTTCTTTGTCTACCTTTATCTGCCTGGCTGAACCAAGCATATCCAGGGTGATGTTTTCTAATTTTACGCCTATTTCCTCACTTATTACTCTTCCGTCAGTGACTATGGCAATATCCTCAAGCATTGCTTTTCTTCTGTCTCCGAATCCGGGAGCCTTTACTGCAACTGCGGTAAGAGTGCCTCTTAACTTATTTACTACAATAGTTGCCAGTGCTTCTCCTTCTACATCTTCGGCAATTATAAGAAGGGGCTTGCCGGACTGCTGGATCTTTTCTAGAACAGGAACCAGATCTCCCACTGCTGCTATTTTCTGATTTACAATAAGAATATAAGGATCATTTAAAACTGCTTCCATTCTTTCAGCATCGGTAACCATATACGGAGAAAGATATCCTTTATCAAACTGCAGTCCTTCTACCAGTTCTATCTCAATACCGAACTTATTTGATTCTTCAACAGTAATAACTCCGTCTTTACCGACCTTGTCCATTGCATCAGCTATGGTATTTCCTATTTTTTCATCTGCTGCCGATATAGCCGCAACCTCGGCTATTTTCTTTTTATCGGTAGCTATGTCCTTGCTCATTTGGCCTATCTGGTCAACCACTATATTGACTGCTTCTTCCATACCCTTTTTCAACTGCAGAGGATTTGCACCTGCAGCCACATTCCTCAAACCTTCTTTTACCATAGCCTGTGCCAGCAGAGTCGCAGTTGTGGTGCCATCTCCTGCAACATCGTTAGTCTTGGTAGCCACTTCCTTCAGAAGCTGGACTCCTGCATTTTCAAATACATCTTCAACATCGATTTCCCGTGCAATAGTCACACCGTCATTGGTGATGGTTGGGGCACCGTACTTTTTATCCAGTACTACATTCCTGCCCTTTGGCCCAAGTGTAACTTTAATTGCATCCGCAATTATATTTACGCCTCTTTCCAAAGCTCTTCTTGAGACCTCATCATACTTAAGCTCTTTAGCCATTACTTTCTAACCTCCTTTTAAAAAATAAAAACTTTTAATCTACAATTGCCAGAACATCGCTCTCTTTTATAATCAGATGTTCCTCACCGTCAATTTTTACTTCCGTTCCCGAATATTTGGAATAAAGGACTACGTCCCCGACCTTTACTTCCATAGGGATCTTCTTGCCCTTATCATCCTTTGCTCCCTCACCGACCGCAATTACTTTACCTTCCTGGGGTTTTTCTTTTGCAGAATCCGGAAGAACGATCCCGCTTTTAGTCTTCTCTTCACTGGGGTTCGGTTTTACTAACAATCTGTCACCAAGTGGTCTGTATCCCATTACTTTTCCTCCTTCTTAAAAAAATACATTTGTGTAAAAACACATAACAAAGCCAGCACTCTCTTATTTAGACTGCTGACATTAAGAAATAATATTATAATGAAATTAAAAAATCAAGAATAAAACCGTAGAAATTTAAAATTTTTAAAGCAGGTCAAAATCGGTATGTAATAAAGCCATTTTTGGGCGCTATCAGACAGCTATAAGTCGCTTCTGGAATATACATCGACTTCCAGACTGTCAAAATTTTCCTTACGGTACTTATAATATCCCAGGCATGCGACCATCGCGGCATTATCCGTACACAGATAGACAGGGGGAATCAATATCTTTAGATTATTTTTTCTTCCTTTTCCTTCCAGCTCTTCCCTGAGTCTGCTGTTGGCGGCAACTCCACCGCTTACCAGGACGCCACTTACATTAAATCTCCTGCAGGCCCTAATAGTTTTTTCGGTCAAAACCTCCACTATAGATTTCTGAAAACTTGAAACCAGGCCGGGTATATTTTCCTCAGCCATAAGTTTCGGTTCCTTTTTTGTTCTGTAAATCAAAGATGTCTTAAGCCCGCTAAAACTAAAATTAAAGTCCCCGCTGTCTATCATCGGTCTTGGGAGATCTATGTAATCGGGGTCTCCCTTCTCAGACAGCTTCTCTATCACAGGACCTCCCGGGTAGCCAAGACCCAGATATCTTGCAATCTTGTCAAATGCTTCTCCGGCAGCATCATCAACAGTATGACCGATCTCTTCTATATGCCAGCTCCTGTTTACAAAATACAGGCTCGTGTGACCCCCCGATACGATAAGGGCTATAAATCCGCCTGCTATATCAGGATTTTCAAGGACATTGGAATAAATATGAGCTTCAAGATGGTTTGCTGCCATAAGCGGTATTCCTTTTGAATAACTTATGGCTTTAGCCGCGCCCACTCCGACCAGGAGCGAACCTATTAGGCCCGGCCTGTTGGTGACACTTACCGCATCAATACTTTCAAGGCCGACTCCGGCTTTTTCCAGTGCTTCCCTTATTACTATATCTATCACTTCTATATGCTTCCTTGAGGCTATCTCCGGGACGATCCCGCCGTACTTTCTATGGATCTCATCCTGTGAAGAAACTATATTTGAAAGTATTTCAGAACCGTTCCTTACCACTGATGCACAGGTATCATCACAGGAGGTCTCGATACCAAGTATATATATATCTTTTTTATTATTATTTTTATTTCTTTTGTATTCCAATTTATCTTTAAATATGTCTTTCTATCCTACCGGCTGCTGCCGGCTGTTTTTCTTCTGCCTTCCAAAGGGTACGAATTCCCTGATATAAACAGGAACAAGATTCTTGGGTTCGACCTCCCTGATCTTATTGAAATAGGCGCAGATATTTAAATATCCCGCATGCGGGTAAATATTTTTCCTGTCCAGGTAGAAACCCTTATTCTGCCTTATGATATATCCCAGTATCTTGCCATAACCTTCCCAGCAGCTCCCGCCGATAATCATAACGGGACTATGGTATTCGTCTTTAGCTTCCGGTATTTTTAATACTTCACCGGTAAATAGTCCCTCCAAAACTTCTTTTAAGCCCCTTCCTGGAACCAGAAATCTTTTGCCTTCCCTTCTTATGACATAAGTTCTTTTTTCAACCTTTATTTTTGCCATATATTTTCTTTCACCGCAGGCCCCCGTGCTTATACTGTAAAATGCAAAATAGACCTCGCCTTTTCTCACATCAAGACAGGGCATTATAAGTACCGGGGTATTTCTACTTAGGAAGCGGATTATGAGACTGATGTTTTTTATACCTATTCCCAATGCAAAAGCGTCCAGCGAATTTATTCCAAAGGCAGGCTTTCCTTCCAGCCAGGATAACATCTTTATCACACTGACTCCTATTCTGGTACCGGTAAAATCTCCCGGGCCGAGATTCACACCAAAAGCGTCTATATCGCCCAGCGAAAGTCCGGCCTTAGACAAAGCGCTGTCCAGCAGGCCCATTACCCTTACCATATGCTTCATGCCGCTGCGGTCGACTGCCTCTGATAGCAACTTTTCATCCCTGCTTACAGCAACACTCAGATTTCTGGTACTGCTGTCTATGCTCAGGATATTCATAAGACTAATCCTCAACCTTTTCCATTATTTTTCTAAATCTGGAGAGCTTAAGATCCCAGTACAGGTTGCCACTTTTAAAAGTGATTTTCCTTTTTGTGGAAATATTACTGCTGTCTATCAAATATCTTAAATTTATCTCTAAAAATTCTTTTTTAACATAATCCTTTATCTTGTCTCCCCATTCAACACATATAATTGAAGAGCTGTCATAGAGATAATCTTCCAGCCCGGTCCCATTTATATCATCAATGTTTTCCAGCCGGTATAGATCTGCATGAACAAACTTCAACCGGTCATCGATATGATATTCATTTAATATGGTAAAACTCGGGCTTGAAAGATTTTCCTTAAGCCCCAATCCCCCAGCAAGACCTGATATAAAGGTGGTTTTTCCGCCGCCCAGCTCTCCGGTGAAAAGAATGATACTGCCTTTTGAGAGAAATCTTGAAAGCTTTTTTCCGAGGTCTTTTGTGAAATCAGCAGAATTCGAAATAATCTCTATTTGCATGTTAGAAAAGCCCTAATTGTTCGTCTTTTTCCTGTTTGTCTTCTAAAGTGTCAGATTCCAGATATGAAACGCCTTCTTCTGAATCAGAGATCTCACCACCCGAATCAATCAACCTTTTTATCTTTTGAAAATCCTCCTTTAAGACCCCCATCTTTGATGGTGTATAAAGAGCCGCCGCCGGATGGTTTATGGGCATTATAATATGATTTCCGACCCTGAAGATCTTGCCTCTTAGGCTGCTGATACCCTTATCGGTATTAAGTAGAAGCTGCGTGGAAAATCTACCCATGGTGCAGATTATTTTAGGATCGATTATTTTTATCTGCTCCATTAAATAACCCTTGCAGGTATCTATTTCTTCTATCCTCGGATCTCTGTTGCCGGGAGGCCTGCATTTTAACACATTTGCTATAAAAATTTCGCTCCTGTCATATCCGATTGAACCAAGAAGCTCATCAAGCAGCTTCCCTGCCTGCCCCACAAAAGGCAGCCCCTGCAAGTCTTCATTTTTTCCCGGAGCTTCACCCACAAACATTACTTTTGCATCGGCGCTTCCGCTCCCGAAAACAAACTTAGTCCTTACTTTGGAAAGTTCACACCTATCGCAATCCCTGATTTTAAGATAAAACTCCTTTAATTTTTCCCTTTTATCATTGGCTTCCATAATACCTTCCTAAAACTATTCCATATCTGTATCTATTTATAACCTATAATATTATATACTTCAACATTTATGTATTACACATTTACAAAAAGAAAAATTTCTTCTATCATCTTAGCAGGAAAGGCAGTATTTAAAGCAATAATATAAAAAAGGATTTAAACATGAAAACAAAAACAACAATCTTTATCGCCATTACAGCACTTGCTCTGATATCACTTGCAGGATGCACATTACTTGAAACAGGCCCCTTAGAAGTCAGTGAAGTCACCGTTTGCAAAGATCTGGATACCGAATATAAGCCTGTAGGGCCTACGGATACTTTCTCAGCAGGAACTCAGATTATTAATATATCAGTTAAAGTCGATAATATCACTCCTGAAGATAAATTGACTACCAGATGGAATTATGTTGAGACCGGTGAAGATATCGACTTTACTGATTTTTACCCGGAAGAATCCGGTTCCGGTTACGTAGGCTTTAGCTTGACTATAGACGAGGGGTTTCCCTCAGGAAGATATAACGCATTAGTCTATATAAATGATGAGATAGTGGAAACGGTAGAATTTAAGGTGGAGTGAGAAACCTTCATAATAAATAAATAGTTTTTAATTTTAAATTCAGCTACTTAATATTCTTAAAATACAGCATTATCCCAATATATTGAGATACTGGGTAGATATATAAAAAGGTACAATTCTAATTAGAACTGTTATTATAATAATATTATTGTGCCTTATCATTAAATCTTAT
>Ga0307426_1001184_pt1 | contig 17423 bp, 11 predicted proteins | sample SalMarWE160340MG_FD_202165 | JGI IMG/M metagenome (GOLD analysis project Ga0307426, IMG submission 202165) | Salt marsh sediment microbial communities from the Plum Island Ecosystem LTER, Massachusetts, United States - WE1603-40 | ecosystem: Environmental > Aquatic > Marine > Intertidal zone >... | reverse complement strand
AATTATCGATATACCAAAGATCCAATTTAATTCGCTGTTCGACATCCCAAACCGTGGGTGTCTGCCCTCGATATCCATGCACCTGCGCCCATCCGGTCAGGCCTGGCTTGACGTGATGTCGATAGGCATAGTTGCCAACTATTTTGTCAAACTTATTGTCGTGCGCCATTGCATGGGGGCGCGGTCCAACAGCTGACATGCTTCCCTGCAGAACATTTATCAGCTGAGGCAGCTCGTCGATACTAGTGCGTCGCAGCCAACTTCCAATGGGGGTTATGCGAACATCGTTGGGCTCGGCTTGGACGATATTTTCGCCATCCTCCAGGACTGACATCGTTCTAAATTTAAAGATTTTGAACGGCCTGCCATTAAACCCGCGGCGCCGCTGCCGGAAAATAATCGGTCCCGGCGAATCGAGCTTGATCGCGACGGCTGTCATCAAAAATAGCGGCATCAGCGCTACCAGCGCTATGCTCGCAATCACAAGATCGGATACGCGCTTAACTGCCCGCTCGAACAAGGTTCGCGGCCCGCGCTGCAATTCAATAGTTACATTTTCGCCAATGGTATGGGACGGAAACTTGAAAAGCTCCGACATTGGCCCCACTGGAACGAGATTGACCGGTAACGGAAGCACCCGCAGCTCCGACAACAAGCCGCTCAGTTCCGGCCAATGCTCGAGATCAGCGGCGACGACAACTTCTTCGACGTCCGAACCGCGGAGAGAAGATACGGCTTGCGCGATGACTTTCTGCTGGTGCTTCGTGTTGTTGCGATCGGCGGAAAGGATGAATTGCTGAACTGGCTGGAGGCCATGCCGCGCCAGCATTCCGAGAAGTCCTGGTTCGTCGACGAAAACTCGTTCTGCGATCAGACCGACCTTGCGGCTGGAAAATCTGCTTACCCTCAGTCCGTCAGCGAGAAAAATCCGCCAACCGCCTCGGGCCGCAATCAAAGCCACAAGGCCGGAAGTAGCAAAACACAGTACTGTGCCGCGTGAGAAAATTCCTCCCACTTTCATTACGAAGCCGATAGCTGTGAGAAAAAGAAACACTAACGTCCACGTTATCGCAACTGTGCGAATTTGAGATTTGAAATTCAACAACGCGGATAGATTGTAGATTTCGTGGATTTTCCCCCATGTAATGAACAGAGCCGCAACCACGGCCGCAAAGCCGACATGTATTGTAACATCCCCGATCACACCATTAATGGCGAAATTATAAATAGCACCGCTGAGCACACTCGTTGAAAAGATGAGCAGCGCGTCGCAGACCATCGCAAGCGTTGCGACTGTTCGATACGAAATTGTTCGGTAGGCTGGTGTTCGGTAGGTTGGCAGCAGCAGTGAGTCCTGCAGCTGACCGTGAGCGGAATTCTCAGGCAAGCGAAAATCGGCTTTAAGATAATCTGTCGACATCACAACAACGCTAACTGCGCCACCTTTACTTCGTTTTCTACGGTTGACGCGCGCTTCATTTTTGAAGCAGCGTTCGGTTACAAGCTAATTCGTGCTCCGAGAAAAAGCTCAAAATATTTTGTATTATATTAACCTTTATTCGTCGCTGTGGCAACAGCGCAACAGTAGGAATGTAGGTTAAAATTCCTTTCGTGTCGAGGAGCCAGCGGTCTTGCTCGGCAATCTCAATTTGGTGGCATATTGGCCGGGCAGCTCAGGCCAACGCTCCTGGCTGTGTACTGACGGTTACGGGCGTGTCCCGCATATGCCGTAGCGCACAGGCATAGGCGGACGCGGATCTAAACTAGCAACATCAGCAAGCGAACTATTGGAGAGATAGCCTCGGCCACTCCACAAAGCCGAAACAATTTCTTCATTTTTAATTGTCTGCAAGTGAATAGTTCATCCGGGACATCCAACGCGCATTGCCTGACAGCAAACGACGGTGGTCTGCCCTTGGTAAAAAAATCGGCATAAAGCCCGCATTAGACGGCACCCTGAGGAAGGCCGTGGTTCAGAAGCGCGCAAGCCGATCCACGAACCGCTTAAACGATGATGCAACCGGCTGTTGAGAGGCAATCGACTTCGGGGCACGCTTGTTTTTTGTCTTCGCTTGCGGTGCCGGCGAAACGCCATACCGCGAATAAGAATAGGGATAGTATCCAGGGGCGGCATCTGCCGCCTTGTTGAGGACCACACGCACAACTGGTGTCGATTCAAGATGTTTGTTGCACTCTTTGATTTGCGGCGCGGTCGAGAAGCCAGCCGCCGCTACGAAAAGAACGCAATCGATTTGCGGAAGGACCGATATCACGTCGTCACTCACCAATATTGGTGGCAAGTCAAGAATCACTGTCCAAGCTTTGAAATGGCGCTTAATATCATTCAAGAGAGTACTCATTGCGCGTGAGGTCATCCACTCGGATGAATTTAGTACCGACCTCTCACACGGCAGCACTAATAATCTTGAATTGCCAATACGAGCGGGCACAATTGCGCGCGCTAAAATAGATTTTCCTTCAAGTACGCTAATCAAACCTTGATTGCATCTTAAGCCTAGATGATTGGCGACCTGCGGCTGCTGAAGATCCATATCCACCAACAAGACCGATTTTTCCGGTTGGCGCGCGATGCTAAGCGCCAAATTGGTCGCAATTACAGATTTTCCGCAACCTGCCGTCGGAGATATGACACCGAGAAGTTGCCAGGAATTCGCATCCATCGTTTGTAGGACCTGCGTTCGCAACATATCGAAAGATTTTGAACGCTGGTCCACGACATCGTGCGATATGACCCTGTTGGATTCCAGGTGCGCGCCATCAAGCATGACATCACTTCGCGGCGACGTGCCGGAGTTATCCGCATGCGCCCGAAATTGCACCTGCTGCCGAGCAGCTCCTAATTGCGGCTGCGTCTGCCTATCCGAGCCGCGGTGTCCCTTGGCGCGTTCAACAGCTTTTCTTATATGCTCCATCGGCTCCATGCGGCTATCTCGCGGTTCTTTTATGCTGGTGGTTTACGCAAACAGCTTTGCCATGATTTTTTGAAATAAAATATCGGGAGGCGGCAATAGGAAAAGTATAGCTATCAATCCAACGATGATAACGACAGTCAGTATGGCGACCGATGTTATGATTTTTGTCTTCCTGCGCTGCACTTCTGCCTGCGTAAAAATGTAAGGAATCGATACGACCAAGTGGCTGTCGACGAGTGAAAAGAGGTCAGTGCTGCGATAGATGGACTGATCAATCATTTCTGCGCCAAATGCCAAGCCGCCGCCAGCCATCAGCGCGAGAGCAACCATGAACGCGAAAATCTTTGGCCTGTTCGGACTGACCGGCTTTTGCGGCACTGTAGGCTGTTCGATAACTTCCAAGCGTTCTGAAATTTGACCTCTTTCGAGGCTCTCGCCGAGACGGGCGGCCGAAAGTTTCTGGGTAGCCCTGTTCAATTCATCCTTTAAACTTAGCCTTTGTGTTTGAAGCGCATCGAGTCCCATTGGTCTTGCAGTTGCCGAGGCAGTAGATGTCGAGCCAGTAGCAGCTTGCGTTTCAGGCGTATCCGTCTTTGCATTCTTCGTGTCGGCAGATTTCTCCAGTGCCTTGATCTTCCGCTTCAGCGCCACAATATCAGGATGTGAGTTTGAATAAGTTGCACTCAGCAGAAGAAGTTGCGCCCTGAGCGCGGCGAGTCCTTTTCCATCGTCCAACAATGATGTGTCGGTGAGCGTGTCCATGCGCGCTTGCCTGAACTTGGCAATTTGCGCGTCGTTTGCAGCAAGTTGGGTCTCCAGTCTCTTGACTTCTCTGGCAAGAAACCTCGTTGTTTCACTCGCAAATTGGGTACGTGAGCGAACGTCCTCTCTCAAGATCATGGTGACCAATTCATTTGCCACCTTCGTTGCAACAACAGGCTGCTCGTATTCAAAGCCGACTGTAAAAGCTATGGCGTCCTTGCGCTGACCTTGTAGCTTGAGTTCCGACGGCTTTATTACCGTTCTCTTGCGGGCGAAGTCGACGATTTCAGTTCCCGATAAACGCTCTTGCCAACCGGGGGCCAGCTGGAATTTTCTTGCAAGCGTTAGCAGGTTATCCCTGGTCATGATGCGCTGCTCGATGACCCGTATGCGGTCATTCGCGAGAGCAGCGACGGTGGGCCGAACAAGATCCTTTGGAATTTCCTGAGATTCGACAAGTATCGTGCCGTGCGCAAGATATTTCGCCGGCCACGCGGCGGTCAGCAAAGATCCAATTGCGAGTACAAGCAGGAAAGGGATCGCAAAATAGAGCGCCCGTCGCTTTGCAACCTCGTAGAAATACGAAAGCGTCAGAAACTGGCCGCTATCATTATCCTGACGGTACTCTTGATACGACTGTCTTTCGAGCATCGGTACCCAACATTACGGTAAGGCGGCGACGAGATACAAAAAACCCCTTGCGGTCTACTCGTACCAGCTGTCATCCCGCGATGAACCGGCACGTGCCGCCCGGACCTGCCAATCTACCATCGTTAATGGATTATTATTACCAAAAGACGAGGCGCAAGTAAGGGCTAGTTTTGCATGGAAGCCGATTGAAGTTAACTAGAATGGGGCCTCGGGTTCCGACGGTAGGGAGGGCCGTCTGGAATAAAATCCGCAACCGATCACATTGCCACGTGCTCGAGGAACAGCCATGGCTGTCTACAACCCCCTGAAATCGATAGGGTTATTGACCGACAAATAAGCAGTTGCGTATCAGCCACAATTGGCCTGCATCTTCCGAAGCTTTCAAAATAGTCACTTTGACTGTGTTAAGCTTTTGAAAAAGAAGGACGATGGGCGAAAACGAATAGGTAAGGCAGACCAGATGAACCTTCTTGCGTGGGTGATCGTCGAAACCAAGGGATAAAAACCAGCCGCGTTAATACCGTAGTCGGCCCCTTAAGCCAACGCGCATGGGTAACCAAAACTGGGAATTGCATTGGCGAAAACCCAGTATTTCAGGCACTTTCCATGGACAAGTTCCGCTGAGCGGATTGAAATGCGCGACCGTAACTTTAATGGCGTCGCTCGAAGTTTAAACGTCGCCGCGACCACCGGCCCGTGGCAAGCGTTGCCGTTCGGCATCAGGTCAGCCGAAATCTGCGGTATGAATGCTGCGGTTACATTCGTGGGCGATGACCTTCGTTCGCAGCAGCACACGACCAAGCCACTAAGTCACATTGAGCTCAAGAGCGCCCAATTTATCGCTGCATTTCAATTACCGCGCAGTCAAACAATACCGATCAAGGATCACTGATGTACGAGGCCTATTACGGGCTCCGGGAAAAGCCATTCTCGATCTTGCCGGATCCGGACCTGATTTATTGGGGCCGGACGCACCGCATGGCGTTTTCCATGCTCGAGTTTGGCGTAATGAACAACGCTCAATTCACTGTGATTACCGGCGAAATTGGTTCAGGCAAAACTACTCTTGTTCGACATCTCCTGAGAAAGCTCGACCCGAGGACAACAAATGTCGGTCTGATCTCGAACACGCCACAGGGAAGGGAAGAGCTGCTGCGATGGATCATGGTCGCATTGGATTTACCGTCCGAGGGAACGACTTCCGCATTGCTCAAGAGCTTTCAGGACTTTCTACACGCCCAACGTCCCACGGGTCACCGCACCATATTGATTGTCGACGAAGCCCAGAATCTGGGGGAGCAAGCCCTCGAAGCGCTTAGGATGCTTTCCAATATCAATGTCGACAAATATCAGTATCTGCAATTGGTCCTCGTTGGGCAGCCACAGCTGAAGGATATGCTTTGCAGGCCGCAATTGCTCCAGTTTGCTCAGCGGGTATCATCGGACTTTCATCTCAAACCGTTAGCTCAAAACGAGGTAGCAGAATACATTGATTTCCGCCTCAGCGCTGTTGGATCGCGCGTTCACCTTTTTTCAGACGAGGCCTGCATGAAGATTGCCGAGGCCAGTCTCGGCATTCCGCGCGTGATTAACATTCTATGCGACACGGCCTTAATTTACGGTTTCTCAACCGGAGCCAAGCTCATCACCAGCAAACTGGTCGGCGAGGTTATCGAGGATAAACGGAATTTCGGAATTTTTCCGCTGAATAACGAAATGGTAAGATCACCTTGAATTTGTTGATATAATTCACACGGATATTGTTGAAATAAAAGGTGGGGGACAATAGGATCGGTTGTGTGGGAGGGGTTTCGATGCGCGTATTGTTGGCGTTGCTGTTTTTTTGCGGGTTTTTGACGAGTGCGATGGCACAAATCGAGCCTTTGCACCCCGGTGATACCATTCAAATTTCAGTTTGGCAGGACCCAAAGCTCAACCGCCAGGTGGTTATCGGCCCGGACGGAATGATTTCATTCCCATTGGCGGGACATATTCAGGCCGGTGGATTGACGCCGCAAGCTCTCGAGAATGTGCTGCGGCGGCGGCTTCAGAAAAATTATACCAGCCATTTGGACATCACGGTTTCGCTGGCGGCGGTAAACCGGGAAGAGCAGGTCGAAACAAAGCCAAGAGTTTACATTACCGGCGAGATCCTAAAACCGGGGCCGTATATCATTCGAGCAGACACCAGCGTCATTCAAGCGCTCGCGCTCGCGGGCGGTCTTGGTCCTTTCGCGGCAAGCAAGCGAATTCAAATTCATCGGCAGCTCAACGGGACAGATTCGATTTTCCTGTTTAACTACAACGCTTACGTGGAAGGGACCAATACGGCAGACAATATCAATCTTCGATCGGGCGACGTCATTATCGTTCCGCAAAGAGGTCTGTTCGAATGAACCGTGTGCGTAGACAGTAACTGTTCCGTATAGGACCGTTGTGTTGTGAAAAGGTCGGTCTTACTCGCATGTCTTTCGCTGGGTGTTCTTGCGCCCGGTGCTTTCGCTGCTGATTATTCGGTCACCGGCAGGATCGGCGAATCCGTCACCGGGAGCGACAACTATTTCCTATCGAATTCACCGATTGGTTCTACGTTTAAATCGGTGACTGCAGGAAATCTAGATTTTCGTGCCAGAACGCCAGACACGCGGCTACTCTTGGACACTAATTTTAGCTTTTACGATTACTTCGGATCAGGCGCTGCAGCTACGTCGCCCAAGAGTGGATTTCCGGCTGGGGCAAGGTTCGCGGTCGACCATACAAGCGAGCTCAACAAGTATAATTTTGCGGCGTCATGGCATCGCGCGGAAGTCGCTACGACGCAATTGACCGAAAGCGGAATCGTGACCGCTCGCGGTTTCCTCGACAGCTATGGAGTCGGCGGCGGCGTAACACACGACGTCAATCGCACGGATTCGATTGGGCTATCGGCTCACGCGAGCACGGTTAAATTTACCAATTCTACGCAGACGCCCTATACAGACGTCGCGACGGCGGCAACCTGGAACCATAGCTTCACCCCGACGACCGCGCTCACCACCACGGCGAGCTTTGACTGGTATGACGCCAACGATACCGCCAATAGCCAACGGTATTTCTGGCAGATAATCACCGCGCTACGAACGCGGCTTTCAGAACGCCTGAGTTTCAATGGGTCTATCGGCGCAGGATTTTCCAACACTCGGCAAAATGCCAGCGTGCCGATCGGCCCAACCAGCATCACGTCATTCCGTTCCGGCACAAATAGCAGCGTGCAGGCCTATGTCGGATTGACCTATCGACTGCTTAAGACCACGTCGGTTTCGTTTACGGCCGGCCAAGGCCTCGTGCCAACGACCTATGGCGCGTTGCAGACCATTTCGACGATCGGACTCGGCTTGAGTCACCAAATTAACGAACTGTCCAATCTGTCATTTGCAACGCATTTCGCTCATAATGATCTCAATGGATTCACCTCAGACCTTTTCTCGGTGCAAGTCGGCTATGGATACCGGCTGACACCTGCCTTGGGCGCGCATCTTTCATATACCTATGAGCAGCGCAATGACTCGACCGGTTTTGCGGATGCGAGCATCGCACTTGTTACGTTGAATTATGACTTCACGCTGTTGGGTAACCCGACCAAGCATGATGAAAGAGAAGCCGAAGCACAACGGGCAAGGCTGAGGCAAAGAGCGGTGCAGGCGTTTCCCGGCTTGCTTTGAGTTCCAAGGTCTGTGGTGTGTGTCCGATAGGTGCAAGAAAACTTGCAGAACGCTTGCACGCTTTATGCAAGCGCGGTTGGCCAAAAATATTTGCCTCGGGAACGAGAGGCTTGGAAAAGTTCGAACTGCCAAAGTATCTTAATGAATTCAATGGTGTATCGATACCGGATGTAAACATCTTCGACGATATCGATGCCGGCACCATAGTTTTATTGTTTTTTGCAATTGGCCCGCACCACTGGCTCTAGCATGGCGACAAATTTTTCGTCTCCTGCCGGAGAAAAATGACCTTGATCAACGAAGTCAGTATCTCGGAATTCGTCAATCGGAGGAATGAATGCAGGGATATCAAGTTCTTCAGCGGTCTCTTCGAGAATTTTGTTGAAATGCGCCTGAAGTGGCCACGCGTCAGTCCCTCGAACAAGTCCCCACCATTCAACTTTTGCCCTTGCACCTGGTCCAAGCAGAGCCCGGTTCAGAAGCTGTCCGACAAAAATGCTAGTGATCCCGCGTTGTTTGTTAATTGCAGCTATTGCTTTTAGGTTTGTACGAAAAATATTTTCCAGGCGCTTATCGTTGCCTTGCCCGGGTGGCTTATCAGAAAGATTTTCTGCCATTGGTATTATCTCTATCCACGATTGTAATTGGCGAAATGCTATTTGACTCAACGGAGATATCCTGGCTGCCAGCGGTAGCTCGCGTATTGTTTCGGCTTTTTTCAGTTGATGCCAATTGGCGTATGCCGGATCAAGATTGGGAAGATGAGCATTGTGAATGTCATTCCAGCCTTCGTAGTAGACGGCGCATTGAGGTTTAACGTTATAAGAGTTTAGATAGAAAAGTGTCTGGATAAGGTTTTCTACGGTGGAGTATCCGACAACCCCATGATTTAACACTGCGTATTGGTCACCAAGTTTGCGTTCGAGCATGTCCGGCCACGTTTGACCATTGGCGACACCAAGACCATATGTCGTAGACCCTCCAACAGCCGCGATTACGATTTTTTGCGCTAGTCGATTTCTATCTCGCTCAGCTCCGCGCAGACCATAACTGTCGTGCTGAATCTTGAATGGTGACAATCGCAAGAAGTCGGGTGTCGGCACATAACCGAGAAGTGGATGAAATCTAAACTCGCTCGATCGGTCATCGCTAAGTCGCTCGACCAAGGGCAGCATGGATTTCTTCAAAATGTGTGTTTTCTCTAAAACTGCTGTGCCCAATCCCAATGAGATTTCGAGGAAACATAATGCAATCAACGACCACGCAAGCTTAGGTATGAAACTCAACGCTGCGGCTATCAGCGCAATCGACCCAACATACAAAAAGTACCAGAACCGGTAGGTGTCCCAACCGAGTCTGCCAAAAAGAGCCGCGCTCACCATGACACCAATAGTCAAAAGTAGAAAAAAGGTGGCAGTGGCAAACGGAAATGCCCGATTGAAGTCGTAGGGCTTAGTAAACCCATAAAATGATTTCATTTTGGATTTTCCCTGACTACGGCAGCTAGAAAAACGCCTGTGACTTCAAGTCGGATGGGAGTGGGTGACCTCAAGCCTGTGCCACTTATACTGTGGTCGCCGATGTAGTCGACTTAGTCTTAAAGCCCACGTGAAACGGCGCTGCGTTTCAGCAGAAAAGCGGATCTGTGCGATGCGCCATGATTGAAGACCATAATATCGATTAGCGCACATTGGCGTCAGAACAGTCTGGGATGGATGGAGCAATCGCGGAGCCTTGGCTCAAAATAACGAGGCAGCCAAACAGACCCATTATCAGAAACATCGGCAATAGCCAATATTTTTTCGTGTGCTGAAAAAATAAAAGAACTCTGAAAAAAACGACATAGCAATTTGCTCCCAGAATCGATTTCTCTGAGCGACCCAACAGCCGGGCCCGAATCGTTGCCGACGTGGCGTAATGTGCCAAGTCTTTTGCAAACCAAACCAGTCGGGTAGCGAATTAGTCTCTTTGGATGAATTTTTATGTACTATATTGCCCCTGGCCCTGCGGCAACAGCTCGAGGACGAAGGGCATTCGCTGCTCAGCCCTTTTTCTTTTCCGACAATGCAGCATCGATTTTCTTTTTCAACTCAATGTCATGCGGCGCCAAGCTTAGTGCTTTTTTAAACTGTTCTGACGCCTTTGCGGCCTGTCCGGTTGCCAGGTAGGTCATTCCTAAATGGAAATGAACCAAAGGAACGTTGGGCAGTTGCGCCGCTGCGGCCTCGAGCAGCGAACTGGCAGATGTGTAGTCGCGGCGCTTATAGTCGACCCAGCCCATGGTATCTTTAAACTGAGGAACCTGTGAATTTTTGAGGAGCATAACGAGTGTTTTTGCTCGCTCCAGGCTGGCTTTGTCTGTGCGGTGGTCCGTAAGCAGGCTTGCCAAATTGTTCGCGATAATCATCGAGCCTGGTTGGTCTTTCAGCATGGCTTCATATTCGGCGATCGCCGGTTCGTAGTCGCTTTTCGCTTCCAACAGACCGGCCAAGGTTAGACGAAGAGCAAAGCTTTTCGGTTGCTGTTGCAACCCTGCGTGAATAATGCTCAAGGCGGCATCAATTTTTTTCTGCCGGATATAAAGGCCAGCCAGCGCCCGATAGCCGGCGGCTTCATTTGGCTGCTGCTTTATGGCGTCCTTAAAATCCTTTTCGGCTTGGCTCAAATTATTTTTTGCGAGCTGAATGGTTCCCTTAAGCACAATTGCCTCTGCATTACGAGGATTGGCTTTCAGTACCGACTGGATAAAGGCTTCCGCCTTGGCGATCTGCTTCGATTGAAGATAGACGCCAACCAACGCCGCCATCGGCTGGGTAGCCGCTGGATTGGCCTCATAGGCGCTTTGGAGAGCTGCTAAGCTCTGACCGAATTTTTTCTGTCCGCTGAAGGCGATTCCACTAATCTCGTCGGCAAGGACGCTTTTATCGCTTAACCGGTGGATTGCCTCCGCAACTGCATGCGCACCGATCCAATCTTGGCGTGCCAGTTTGTCCTGTGCCAGAGCCGATAATATGGCGATATTGTTGGGGTTGCGGCTGGCGAGATCGTTAAGCACGCTTTCCGCGTGTTCGGTCAAATTCCGGCGCCGCAAAAAAGCAACGTAGCTAAGGCCGTATGCCGGCGCGAATCCGGACGCTTTTGTTGCATCAAAGTAAGCCTTATCAGCGAGCTCAATCGAGCCGCTGCGTTCATACGCGAGCCCCAGAGTTGCCAGAAGCACCGGTGATTGTGGTTGATCATTGAGTGCAGCACGCAGGTCGGCAATGGCATCATCGGACCGCCCCCGGTCGATCCGAATGAGTGCGCGCAGCCTCAGGCCGTCGATGTTGCGGCTATCCGCGCCAAGAATTTCAGTAATCAATACTTCCGCTGCAGCGACGTTTTTTTTGTTGAGGTACATCTCTGCGAGTGTGATCCGGGCCGTCATAACGTCATCTGGGGAGCTCTTGCTGCTTTTGATAAGTTGTTCAAGCAGTTTAGTGCTCTCGGACACATTGCCCTGCGTAAAGTCGAGCTTCGCCAACGCGATCTGATACGGGAACACACTTCCCCCGGCTTTGATGCGCGAGACAAGCTCCGCACGTGCCGCAGCCGGCCCTTTCAGACCATTGAGAAGGCCAACCAGCTGAAGTTCGGCAGTGGTGTCGCCCGGATCTGCATCGACAACGGAGCGCAGTTCATGCAATGCATCATCGGGGCGCTTATGTACGAGGTAGAATCTAATCAATTGGGTTCGGAATACAGGTTCTTTTGGATGCAGTTCAACTAATCTCCGCAGCAATGTTTCCGCTTGCTGAGTATTGCCCATACGTTCGAGGATGTTGATTTTAAGCGCTATAATTCCAACATCGTCCTTATGAGCGGCTGCCACATTTTCAAGCGTTTGCAATGCGCCGCTTGAATCGCCTCGTGAAAACTTCGCGACAGCGAGGGCAGCATTTGCGTCTTCGTTGCCAGAATCAATCGCAAGCGCGCTTTGCGCCATCTGGATCGCCCCATCAATATCCTTGAGCTTAAAAAGAGTGGCCGCTTTAAGCGCAAGGATGTTTGCGTTTTTCGGCTCTAGTTTGCCGGCGTCATTCGCCAACTTAAGCGCGCGATCAAAGGCGCCACCCAACAATAGGAGCTTGCTAAGCTGCACTCTTGCTGCGACTTCTTTTGGGTCGAGCTCGATAATTTTTCGCAGACTTCCGGCAAGCGCTTGCCAATTGTGATCGTGCTCGTCGATTTTGGCAAGCGCCCGCCAAGCCTCGATCATGTCTCCTTTGAGCTGCAAGGCATTCCTCAGCTCCAGCCGCGCTTTTACAAACTCTTTCTTTGCAAGATAACTCATGCCGCTGTTGTAATAGTTCTGCGCACGCTGCTCGCGCGAGCTGCAGCCTGCAAATTGAAGCGCTGCCAGACCCACACATGCATAGAGGATGAGGGCGCGGGCCGAAGATCTGTTGAATAGCCTGAACATGACGGTTTTCTACGAGTGTTTGGCCTTGAGCGAACTCATCGCCGGTTTGATTTTCAGCGGTGCCCCGGTGGGCAAGTAGGCCGTAAGCTTCGGTACGACGACCTGTATGAAGTCTTGTAATCGCTTTTCAGCGTCGTGCTCGCTCTCACCAGGATAGAGCGGAGTTGTCAGACGTACTAAAGCGCCATCTGTCCGCTGCTTGAAAATAGCATCTCTGAGCAAATATAGCTTGGACCAATATTCATTGGCAATCTTCATGCCGCGCTCTTCGTACCAATAATAAGCAAGTAGCCGCTCTGACTGGCGTGCAATGATGGCGCGATTTAGGGGCAGAGCTACACGCGAATCTGCGCTGCGGTAATACGTCCGCTCGAGGCTAGTTATTGACCAGCCATTGCCCGGAATACAAACGCTGGGTGAATGGGGCGATGCGCCGGTGCGCTGTGATGCATAATAGGCGACATAAAAATTGACTTGGCGTCCATCCTTCCTGGCGTAATCCGATAAAATATAGTCAGTCAATCCAAGGCCATATTCAGTCTGTACACCGAGCGAGGAGGGCTGGCCTTGCCATTCTCCGAGAGTGGTTGGGAAAGACGCAAATAATTTACGCTCCGGATAGATCTCGTGCCGGGTGGTGACAAACAAGGTCGCCAAGCCGGCCACGCACAGCAGGACAAAGCAGCTCACAAGCGGTGCACGACTGGAAAATTTGGCGCCACTGTCAGCCGGCAGGCTGGCCATCCCATTTGGAGGGTAGAAAACGTCAAGAAGTTTTTTGCCCAGTGCGAAGCGAGCCAACAGATACATCTCCACGACGAGCAGCCCCGCGCACGCGACGAAAATGGTCCAACCCTCGAACATGTGGAGTAGGCCGTCAGCATTCTGCGGCCCCCAATAGTTACCCAGCACGCCCACAAGGGCGATGCGAAAACTGTTCATCAGAATTGTGATCGGGATGGTCGACAAAAAGATCAGAGCGCGTTGCCATAGCGGTGCTTGGAACAGATATGCGGTAAGAAAGCCGAGGCTCATCAGAGGATAAAGGTATCGCAGACCACTACACGCCTCCACGACTTGCAGTTTGTAACTGCCAAGGTCGATGACATTGCCTTCAAGATAGACCGGAATTTGCAGCAATCTGATGAAGAATACCCCCAGCTGCGATGAGATGAGCTGGAGGCGAAACGACAGCGCGGCATCAAGGAAATAGGGAAGCGGGATTGCGAACAGGAGGAAAAAAATTGGAACAAACGCCACCTTTAATAATGAATAGCCGCCAAATCCAAGGACGACGCCAATGAGAGCGATGATGAAGCCGACCTGCGACAAGAGAAAGAGAGCGCTCAATTTACCGATAATATGCATGACCGCTGCGAGCAGAATGAGGAAGGGGCCGGTCCAAGACGGCCGACCGATGCTCGCAAACAGAGCTTCGCGGCGGGTCCAAAGCAGCCACGCCACAATAATAGGTATGAGGAAACCATAGCTGTATTGTTCTTGTACACGCCAACGGCGTACCAATTCCAGGAGCGATCCCTGGAAGACGACCAGCGCCACCAGCACAGAAATTAAGACAAGCAAACCGACATAGATGGCGCGCTTGTACGCTGCCGCAGTTGCGACTGCTCTATCGGTCTTCACAAGCATACTATGCTACGTTTTTTAGGCGCGGAGCAGAAACCCAAATCCGTTGAGCCGGAGAATTCTTTCAATGCGCGATGGTACTCCCTTAAACGCCAACGGGAGGTCGCGTTTCTTAAGCTGCTTTTGTAGCATAAGAAGCAGACCAATAAAACGGGCATCAATTAGGTCCGTATCAGTGAAATTAATGATGATAGGCTTTTTTGTATTGAGAGCTTCTTGAAAGTAACGAATGGCATTGCTGACGTAGCGGGCAGTGGCCGGGCCGCAAAGGCTCAAAGTGACGGAATTTTCGTGTTCGCTGCACATGACCATCAAATCTTGCTCGTTGCGCCCCCGTGTTAGCCGATGCCAGCGGGCGAGAAAGACGAGCGGCAAGATGCGGGTCAAAAGAAGTTGCAGCAGCACCATGCCATCCTTGAAATAGCGGCTCCAAAGATGTGGCTCCTCTTTGATCCGCCACAACCACTCGAAACCCCAACGTTGCATAAAGACGGGCGCTCGCTTGATTGTTCCCGCCTCATATTTAACTGCGGCGCCGAGATGAACTCGAATCGGAATCTGCAGGCGATCGTGATTTCGTTGCAGCCACGTTTGACCTTTTCGGGCCCCCAAACAGGCAACCAGCAAATCTGCCTCGCTCGAATTGATCATATCAATGACGTCATCGGCGCTTAACTCATCGATGGTGGCATAGCCTGGGTAATACGATCCGACACATGTCATACTATCAGCAGTGGCATTAATATGCTGGCAAGCTGCATCGGAGACGCCTTCCGGCCCGCCAAACAGGAAGACTTTCAAGCGATGCGATGAATCATGCGAGGACTTGAGAGCGTCAATAATATCAGATCCGGCGATTCTATCGTTGATCGGAACACCCAAGAGGCGAGGAATCCAAACGATCGGCATTCCGTCTGCCGTACAGAGGTCACTGAACAAGAGTGAACTTCTAAATTCGGTATCACGCCGGCTGATCACGAGGTAGTTGAGATTGGTGGTTGAAATGAGAAAATGCGCCGCATGATCGTCAGCGTTTCTGATCCGCCGCAAGACGGTTGCCATATCGACCACGTCGAGGGGAAAGCCGAGCACGCCATAGACTTCGCGCGTGAGATCATCCGGCCAGACGGCGATGCCGTTTTTTTGCGGCTCAGCGATATCGATATCAGGGGTTGGTGATGCTTCGCGGAATCTTGCGGGGGACAATGCGACGTGGCTGGAAACGACGGGCATTATTCGCATTCCGGTAACGGCAGGTTTCAATTGAAGTCCACATCCGAGAGGGATGTCAATGGGTTTAACTGTGTGATGGGCCCCACTAATGACACAATTTTAGACCCGAGCGGCAATTTTGGTAAAGCATTTATTCGGTAAAGCAAGTGGTGTTTTCGCCTGTGAAAACAATCATGCCGCTGTTGACCGTCCCGAAACCGCCGAAAACGGACGAAGTCTCGAAATTAGACGATCCTGGTATTTGGTAAAAACCGCTCTCCGGGAAACTGGGGCCGAGGAGTATGCACAGAAGTGCCGGAATTCATCCGACCGGTCTCGGGGCAACAGGACAGCAATTTGCCGTCGTCATAACGGCCTTGCCGCGTCACGTGATACTGCCCGAGCGTCGCGTCGGGCCTTGTTTTTCGATGGCGAAACAGCCCCCCACAATTTCGCGATGGTGAGAAGCAGGACGAACAACGGAATCCAAGCTATTCGGGTTTGATAGCGCGGATGGGGTTCGGAAAGCGCCCCGCAGATTGCCGCGTTTACAAAAATTGCCATCACCGCGATCGTCAACACATAAGACCATTGCGGCTGAGGAAATATCTCGGATTTGCGTGAGAATCTAAGCCAAGGCCATGCGGCCCAAACCAATACCAAGCCAGTCAGTGATAGATAGTAGATGAACGAATACCAAGAATTTGCAAGTGTTAGAATCCACTCGTGAAAGACAATCGGTGAGCGCAATAATTGCTCATAATAGCTCGCAGGCACTTTTCCCTTGAGAAATTGTAATTGTAATTTAGTGGGGAAAAACTCGTTCACTCCAACCTTGATCAATTGGCGGAGAAAATTCTCTGTCGCATGACATATCACACCGACAGGATCTGATCTGAAAACGTCGAGCGCAAACGAGATTTGCTCGGACGACAATGCCCGTCGCGTGGGTAGGTCGGCGACGCCAAATACGCCTTTCGCGGGATCTGCCGCCCATAAAAATGCATCAACCGGGATCGGTAGTCGTTTAATAAAACGACAAACTGCGTAGCGCTTCGTCGCACAATTCTTCAGAAGAAAATTGTATCCCGGACCATCCGCGATCAGGCGCGCCATCACGAACGGTGGCCGAATCGGCTCGACGCCAATTGTGTGGCGGGCGCCATAAGCAAAGCCAAGCTCGCCGAGCAATCCTGCCAACGTTAGTGCAAATAGAATGATTGCGCGCTGAGGAGAATTCTCATCGGTTGATTTGGCTTTACGCCTATTAAATAACCACACGCATCCAAATAAAATTCCGAGGAAGGCTAAGAGCAGTAGGTGTGAGGTGTGCGCGAGAGCGGAATACAATATAATGCCAGAGATGATAATCTTATCGCGCGTTCCAAGAGCATTCCAGAACCCAACGAAAATGATCGCCGCCAAAATTAGAAAAGATGCAAATATGTCGGGCATCAAGAAGCTAATGAAAAATGAAACGGGCGTCACAATCAAAATTGCCGACGTTAGGCCGACGAATGTCAAAAATGACATGCGTAGGCAGGTAATCACGAGCGTATAGGATAGATACAAAAAAATTGCCGCCTGCGAGAATACGGACAGCCAGAAGTAACTGGTGAGATGTCCAAGGTAGAGGAGTGCGCCATAAAAAATTGAGCGCCCAGCTAAGATCGATCCCTCGAAAGGAGAATTTAAAGGCGGGTCGTCGCGACGAGCGGCTTGGCGGGTGCCGTGGTTTCGGCCTTGCAAGGTGCGGTCCTGCGTCCAGGATGTCGCAAACTTGGGGCCGAAGAAATATACGGAGGCGAAATCCGGTTCGCGCACGTAAGCGCTGGTGTCGGCCATAAAAAACGGCTGGCCATTGATAAGGGCAACCCAGGCACTTGCTATCAACAATAGACAAAGTACAGAAAGGCGACTCAACGACACACGACGATCTCCCCCCGAAGCAGGCCACGTACCTCTAAAATAACTAGCCGTCTTCTGCCGTCACATTCAATCTACCAATTCCTGGAGAAAATGTCTGTATGCCTTGCCGATCCTGGCCCAGGAATA
>Ga0307426_1001182_pt1 | contig 17475 bp, 8 predicted proteins | sample SalMarWE160340MG_FD_202165 | JGI IMG/M metagenome (GOLD analysis project Ga0307426, IMG submission 202165) | Salt marsh sediment microbial communities from the Plum Island Ecosystem LTER, Massachusetts, United States - WE1603-40 | ecosystem: Environmental > Aquatic > Marine > Intertidal zone >... | reverse complement strand
CGCTCCGCTCCACAGCTCTGGGCTTGAGCGGCGGGTACTGACCCTCGTCGAGGGGTCAAGATTGGACGCCGATCGCGGGTCAAGGTTCGGCGCCGATTGACAGCCGGGGTCGCCAATGACGTCCAGCTCAGGCGGCAGCGCTCATTGCAGGTGGTCGCTCACCAGCACGGCGACGGGGAAACGGCCAAGAGCCTCTTTGACGGAAAGCGCGCCCTGCGCCGCGTGCCGCGCGCCCGTGACAACGTCGCGCCATCCGTGCCCGGCGACGGGCTCCGGCAGCTTGATCACGGTGTCACCCCAGCGTTGTGCCGGTACGAGCGGGGTGCTCTGCCCCTCAAGAAGCGAAAGGCAGATCCGCGGCACGATCGTTATGACCGCCTTGGCGCCGGCGTGACGGGCAAACGCCAGCACGTTTGAGCTTCCCGTTCCTTCGACAGCAAGCGGCACGTAGCTGCCGCCGGCAAAGAGCTGCGGCACGGTCGCGCGCAGTCTCAAACCGGCCTGAAGCAGGCGCATCTTGATGGCGCCCGAGCGCCACCCGGCAAGAAGCTCCTGCACGGGCGCGCTGTCGACCGAGCTGTGCAGCGATCGGCACGCATCGAAGTCGACCTCGCGCCGATTGTCGGGATCGACCAGGCTGAGCTCCCAAAGCTCGGCACCCTGGTAGATGTCGGGCACGCCCGGCGCGGTCAGCTTGATCGCGGTCTGCGCAAGACTGTTGCCCGCGCCGGCGAGGAGAACCGGCTCGCACGCCGCGGCGAAATCCTGCAGGAACGCCGCGGATCGCCCAGGATCGAGCGCGGCGCGCGTGAAGCCCTCGATCGCCTGCTCATAGGCGGCAACCTGCGCCGTCCAGCTGGTGTGCACCTTGGCCTCGCGCACTGCCTTCAACATGAACTGCGTCATGCGCTGTGCGAGCCGGCCCAGGCCCTGCGCGTCGTCGGTGGTGAGATCGGGCGGCCAGGCACCCGCCAGCGCCTGATAGAACATCCACTCGATCTCGGGCTCGGGCGCCGACACGCCTTCGGCTGGGTGGCGCAGCTGGGCATTGAGCCCGGCCCAGCGTTGCACCGCGGCCGCCCAGGCTTGCGGCATCTCGCTCAATACATAGAGCCGCGCGCGCGCATCCTCACCGCGCTTGGTGTCGTGCGTCGAAGTGGCGCTGAGCGCGGCCGGCTGGCGCTGCAAGCGCTGCTCCATTGCGGCATGGAAGTCGGCGAGCGGCGCACCGAAGCGGTCCGGCTCGCCGCCGACCTCGTTCAGCGCAATCAAGCGGTTGTAGCGGTAGAAGGTCGTGTCCTCAAGCGCCTTGGCCATGACGGGCCCGGTCGTCTGCTGGAAGCGCATCGCGAACTCGAGCGCGGAGGCCTGGTCCTCGGGGGCCTCGAAATCGAGCTCCAGCACGCGCCTGAGAAAATCGATCGCCTCCTCGTCCTCGACCTGGCGCGCCGCCTTTGCTTTGGCGGCGGCCGCCTTGAGGATCTCGCGATCCTCCTCCTGCGCGCCTGCGACGTCGACGTAGGTGCGATAGACGGGCAACGCCGCGGCAAGCTCGATGATGGCGCGGCGCAAGGTGTCGGTGCCCAGATCGCGCGTGCCCAGATGGTGACCGGCCAGGGCAGCCGCCATATCCTTGAGGTGCTCGAGCTCGCCCGCGAGGTTGCGGATGAGAATGCTGCGCTTGGCATCGAGAACCAGCGCCTCGTAGTCCACCTCCTCACCGAGGAATTCGCCGTAGGCGCGCGTCATTTCCGCTTCGCCGCCGTGGTCGGTCAGAAGCTCGGCGAGCGCCCGGATGAACTCGTAGCCGGTCGTGCCGGCGATCGGCCATTCGCGCCGCAGCTGCTCCCCGGGCCCCAGTATCTTCTCCACGACCAGGTAGAGCGGCTCCACCTCGCCCAGCGTCTTTTGCAGGCGCTCCACGTAGCCCTTGGGATCGGCGAGGCCGTCGATGTGGTCGAGCCTTATGCCGTTCACGGCGCCGACCAGGACCAGCTCGCCGAGGCGCGCATGCAACTCCTCGAACACGCGCGGGCGCTCGACTTTGAGGCCGACCAGGTCGGCAATCTCGAAGAAGCGCCGGTAGGTGAGGGTCTCGCGCGCGGCACGCCAATGCGTCAGCCGCCAGACCTGCATCTCGTGCAATTCGTGAAGGGCGCCGACGTCCTCCGTAACATCGGCAAGCGCCTGCTCAATTGCGCTGCGCGTGGCTTCATCCTGCGCGGCTGTCGCCAGCTCGCCCTTGAGATCGGACGAGGTTTGGGGGGTTGCAACGGCGAAACGCCGCGCCCATTCGGAAAAATCCTCGCCGAGTGCCCGCGTCAGAATCTGCGCGTAGGAGGTGGGCGTCAGCGGCAGCTTGAGGGCGCCGTAGGTGAACGTCAGCCCCCCGTCGCGGGCATCGAAATGAAGGCCGAACTTTCCCGCTTCGAGCGCCTGGCCGTAGCTCGTTGCCAACGCCGGAACGAGCAGCTTGGGCGCCGACCAGTCGATGTCGAAGAACTGCGCACAATCGCTGGCGTCGCCCCACTCCAGAACGTCACGCCAATAGGGGTTGAAGGTGGAGGCGCTCATGTGATTGGGAACGAAATCGAGCACAAGCCCGATCCCTTCGGCGCGAAGCGCCGCGATCATCCGCTCGAAGCCCTCGCTGCCTCCGAGCGCGGGCTCGATCACGCGGTTGTCGACGACGTCGTAGCCGTGCGTCGACCCAGGCTCGGCCTGGAAGATGGGCGAGGCATAGAGATGGCTGATGCCGAGCCCGGCCAGATAGGGTGCGAGCTTTGCGGCCCGCTCAAACGTCATGCCGTTGCGGAACTGCAGGCGATAGGTGGCGGAAGGCGCGGTCATGGGCTGCGCGGGCGCTCCTGGCAGAGAGCACGCGTAACATCCTGAAAGAGCGCCGTGGCGGCAATCTCGCAAAGCTCGAAGGGCAGCTTGCGGCGCCAATTGGCGTGGCCCTCGACGGTCCCGGGCACGTTGGCCTGCTCCTGCATGCCGACCAGGTCCTCGATCTGAACGGCAACGAGCCGCGATGACGCATTGGCGAGCAAGGCATGGGCAGCGACGCAGAGGCTGTCGGGCAGCTCGTCGGGCATCGGCGATCGCTCCTCCACGACAGGTGCAAGATCCGCCGGCAAGAGGTTGGCGGCTCTGATCACGTCCATCAAACGGCGCCGGTCGCGCGCGCGTTCGCCACGCATATTGGCGGTATTTTCCGGCGACGAAAGCCCGAGGCGCTCGCGCACGTCAATGTCGCGGCCGCGCCACCAGCCCCGCAACGTCGGTAGATCATGCGTGGACAGGCAGGCAAGCGACTTGTGCGCGTAGGCGTGGGGCGGCCGGAAGGTGCCGTCCGCCTCCTTCTCGAAATAGAGCACCCGATAGCCTTGGATCTCCACCTCGCTCATGACCTCGCGGAATCCCGGAGGCACCGTGCCGAGATCCTCTCCGATGACCACCGTCCCGTGCTCGCGAGAGACCCGTGCCAGACGGCAGAGCATTTCGCTGGCGGGAAAGCGCACGTACGCTCCCTCCAACGCCGAAGCATCGCCCGGTATCCAATAAAGCCGCGTTAAGCCCATGGCGTGGTCGATGCGCACCGCGCCGGTACAGCGCATCAGCTCGTGCAGCATCGCTTCGAAGGGTGCGAGGTCGCGGGCCTGCAATGCGGCGGGCGACAGCGGCGCGAGGCCCCAGTCTTGCCCGTTGTCGTTGAACATGTCGGGCGGGCAGCCGATGCGTGCCCCGTCGACGACGATGCCCGGCTGCGACCACGTATCGGCGCCGTCGGGAGCCACGCCGACCGCCAGGTCGAGATAGAGGCCGATGCGCATGCCGGCGGCCTTGGCCCGCTCTTGCGCCTTGTGCAGCTGCGTCTCGGCGACCCACTGCAGCCATTTATGAAAGGCGACGCGTGGCTCGTTCTCGCGCTCGAAGCGCCGCACCGCGTGACCGTCGAAGCGACGATAGGCGGCCGGCCACGTGTGCCATCCGCTGTGATGCCCGCGGGCCATCATCGCCTCCGACAGCGCCTCGTAGAGCGCGAACCTCTGCAGAGCACTGCCGCGTTGGCTACAGAAACTCTTGAATGCGCGCATGGCGGCGTTGCCGGTGCGCGCGCTCGAGGAGCAAAAAGCCCGGTAGCCGGCCTCGAGCGCCGCGCGCTTGAGACGCGCCACCTGCGGATAGTCGACGAGTTCGGTCGCGCGTGCCCCTTGCGCGGGCGCCGCATTGCGCCGGGCCCGGCCGAACGGAAAGCGGTCGACTGCAATGTAGAACGGGTTGAGGAACAGCCGGCTCGAAGGCGCGTAGGGGCTGTAGCGGCCGGCATCGGCATAGAACAGGGCGTGAAGCGGGTTGACGCCGAGAAAGTCGGCGCCGGACTGAGCCGCAAGCTGGGCCAGCTCGGCCAAATCCTCAAAATCGCCGATCCCCACGTTGCGCGCCGAACGCAAGCCGTAGAGCTGGCACGTCACGCCCCAAACGCGCCCACCGACGAGCCAGTCGGGAATGTAACAGCGTGCCTCGCCCGGGGCGCCGGTCCCGTTCACATCGTACTGCGGGGCCGCGCTCAGGCTTGCCGCGATCTCGTCGTCGTTGCCGCTCGCCACGCCCATCGCGCGCAGGATGGCGCGCTTGGTCTCGTCGCTGGCAACGCAGGTCTCGCCCCGCTCGCTGATGTAGCTCGGCTCGATGCCGTAGGCTTGTGCGAGACGGTTGAGGGCCTCGCTCATGAGCCCTCCTCAATGCACACGACGACGGACCAGGGCGCAAGCGTGCCCGCCTGCAGGCCGGCGGCGCAGCCGGCCGATGTTTCGAAAACGGGCCTGCCCGCCGCTCGTGCGTGCGGCGGGACAGCAGGCGGCACCTGCCATGCGGCGTCGTGCAGGGCGGCAAACATCGCCAGCTCGCTGCCATCGCCAAGACGCCAGGCGACGGCCAGTCCAGCGTCATCCGCGGCGAGGATCTTGCCCGCATGGCCCTCGATGCCGGCCAGCCGTGGCGCGATCTCGCGGGCGCGGATGTCGAGCAGGCGGCTCACCAATTCGAGACGCTCGCGGTGCAGCGGCTGGTCGGCCTCGCTCCAGCCGAGCTTCGACGCTTCGAACGTGGCGGGTGCGTTGGGGTCGGGGATGCGCTCGCGGCTCGCAGGCTCGCGAAAGCTGCGCCATCTGCGAAACTCGTTGCGCCGCCCCTCGCGCACCTGCCGCGCCAGCTCGCCGTGGAAGTCGGTGAAGAAGAAGAACGGATGCGTCTCGCCCCATTCCTCGCCCATGAAGAGCAGGGGAACGGAGGGGCTGAGCAGCAGAACGGCGGTCAGCGCCGCCATCGTTTGCGGCGCGGTCAGGCATTCCAGGCGCTCGCCGAAAGCACGGTTGCCGACCTGGTCGTGGTTCTGCAGGCAGTCGACGAAGGCCGTGGGCGGCAGGCCCCCGCTCGGCTCGCCGCGCTTGGCGCCGTCACGAAACGGCGAGGCCTCTCCCTGGTAGATGAAGCCTTGCGCCAACGAATGGGCGAGCTTGGCGACAGGCGCGTGCGTGTAGTCCTGATAGTAGCCGTCCGTCTCGCCCGTGGCGATGACGTGGGCGGCGTGGTGAAAGTCGTCGTTCCACTCGCCGGTATAGAGCGTGGGAGCACCGTTCTCGCGCTTCAGCAGCGCGGTGATGTTGCGATCGTCCTCGGTGGTCAGATGCACGTGGCGGTCCTTGATGGCGCCGTGCACTCTGGTCGCCAGCTCTTGCAGCAGCGAAGGCTGGCTGTCGTCGCGGATCTGGTCGATGGCATCGAGCCGCAAGCCGTCGAAGCGGTATTCCTCGAGCCAGTAGAGCGCGTTCTCGATGAAGAAAGCGCGCACCGGCGCGCGGTCGTAGGCGATCGCCACGCCCCAGGGCGTATGCCGCTCGGGATTGAAGAAGTCGGATGCGTAGGTGTGCAGGTAGTTCCCGTCCGGCCCGAAGTGATTGTAGACGACGTCGAGAAACACCATCAGGCCGCGCTCGTGGGCGGCATCGATGAGGCGCTTGAGACCCTCAGGGCCGCCGTAGGCGACGTGGGGAGCGTACATCAGCACCCCGTCGTAGCCCCAGCCGCGATTGCCGGAGAACTGGGCGACCGGCATCAGCTCCACCACCGTCGCGCCGAGCCGAACGAGATGGTCGAGCCGGCTCTCGATGCCGGCAAACGTTCCCTCCTCGCTGAAGGTGCCCGTGTGCAGCTCGTAGACGACCGCCTCCCCCCAGGGGCGCCCGCGCCATTGCGCGCTGCGCCACTCGTAGGCGCGCGGATCGATCAGCTTCGAGGGGCCATGCACGTCGCGCCGCTGCGCCCGCGCGGCCGGATCGGGAACGCGCATGCCGTTGGGCAGCTGAAACAGGTAGCTGCCGTCGACGGCAACCTCGTCGGTGACGATGTCGAACCAGCCGTCGTCGGAGCGCGCCATCGGCACGACGGTGCCGCTCGGCACGGCGAGAAGCGATAGCTTGTCGAGGGCGGGCGCCCATAGGCGAAATCGCGCGCCGCCGCCGGGTAGCACCTCGGCGCCCCAGGTGCGTTCGCAGCCGTAGCGCATGCCCATCAGCGCTCGGCCTCGCACAGCAGCAAGCTTCGCGCGGGCACGGTGAACGGCGCATCCGAGCCGATCGGCGGCTCGCCCGGCTCGATCAGCCCGCGCGCCGTGTCAACGAGCAGGCGCCAGCCCGCGACACTTCTCAGCACCGGCAGCTCGAATTTCACGTCCTCGTAGTGTGCATTCATGAGAATGAGCAACGGAAGGTCGTCCTGACCGCTCAGCATGACGGCAATGCACTTCCACAGTCCGTTGTTCCAGTCCGCCTCGCCCATCTCTTTGCCGTCGGGCCGGAACCAGGTGATGTCCTTGGTCCCGTCGCTGGCGACCGGCTCGCCGTGCAGAAAGTGCGTCTGGCGAAGCAGCGGCAGGCGCTTGCGCAACGCGATGAGCCTCGAGGTGAAATCCATGAAGGCTTCGTCGCGGGCCCCGATGCCGCTCCAGTTGAGCCACGAGATCTTGTTGTCCTGGCAGTAGGCGTTGTTGTTTCCGTCTTGCGTGTGCCCCGCCTCGTCGCCCATGAGAATCATGGGCGTGCCCTGCGACAGCAGCAGCGTGGCCATGTAATTTCGGCGCATGCGGTCGCGCAGCTCGAGGATGGCCACATCGTCGGTCGGGCCTTCGTGACCGCAGTTCCAGCTGCGATTGTCGTCGTGGCCGTCCTTGTTGTCCTCGCCGTTGTTCTCGTTGTGCTTTTTGTCATAGGCGACGAGGTCGGAAAGCGTGAAGCCGTCGTGAGCGGTGACGAAATTGATGCTTGACCACGGCCGCCGCCCGCGACGGTCGAAAATGTCAGCCGAGCCGAGCAGGCCGCCGGCAATCTTGGGAAGGACGTCCATATCGCCCTTCCAGTAGCTGCGGATGTCGTCGCGGTAGCGTCCGTTCCATTCCGCCCAGCCCGGCGGGAAGCCGCCGAGGCGATAGCCGCCTGCACCCACGTCCCAGGGCTCCGCGATCAGCTTCACCTGCGACAGGAGGGGATCCTGGAGCACGGCGTCGAAGAACCGGGCGTTGCCCTCGAACTCGCGCTGCTCGCGTCCCAGCGAGCTGGCGAGGTCGAAGCGGAAGCCATCGACGTGGCATTCCTCCACCCAGTAGCGCAGAGAATCCATGATCATCTGCAACACGCGGGGATGGAACTGATTGATGGTATTGCCGCAGCCGGTGGTGTCGAAATAGTAGCGCTTGTCGTCGGCCAGCATGTAGTAGCTGGCATTGTCGATGCCGCGGAACGAGAGCGTCGGGCCGAGATGGCTGCCTTCGGCGGTGTGATTGTAGACGACGTCCAGGATCACCTCGATGCCCGCCTCGTGCAGGCGATGCACCATGTGGCGGATCTCGCCGACGTCGCCGCCGCTCGAGGTGTAGCGGGGTGCGGGCGCGAAAAAGCACAGAGTGTTGTAGCCCCAGTAGTTCCTGAGACCCTTGTCCACGAGGTAACGGTCGTCGAAAAAGGCCTGCACCGGCTGCAGCTCGATGGCGTTGACGCCCAGCTTGACGAGGTGATCGATCACGCGCGGGTTGGCCAGGCCAGCGAAGGTGCCGCGCAGCTTGGCTGGAACCTTCGGGTGCTCGATCGTCAGGCCCTTGACGTGGGCCTCGTAGATGATGGTCTCCGCCCAGTGCAGGCGCGGCCGCTTCTCGTTGCGCCACGGGAAGGCGGGCATCCAGCGGCTTTCGGCCTCGACCACCACGCACTTGGGCATGTAGCGCGCCGAATCGCGGCTATCGAGGGACAAGTCTGCCTTCTTCGACCCGATGCGATAGCCAAAGAGCGCATCGTGCCAGACGAGCTGGCCGTGCAGCTCCTTGGCGTAAGGATCGATCAGCAGCTTGTTGGGATTGAAGCGATGGCCTTCCTCGGGCGCATAGGGCCCGTAGACGCGCAGGCCGTAGAGTTGCCCCGGACCGATGCCTTTCACGTACCCGTGGTACACCTCGTCGGTGTATTCGGGCAGCTTGATGCGCGTCGTCTCGCGGATGCCGTCGCTGTCGAAGAGGCAGACCTCGACGGCATCCGCGTTCTCCGAGAAGACAGCGAAATTGACGCCCGTTCCATCGTACGTGGCGCCCCTAGGATAGGGCAGCCCCGCCTCTACGTCGAAGACGCCCCGGCTCATGCGGCACCTCTATTAGTCAGCGTGCCCGAGCACGACCGTCGCAAGAGGGGGGAGCGTGAGCTCGACCGAGTAGGGCCGCCCGTGCGCGGGCGTCTGCTTGGCATCGACGCCACCGAGGTTGCCGACATTCGATCCGCCATAGTTGGCACTGTCCGTGTTGAGCTTCTCGATCCAGCGCCCCGGCCGCGGCACGCCGATGCGAAAGGCGTGCTGGACGACGGGTGTGAAGTTGCACACGACGATGACGGGCTCCGTTCCCTCGCCGCCGTGGCGGGCGAAGGAGAGCACGCTCTGGCTCGCATTGGCCCCGTCGATCCATTCGAATCCTTCAGGCTCGCAGTCGAGCCTGTGAAGGGATGGCGTTTCGCGATAGAGCCGGTTGAGATCGCGCACCAGCGTCTGGACGCCGCGATGCGAGGAATCGGCGAGCAAGTGCCAGTCCAATGACTGATCATGGTTCCATTCGTGCTCCTGACCAAACTCTCCGCCCATGAACAGAAGCTTCTTGCCGGGATGGGTCCACATGAACGCCAGGTAGGCCCGCAGGTTGGCGAACTTCTGCCAGCGGTCGCCGGGCATCTTGCCAAGCAGTGATCCTTTCCCGTGCACGACCTCATCGTGACTAAGCGGCAGAATGAAGTTTTCCGAGAACGCATAGATGAGGCCGAACGTCAGCTCGTTGTGATGATAGGCCCGGTGCACCGGCTCGCGGCGAATATAGGAAAGCGTGTCATGCATCCAGCCCATGTTCCATTTGTAGCCGAAGCCCAGGCCGCCGCCGCTCACGGGGCGCGAGACCTGCGGCCAGGCCGTCGATTCCTCGGCGACCGTGACCGTTCCGGGATAGTCGCCATAGGTGCGCGTGTTCATCCCGCGCAGAAAGCTCACCGCCTCGAGGTTCTCTCTGCCGCCGTGCACGTTGGGAACCCATTCTCCGGGCTCGCGGCTGTAGTCGAGATAGAGCATGGACGCCACCGCATCGACCCGCAATCCGTCGATGTGGTAGCGGTCGAGCCAGAAGAGCGCGTTCGTCTGCAGGAAGTTGGCGACCTCCCGGCGACCGAAGTTGTAGATCAGCGTATTCCAGTCCTTGTGGAATCCGAGGCGGGGATCCTCGTGCTCGTAGAGTGCGGTTCCATCGAAGTGCACCAGGCCATGCGGATCGCTGGGGAAGTGGGCGGGGACCCAATCGACCATGACGCCGATGCCGTTCTCGTGGCAGCGGTCGACGAAACGCGCAAAGGCCTCCGGCGGTCCGAAGCGGGCCGTCGGCGCGAACAGGCCGATGGGCTGATACCCCCACGACCCGGAAAAGGGGTGCTCGCTGATCGGCAGCAGCTCGATGTGCGTGAAGCCCAGGTCGCGGACGTAGGGGATCAGCTCCTCGGCGAAGCGGTCGTAGTCGAAGAAGCTGTTGTTCTCACCGCGCCGCCAGGATCCCAGGTGCACCTCGTAGATCGAGATGGGGGCGGCGCGGTCCTGGGCCGCGCCCCTGGCGGCGATCCACTTGTCATCGCGCCAGTCGTACTCGGCCAGTCCAAGCACGCGCGAGGCGGTCGAGGGCGGCGCTTCCTGCGAGAATGCGATCGGGTCGGTCTTGAGCGGCAGTACGTCGCCGTGGGCACCGACGATCTCGAACTTGTAGAGCGCGTCGCGGTGCACGCCGGGAACGAACAGCTCCCAGACGCCTGCGTCATGCCGCTTGCGCATGGGATGGCGGCGACCGTCCCAGCCGTTGAAGTCGCCGACGACACTCACGCGGCGCGCGTTGGGGGCCCAGACCGCAAAGGCGACGCCCTGCGTGCCATCCAGAACGATCGGGTGGGCGCCGAGCTTCTCGTAGAGGCGCCGGTGCGTACCCTCGGCCAAGAGATGGACGTCCATGTCTCCCAGGTAGGGCTTGAAGCGATAGGCGTCGTCCTCCTCCCAGTGCGCGTCGCCATTTGCGAGGCGCAAGCGGTACTGCGGCAGCGCGTCTGCGCCTTCGATCAAGCCGGCGAAGAAGCCGGCCTCGTCGATCCGCTCCAGCGAAGCGAGCACGCGGCCGTCGCCGGCCGCAACCACGTCGACGGTCCGGGCCATAGGCGCCACAACCCGCACGGATATGCCGCCCTCGCATTGGTGCGGACCGAGAACAGCGAAGGGATCGCCGTGCCGGCCGGCAAGCAGCGCCTCAACCGCACCTCGGTCAGGGCGCCACTCGAGATCGGCAGCGACAGGCTTTTTGGAAGTCCTGGTCATGGCTGATGCGTCCCGCTTCCTGTCAGCAAGTCTAGCACGTTGCGCAATGGTATCTGCACCCATGCCGGCCGGTTCGCGGCCTCGTATGCGATTTCGTAAAAGGCTTTTTGCAGCAGGAACAGATCGAGCAGCCCCGCCGCCGCACGCTCGTGCTCGGGATATTCGGCCGTGCCCTGCATTGCCTCGACGTAGGCATCGAGGAAGTCGGAGCTTGCACGGTTGCGCCAGCCGGTCGCCGCCGCCAAGACGCGCTCGGGCATCTCACCCTTGCGGGTCGCAAAGCGATCGACCGCGGCCGATGCGGCGTAGTCGAGCGAGCGCAGCATTCCCGCGGCGTCGCGCAGCGGCGAGCTCTTCTCGCGGCGCTCGCTGAGCGTACGGCCCGGCTCTCCCTCGAAATCGATGATCACGACGTCATCTTTGGATATCAGCACCTGGCCGAGATGGAAGTCGCCGTGGATGCGGGTCTTCATGCCCCGCGGCGGCGTCTTTGCGATGGCGTCGAGGCGCTCATAGAGTTTCTCGCGCGCTTCCAATAGCGTTGCCGCGTGCTGGGCGGCTGCCTCAGAAAGTGAGCCTTGGGTTCTTTCGAGCTCGCTGAGAACCCGATCGGCTTCCTCGCGCAGCGTCGCCGACCACCGCTGGATGTCCTCGGTGGTGATGGGCTCGGCGGCGAAGGCGGGGTCTGTCGTCGGCGTGGCGAAAGCCCGGTGCAGCTCGCCCGTGCGCTTGCCGAGCTGCTTGGCCAGATCGAGCGGGAAGACATAGAGCCTTTCCAGCGCCGTCTCGGTGCCTTCGTCCTCCTCGGGCAGGAGCGAGAGGTCCTCCAGCGCCCGGTCGAGAGCCTCGACGACACCGTTCCAGGCGTCGCCCTGGTTTGGCACGAAAGCGAACGCGATCGCCAGCGCGGTCCGCTCGCCGGCCGTTGCAACGTGCTCCGCGGCACCCATGAATTCCGGCGTGTTCGGATAGTGCGCAACCTGCGTCAGGAATCGGGCGATCTCCAGCTCAGGCTGGATCCCGGTGCGAACCCGGCGGTAGATTTTCAGCATGATGCGCTCGTCGACGATGATCGACACGTTGCTCTGCTCGGCGCCGATGAAGCGCACGGGCGCCTTGGGCTCGACCGCGCCGCAGGCGGGGCTCGCGCTGAACTCGACCTGGCCGTCCTCCGTCTCGATGGTCTTGGCCGCCGCCAGCGCTGCCGCGAAGTCCTGAACAAAACCATCATCGCTTGCCGCATCGAGCAGTGCGCCGACGCGTGCGCCCGAGCGAAGCTTGGCGAGCGTGAAGGACAGCTTCGGAGCGCCGGGCCTCAGGTGCTCGCCTCCCCATTTGGCCGAGAGCGGCAGGAAGTAGCGTTGCGAATCGCCGCCCGGCAGCGAGGCTTCGCAAATCGTCAGCGGATAGCTGCCGTGCGCTCCCTCCAAGGTGGCCATGCGCCGTAGCTCGAACAGGACGAAATGGGCGTCCTTGGCCGCGAACCATCTCTGGCGGAAGATGAAATCGGGAAGGATGTCGCGCTCCAAGATCCATTTCTGGCGTTCCGCGAAGACACCCGGCCAGCCGCCGGTGGCAATGAGCGTGATGAAGTCCGGTGCGGCTTCGGGAGGGGTCACGTGCCAGCGCGGTTGCTCCGCCTCGCCCGCCAAGATGAACCAATAGAAGCCGTAGGCGGGCAGCGTCAGCATGTAGGGCAGCTCGCCGATGGGCGGAAAGGCGGAGCTGCCTGACAGCTCGACGGGGACGTCGCCGGCATAGGAGCGCAGGTCGAGCTCCACCGCTTGGGCGGAGCGCGCAAGATTGAAGACGCACAGCAGCGACTGGCCGTCGTGCTCGCGCACGAAGGCGAGGATCTTGCGGTTGCGCGGATAAAGGAAGTTCAAGCTGCCCCGTCCGAACGCGGCGTGGGCCTTGCGCACTTGGATCATTCGCCGCGTCCAGTTCAGCAGCGAGGAGGGATCGCGCTGCTGCGCCTCCACGTTGATCGCCTGGTAGCCGTAGTTGGCGTCCATGATGGGGGGCAGAAAGAGCCTTTGCGGATCGGCGCGCGAGAAGCCGCCGTTGCGGTCGGCGGACCATTGCATCGGCGTGCGCACGCCGTCGCGGTCGCCGAGGTAGAAGTTGTCGCCCATGCCCAGCTCGTCGCCATAGTAGAGGACGGGCGTGCCAGGCATCGACATCAGGAGCGCCTTCAAGAGTTCGATCTTGCGCCGGTCGTTTTCCAAGAGCGGCGCCAGCCGGCGGCGAATGCCGAGATTGAGGCGGGCGCGGCTGTCGGTGGCGTAGGTGCGCCACAGGTAGTCGCGCTCGTCGTCGGTCACCATCTCCAGCGTGAGCTCGTCGTGGTTGCGCAGGAAGAGCGCCCACTGGCACTGTTCGGGGAGCTCAGGCGTTTGACGCAGAATGTCGGTGATCGGGTGGCGGTCCTCTTGGGCGAGCGCCATGTACATGCGCGGCATCAGCGGGAAATGGAACGCCATGTGGCATTCGTCGCCATCGCCGAAATAGGGCCGCGTATCCTCGGGCCACTGATTGGCCTCGGCCAGCAGCATGCGATCGGGGTAGAGGGCGTCGACCTCGCGCCGGATGCGCCTCAGGATGGCGTGCGTCTCCGGCAGGTTCTCGTTGTTGGTGCCCTCGCGCTCGCAAAGATAGGGAACCGCGTCGAGGCGCAGTCCGTCGACGCCGAGGTCGAGCCAAAAGCGCATGGCGTCGATGACCTCCTCGAGAACCTTGGGGTTGTCGAAGTTGAGATCGGGCTGGTGCGAATAGAAGCGGTGCCAGTAATAGGAATTCGCCACCGGGTCCCAGGCCCAGTTCGAGGTTTCGGTATCGAGGAAGATGATGCGCGTGTCGGCATAGCGATCGTCGCTGTCGCTCCACACGTAGAAATCGCGTTCCGGCGAGCCCGGGGGTGCTTGCCGGGCTTTCTGGAACCAGGGGTGCTGATCGGAGGTGTGATTGATGACCAGCTCGGTGATGACGCGGATGCCGCGCCGATGCGCCTCTTTCATGAAGGCCTTGAAGGCATCCATGTCGCCGTAGGAAGGATTGATCTGCCGGTAGTCGGAGATGTCGTAGCCGTCGTCGCGCAGCGGCGATGGGTAGAAGGGAAGCAGCCAGATCGTCGTGATGCCGAGCGCCTCGACGTAATCGAGCCGCTGCATCAGGCCCTCAAAGTCTCCAATGCCGTCGCCGTTCGAGTCCTGGAACGCCTTGACGTGCAGCTGGTAGATGACGGCGTCCTTGTACCAATCGGCGACTGTGCGGTCGATGGCCGGCTTGCCCTCAACGTCACCGTCCGCCGCGGTCGGCACCTCGATCGTGGGTTCCGATTCATCGGGTGCTGTCATCACGCGGCTCCTTTGGGCTTCGACAGCTGCCAGATGGCGTACGGCCGGTCGCTGGGGTCGAGCAGCATGTGCTGCACCTTGCCGGTCCATGTGAAGCGCCTGCCGGTGACGAGGTCTTCAACGGCGACCGATCCATCGTCGGGCAAGTCGAACTCCCACATCGGCACCTCGAAGTGGCCCGCTTGCGCATTCTTGGGATCGAGGTTGACGGCAATCAGCAAGAAGTCCTCGTTGTCGGCAGTGGCCTTGCCGTAATAGAGGATCTGATCGTTCCACACGTTATAGAAGCTCAGGTTGGCGAGCTGCTGCAGAGCGGGATGCGTGCGCCGCAGGCGGTTGACGAGGGCGATGTCCGGGCGAATGTTGCCGGCGCGCTCCCAATCCCAGGCCCTGATCTCGTACTTCTCGGAGTCGAGGTATTCCTCCTTGCCCGGCATGGAGCGCGCTTCGCAAAGCTCAAAGCCGTTGTAGACGCCGTAGTTTCCGGCGAGCGTTGCCGCCAGAATCAAGCGCGCTTGAAAGCCCGCGCGACCGCTGGTCTGCAGGTAGACCGGGTTGATGTCGGGCGTGTTGACGAAAAAATTGGGGCGGAAGTACTCGTGGGCCTCGCTGGTCGTGAGCTCGGTCAAGTACTCGGTCAGCTCCTCTTTCGTGTTGCGCCACGTGAAGTAGGTGTAGGACTGGGTGAAGCCGAGCTTGGCGAGCCGCTTCATCGGCTTGGGGCGCGTGAACGCCTCCGACAGAAAGATCGTGTCGGGAAAGCGCGCCTGCACCTCGCGGATCATCCACTCCCAGAAGGGGAACGGCTTGGTGTGCGGGTTGTCGACCCGGAAGATGCGCACGCCCTTTTGCGCCCAGAACAGAACGACATCGCGCAGCGCGAGCCAGATCGAGGGAAAGGCATCGCGGTAGAAATGGACGTTGACGATGTCCTCGTACTTCTTGGGCGGGTTTTCCGCATACTTGATGGTGCCGTCGGGGCGCCAATCGAACCACTCGGGATGCTCTCTTATCCAGGGGTGATCCGGCGAGCACTGGATCGCGAAGTCGAGCGCAACCTCGAGCCCGTGTGCCTTGGCGGCCTTAATGAGCCGCTCGAAGTCGGCGAACGTGCCCAGCTCGGCGTGAAGCGCGTCGTGGCCGCCCTCCTCCGAGCCGATCGCATAAGGGCTGCCGGGATCGTCGGGCGCCGGCGTCAGCGAGTTGTTGGGCCCCTTGCGGTTGGTGCTGCCGATGGGATGGATCGGCGGAAAATAGAGGACGTCGAAGCCCAAGTCGCGCACATAAGGCAAGCGTGCGATGACGTCGTCGAACGTTCCGTGCCGGCGCGCGCTGCCCGACTGCGAGCGCGGGAACAGCTCGTACCAGGCACTGAAGGCGGCGCGCCTGCGGTCGGCCCAAACGGTGAGATCCTTGTCGTAGCGGGTCAGGTTCGTGCGCAGACCGGTGCGCGCGAAAATGCCTTGTGCCCTCTCGCCCGTCATGAGCTCCAGTCTGGCGACGTCGCTGCGGCTCTGCACGAATGCGCCAAGCAGGCCGTCGAGGCCGCGCCGATCGACGTCGGACCCGCGCGTGGCTTCCGCAATCGTCTTGTCGATGAGATGGCGCCCCTCGGTCAGCTCCAGGGAGACCGGCTGGCCGGCGCCATGCTTCTTGAGAACCTCGTCGCGCCAGGACGCATAGAGATCGCGCCAGGCGACAATCGAAAAGTAGTAGCGCGTATTGCGCTCGAGCGGGAACTCGCCGCGCCAGCGGTCGTTCGCAAGGAAGCGCATCGGCACCTCGCGCCAGCTCTCCTCGCCCTCGCATCGAAAGCAAAGCGCTGCGGCGATCTTGTCGTGGCCATCGCAGAAGATGTCGGCCTCGACGCGCATCATGTCGCCGACGGCGCGCTTGGCGGGAAAGCGGCCACCGTCGATTTCAGGTGACACACCTTCGATCGCGACCCTGGCCCCGGCCGCTTCGAGCAGACGATCATTGGTTGGGGGGAAAACGCCGCTTTGATCAGACTTCGTCAGGGTGGCCTCTGGCAGTTCGCTGGTCCGTACCGGCATTATGCCCCATCATCACTATCCTTGGCCAATCGCATCGATGTTTATGCAACAGCGTCCGACTGTTTGGCTGAACTATGTTCTGCAGTGGTGACGCACAGGTGTAACGATGAAACGCGGCAGATGTTTCCATCGTCCGCGAGCGTAAGACCATGTCGAAATGCGCAGAAGGCCGGACGGCGCCCACTTTAAGTGCGGTTTCCAGCAACTTGCCGCAAAGTCCGGGCTGACGGACAGAGAAGTGACTGGGGCAGTGCTACGGAGGTCGAATGGAACGGGCCGTCTATGAGTGGATGAGCGTCGCCGAGGAGGGCATGTGGTGGTATCGCAGCGTCCACGCAAACATACTTTATGCGCTGAGGCGCTGCGAGACCGATGCCGACGCGCCGGTGCTCGATGCGGGCTGCGGCACGGGCGGGCTGCTGAGCAAACTCGCCGAAGCGTATCCCGGGCGCGCGCTCTACGGTCTTGACGCCGACGAGGGCGCCGCGCGCGTGGCGCGCACGAAGTCCCCTGCCGACATCGTCGTTGGCAGCGTCAACGAGCTGCCGTACGCGGACGAGAGTTTCGGCGCGATCTGCAGCGTGGACGTGATCTACCACAAGCTGGTCGATCCGGCCGTGGCGCTCAAGGAGGCCATGCGCTGCCTGAAGCCCGGCGGCATCATCATCCTCAACCTTCCGGCCTACCAGTGGCTCTATTCCTTCCACGACCGCGACGACCACGGCGTGCGCCGCTTCACCCGCTCAGGTGCGCGCAAGCTCTTGCAGGAGGCCGGTTTCTCCGAGGCCTACGGGACCTACTGGAACACCTTTCTGTTTCCGCTGATGGTGCTTCAGCGCAAGCTCGCAAAGGAGGACACCACCGAGTATCCCGCTTTCCTCAATGCAGCGTTCAAGTTTGTGACGGACGTGGAGCGCGTGCCCCTGCGCGCCGGCGTGCGCTATCCGTTCGGTGGATCGGTGCTGATCGTGGGACGCAAGCCGCTCTAAGAGTTGCCGCGCCGCCTCGCCATGTTGCTGGGCCGCGGTCCTCGTATGAACGCAAAGAGGTGCTCGCTGGGACAGCCGAAAAACAGAGCCCCCGGGGCCTCCGATGCCAGCCACAGGATCGAGCGTCAACGTGTCCCGGCTACAGGA
>Ga0307426_1001181_pt1 | contig 17476 bp, 19 predicted proteins | sample SalMarWE160340MG_FD_202165 | JGI IMG/M metagenome (GOLD analysis project Ga0307426, IMG submission 202165) | Salt marsh sediment microbial communities from the Plum Island Ecosystem LTER, Massachusetts, United States - WE1603-40 | ecosystem: Environmental > Aquatic > Marine > Intertidal zone >... | reverse complement strand
GTGATGGACCGGCGGCCGCGGCTCCTTTGCCGTTCGTCATCTGGATTTTGGCAACTGCTATTTGCATGATAAGGAAGAGGGCCGTTGAGAACAACCAGTAAATGGGGTGATAGATGGAAGCATCTAACAACAGCATGCAGCGGTCGGTGCTGCGACCCAACTGTATCATGGTATTCGATCAGGGGCAGACAGAATTCAACATGAAGAATCCCCCCCGATACGCACCGGAAGTCAACAATGACGACCTGTCGCGCCTGTAGATCATGGATTATGAGACGAAGCTCAAGACAGAACCACTACAGGGATGTACTATCACGACAAGCCCCTCAAGCCGGTATCTTTTGTGTTCTGACAAACCGAACTTCAACAATTCGAATCCTTTTATTTTTTTTCTCTCGATATCAAAGAAGTAATCACGAGACCAAGTCCTATTCCAATGAGTATAGATGCCACAAAGAATAGGGGTGATGCCTTAAGAAAAATGAATCCAACACCTACACCTACAAGTGTAGTTCCACCAATAGCCCAAGTGCTCCTATCATTTTTTCTATTTGCCTTATCCATTTGCTCTCCTCCCTTGTTACCATGCAACGATCTTGGTTGTGGAACGTTCATGGTCAACCATCCGGTTACAGATGTCAAGTTTTTTACTCATAATTCCTTTCCAAGTGAGGTACCATCCCCGCTATTTCAGGTATAGCTTTGCTGTATATTTGAGTGAGGAATTAAAGCGATCTCCGCGCGAGGTCCAGTTGATTCTTCGGCACAGAGACATCGGCACAACGACAGGGATGTACTATCACGACAAACCGATGAAACCGGAAGTGTTTGTGTTCTAATGTCAGTATCTATTTGATTGACTCCCTGATTGGTTCGGGATAGATCGGATCTACGAGTCCTGAACTGTACGCGATGATCTTGACGCCCATCTTAACGTTGTTCATCGGAGTTTGGTAGAACAAGATTGCGGAGGACCGGCCAAAACTTGTGTCTTATATAAGCCACGCCGCCGCCATCGTATTCAAGAGACCCGACTGATCTTCGACTCAATTCGAGGAAAACCGAAACAACGATTTGCACATGCTCGACTATCGGGATGCAGGCAACGCAACGATCAGCAGCGTGATCCCGATCCGATGAGATATACAGCCTGTGTTTTTAGAGAATAGCACTATACTTAGTACCAAACCTGTTTGAAGGGGGAGATAGGCCATGAGCAAGATATACATCGCGATTGTCGCAATCCTGGCATTCTCAGCTTTAGCACTGACAAGTTGTGATCTGTTTCCACCCGAATGTGCTCTGGAGCTAGCGGATTCACCGGATGAACCGTATTACACAGGGGCAGGTGCGGTCAAAACAATATATTTCAAGCTGCACAACATCGGAGAAGTGACTCTGAACGACTGCAAGGTGAGATGGTACCTGGATGATGCTGGTGATGCCCTTACCGGTACTTTGGAGTTTGACGAGATAACGGGTTGGGCTCCTGCGCTTGGAACAACATTGGATCCCGGAGAGACAAGCAATTGGATTTCAGTTCAAACTTCAGAGGTAGATTTTTCTGGAGGAGTCGAATTCTTCGGTGTGTACGCCTGGGGGTGGGAAAATCCCTCCGATGAGTAAATGTTGGCTTTGGAGGCATCCGTCAATGATTTGATGCGATCTTTTTCAACCTTGACTTTGTCATCGCGGATGATTCGCCCGGGCACTACGATCATCGACCCGCTCAAAGAGAAGGTAAGCTGCAATACTCTCTGTCAAGTTATGTGAATAATTTCGCGGTATTGCTGCGGTATTGTTTCGGGGTCGTGCCGGTGTAGCGCCGGAATACTTTGGTGAAGTAGCTCTGGTCGTTGAATCCGCAGTCCAGAGCGATCTGATTGATGTTCAGGTGTGTCTCGTCCATTAGCGCGCAGGCCTTCTCCACCCGGAAATGATTCAATAGATCCGTAAAGGTATGACTGGTTCTGTGATGAAAAACCTTGGAGAAATAACCGTAGGACATGTTGCAGGCCCGGGCCACCTCGTCCCTGGTGATCGGCTGATCCAGATTGTTCTTCATGTACTCGATGGCCAGGGCGATGGAATCCGGCGGGGTAGGGGCAACCTGGTCGAGGCTGGTGGAGATGAAGTCTTCCAGCCAACGGGTCAGCCAGTGACTCAGCTCCACATCGTCTTTGATCTCATGGAACTCCTTAAGATAAGAGCTGTTTACGCCCAGCAGATCCCGCGGATTCGCTCCCTTGTCCACGGCGGTGCGGTACATCAGCACCACCATTTCCAGGACCAGTGCTTTCAGCAGATCCAGATCTTCGGTTTGCAGGCTGTAGACTCGGATCAGGATCCTGTTGATGATTGAACGGGCTCTCTCTTTGTCTCCTTTGCGGATGGCCGACAGCAGACCAAACTCCTCCTGCAGATAGATTTCCCGGGAGTCCCTGAACAGGTTCTGCTTCACCGAGTGAATCGCCTCAGCCTTGTAGGCGTTAGCCCTTCCCTGATCCCGGTTCACCTGCATCAGGCTGGAGTTGCAGGCGTTGTACTGGCAGGTCAGATCCAGCAGGGTCCAGCCTGCCTGGCTGATCATGGATCCCCACTCTTCGTCGGATCTCCCAGGATGCACGGCCGAGAAAATTCCCGCCACGATCTGATCGTTCAGACAAACCGGAACACACCAAACATAGAGTCCCTCATTGTCCAGGCTGATGTTCGGCTCGCCCCAGCGCAGGGCTTCCTGAACCATCTGGGACAGATCCAGGTCCCTGTCCTGGGCTTGATACCACGGATAGTATATGCAACGGTTGATCGCCACCCGATTTCCGCTGACCAGAGCGGCACCGAAGTTGGTGGCCGACATGTAACGGTCGGCAAGCTCTTCGAAATCGTTCGGAGTCAGTACATGTTTCCAGTTCTTAGGGGGCATGTTACTGTAAGGATAGCAGAAATACCGAAATATATAAACACGAAAATACCTAAAATTCATGCTATATTGCTAAACATGGGGTTCTTTGTCCGTTATACTTAGGCCCATTATTCTTGGAGGAATGGTTTAGGAGGAAAACGTGGCTTCATTGAATGCGATATCGGAGGCTCTACAGAAGGGCAAAGCCGATGAGGTAAAAACCCTGGTCACCGCGGCTTTGGATGAGAAAGTGGACGCCAAGAAGGTGCTGGAAGAGGGCCTGATAGCCGGCATGGACATCATAGGCGGCCGTTTTAAAAGAAACGAGATCTATATCCCCGAGGTTTTAATCGCGGCACGGGCGATGCACGCAGGAATGTCGGTTCTCGAGCCGATTTTGGTCGAGAGCGGAGTCAAGATGATCGGGAAGATCGCCATCGGTACGGTCAAGGGCGACCTTCACGATATCGGGAAAAACCTAGTGGCTATGATGTACAAGGGTGCCGGATTCTCCGTTGTGGATCTGGGCGTGGATGTAGCGGCGGAGAAATTCGTTCAGGCCTCCGATGACGGTGCGGACATCGTGGGTCTTTCCGCACTGCTGACCACAACTATGGTTCAGATGAAAAACGTGCTGGAAAGTCTGAAGGAGAAGGGTTCGAAAGCCAAGGCGATTATCGGCGGCGCACCGGTGACTCAGAACTACTGTGATGAGGTCGGGGCGGACGGTTATGCCGCCGACGCTGCCACGGCAGTTGAAATCGGCAAGGCTCTGATCAAAGCCTAAGCCCGCTTCGTTAGTGTCCCGCTGATCCGATCGACAGGGTAACGAACAACGGAAAGTGATCGGAAGGCCACCGGCCATCGACACGGTCCCGGATGACCCGGGTGCTCTTGTGGGTAAATACATTGGAGAAGAGAACGTGATCGATGGCCGGCTGCACGGTGATACCCCTGTTGAAGTGGAAGGTACTTCCCCTGGTCTGGGCCACGGCAAGACCTGCCGCAGCCACGATGCGCACGGGGCGGAAAAAGCGGGCTGCGTTGAAATCCCCAAGCACGATCACCCCATCCTCCGGATGCTCCCTGGATGCGATACGATCGGCAACCAGCTGAGCGGAGTTCAGCCGGTTTTGCAGGCTGCCGTAATCGAAATGCAAGTTGTAGAGGTAGAAAATCTGTCCGCTTTCACTGTCCCGTAGCCGAGACCAGGAACAGAAGGCGGGGTAGCGGCCCTTCCACGGTAGGGCGTAGATCTGATCCGGATCCGGAGAGAAGAAGAAGAAACCCTGATCCAGAGCCTGGAAACGGCTCTTACGGTAGAGGATCGGCTGGGTCGAGGGATACTCGCGGGGATCTCCGATGGCAGTCACCCCGTACTCGGGAAAATGCTCCAAAACCCAATCGAGTTGCTCGTTTTCCCGGTTCCAGTGCCCTCCCACAAAGGTCTCCATCTCCTGAAAACCGATGATATCGGCGTCTCCCCTGCGTAGGATTTCCACAACGGCCTCCCGCCTTTGCTCCCAAATCATCTTCTCCTGCCAAGGGGTGATGTAATGGATGTTGAAGGAGCCTACCACCAGCTCATGGTTTTCCCTTGTTCCCACCAGCCCGGACTCTGCATGGCCGGTAAGGGCACTTGGAAAGAAAGTCATCATCAAAAGAGGGATATATATGATCTTATTCATAATGTTTAGACGAGTCGAAAGGCCAAATTATTACCCGGAATTATTAACGGGGGCAGGGCCGGGTTCGGAAATTACAGTTCCAGCAGACCCCGGCGAATACCTTCGCGGATAGCCTCCACCCGGTTCGTAGCCTCGAGCTTGGTAAAGATCGAGGAGACGTGGTACTTCACGGTGTGTTCGCTGATCTCCAGACGGACGGCTATCTCCTTGTTTGCCAGCCCGAGGGACAGCAGCTGCAGTACCTCCGCCTCCCGTGGCGAAAGTTCCCGACGGGAAAGCTCCTGAAGGTCCTGCGAAACTCCTGCAACGCGGCCGGCGCCTCTGCCGGCGCCGCTGAACAAGCCCCGCATCAGCTGCGGTGAGCCTGCCAGTAATCCCGCGGCCAGCGCGCGGATGGCGGCCCTGACCTCCTCCTCCGCCGTATTGGCCGGAAGTAGGCCGAAGCCGCTTTGCGCCGCTTCCAGTACAGATCGATACGGGTCAATGTCGTCGGCGATCACCAGCAGGGAAGGAACGGGCCCCGGGAGGGGAAGCTCAAGGAAGGGGGAACTTCCCAACCCCGGAGTCCCGCTCAACAACAGGACATCGCAATCCTCGTAATCCTCGACGATTTCCAGATCAGGGTCATCGCCGACGAGCGCCCGCAGACCCGCCCGGATCATCGCACTGTCGCCGCGTATTCCCACCCGGATCATGGAACCTTCACCTTTTCTTGCCACACTGAGGCAGGATGGCCGGAATCAGCGGCAGCCCCGGCCTTCCCACCCGTGATAGCGGCGCTGCAACGGACGATCCAGGGTTCCGACATTCAGGGAGATCTCTTCCCTCTTGCCGCCCCGCAGCAACTCAATCGAGACAGGTTTACCGCCCATTCCGGCCATCAGCTGCTCCAGCAGATCTTCATGGTTGCTTACCGCCCGTCCTGCAAAACCCACAAGAATGTCCCCGACCATGATTCCGGCAGTGGCCGCCGGACTTTCCGGCTCGACTCCCACGATGAGCAGTCCGGCTGTCTGTTCGCGGCTGAGTGGTGAAGGTTGGGGCAGATCGACCTGCTGGCTGCGGACCCCCAGGTAGCCGGGTTTGATGCTTCCCTCGGTTCTGAGTTTTTCCGCTGTTTTCCAGGCCAGCTCCGTGGGAATCGTGATGGATGTGTCGGAACTGCTGCCGAAGGTGTTCACGCCCAGCAGCTTACCCTTGGTATCCACCAGCGGACCGCCGGCAAATCCAGGGAAACGCCTTGCATCGCTGCGCATCACCCCCTCCAGGGCGACGCCTCGGCGGCTTCGATACGCCCCGGCGGTGATACTGAGAATGCCCAGGCTTGCCTGGACTCCCTCCTCGGTCGGGCGTCCAAGGGCCAGAACCAGTTGTCCGACTGCGGCTGATTCTTTCGCGGCTTCAGCCGGCGTGCCGGTACCCTCCTCCAGTTCGAGGAGGACCAGATCACTGAGGGGATCCCGCCCCGCCACTTTGGCGCTCGGTTTTGATCCATCAGCCATCAGGATCCGGATATCCTCCTCCCGCTCCACACTGTGATCGGCGCTGAGCACAAGTTTGGCGGCATAGACCACGCCGCTGGATGGATATCCGCCGCGGCCCTCTACGCCCACCGTGTAGCCGGAAGCCCGTTTAACCGCCTGGCTCATGCCGGCGGAAAGGTCATTCAAATCGGTTGCCATTACACTCACTCCTAAGAAGAAATCTCTGCCATGATCATGGTCGTCCTTCACAATATACAAAGGAGTTTCGGTGGCGGGTATTACCGGAACGGCTAGGTAGGGGCCTGCACGATCGGCTAGGTCGATGATCAGATGCCGATGTCGAAACGCTGTTCCAGCGCCCGATCGTCCAGATCGTAGTGAGACAACCGCTCGCGCATATCGGGATTATCGAGGAAGGTGAAGCGTCCCGCTTCCCAACACACCTTGCCGTCCAGCTCCACTTTGACATCGAACAGAGACCAGCAAATTTCGCCGGGAGCGTAGTTTCCGCAGGTGTGGAAGTGCAGGTAACGGGGATTGGCGAATGCCACGGAACCCCAGCGCTCGATATTCGAGGTTGCGCTGAGAGGGTAGAAGGCCTTGGGGTGGATCCCGGCATGCCAGGAGTGCACGACATCCTCCTCTATACCGAACAACTTCGCCACACGCCGGTAGTGGCTGCGAACCCTCTGCACGAGATCCTTCGGTCCCTCGAAGTCTTTGATTCTGCCGTTTTCGACCATGGCCATCAGAGGTTCGTCGAGCCTCAGAAAGCTGTCCTCGTAGAGGTGATTGGCGGTGGACATCAACCAGTGGGCCACGGCAACCCGGCCGCTCATGGTTGCGCAGCTGACCGGAGGGAAGATCGGGATGGGAAAAAGTAGAAGGGTGAACTCCTGGACATCTGCGGTACTGCCCTTCACGGGGATCTGCGTTGCGCTCACATCGGTTCCAAGCGGGCAGGTGATGCGCCAGCTTCGAGCTGCGTTCAGCTCCGATTCGAAACGATCCAGCAGCTCCCGCATGAAGCCGTGATGAAGCGTGCAGAACTCCGAACCCAGCAGTCCGATGTCAAGGGCGTAGCTCATGGTTTTACCAGCGTCCCCGGGGAGCCTGGTAAAGCGAACCTGGTCACCGGCCTGAGCCTGAAAGATGATGTGATCCGCCCCTTCGGCAGCCTCGAAGATCGAAGGCGGAAGGTCTTCCGGTCCGGAAACCCGGGGGCAGGGAAGCAGGCTTACCCGACAGCCGAGCTCAGAGGCGACCTCGAGGATGCAGATAGGGGCGAAGGCATCGTAGAATCCCTCCGCCGGGTCCTCCGCGGCGACGACGATCCGCTGTCCCGGACGCACGCCCAGGCAGTTGAGCAGCAGGTTGCGGGCGCCTTCCCTGGGATCGTAGCGCAGAACCATCTATTTGAAGTGCAGTACCGACAGCTCGGTGCGACCGATCAGGATCGTGTCGGAGAGACGAAGCCGAACGTAATCTCCCGGCGGGATTCTCTCCCCGTTGACAAAGGTACCGTTGGTGCTGTGCAGATCCTGAATGTAGAAATCCTCTTTGATTTTCTGGATCACCGCGTGTTCCCGGGAGGCGAGTTTATCCTCCAGAGTGATCGAGCTCTTGGGATCCCGACCGATCGTCAGTCGGCGGACGATCGGCACTTTATTGCCCTGAAACACGATGTAGGTCGTTCCGGGCTTGCGCATGCCGCTGAGTCGCTGCCCCACGGTACTGTTGTAGATGATCGTATCGTGACGCTCTTCACTGTCCTGACTTTCCATACTTCTCCCCGTCCCCTGATTCTGCTGTGATCAAGGGACCGTCAACTCTCTAAGTGTAAACCCCCACGTGCCCGGAATCAATAGCTGGACTTCAAGCATCGATTTCCGCTACAGTAAATGTTATGAAACGATTTGTCTCTTCTCTTGCCCTCACCCTTGTGCTCGTGCTTGCTGGATGCGTCGGCCTTTCCAGAGGGAATGAGTACGTGAGTATCGATTCACTGATCGAAGATGCAGCCTGGGGAATAGTTGATGTTCTTTGGAACAGCTACGAAGACATCGATACCGCTGCGATGAGAACCATGGTGGTGTATTACTTCCTCGAAGGGGGTCAGGTCAGTCCTTTGAGCGACACCCTCATCGAGGGACTCAACACGGAGACCGCCAATGCCGTGGCCTACGAGGGCATCCAGGTCCGCGTGGTCAGCCGGACGATCCTGGATCAGATACTCCAGGAGCTTGCCTTTCAGAGCTCGGACCTGGTGGATCCGCAGACTCAGAGATCGGTCGGCAAGCAGCTGGGCGCCGACATCGTGGTGACCGGCACCATCAGTTCCTCGGATCAGGGAAAGAAGTTCAACATCCAGCTGATCGAAGTGGAAACAGGGGTGGTGCTGGGCGGCTTTATCAAGTACCTGACACAGGAGCGGAAGTAGCCGGTTTGGTAGTCTCGGGATCCCGGGGAAGCGGCTTGCATTATCGTACCAAACGGGTAATATTTACCTGTCCGGATACAACATCTAGAAGAGGAGGAGCATGATGAGCAGACGCAGGGTGCTTTTCATGGTGGTGGTTGCCGCGTTGGCGATTACGCCGGCCGTTTTCAGCCAGCAGACCATGAGGCGGGAGGGCACGAATTTCATCGCCCGGGCAAACCTCGGTTTTGATCTCTTCGACTTGGGCGTCGCCTTCGGCGCGGGCGGAGGCTATCGCTTTCCCGCCGGAAGCGGGACCTCTGAAGTCATCGTTGATATCTACTGGAGCCCGCCGTTTAAGGAAGATTGGACCGAAGGTGTTAGCGAGGGCTGGGAGAGCAATGAGCTGCTCATCGTCTCGGCTCGCGTGGACTGGCTGTTCCTCTACACGCCGGGGGTGTCGGGCTTCTTTCCCGTGGTCGGGGTGGGATTCTTCGCCGGCGCCTACTGGCAGGAGGGGGAGCAATGGCCTACTCTGTCCGGCCCACCCGGACAATTATATGGAGGCGACTATTTCGCCTCGGGTTCGGTGTTCAGCGTGGGCGCGGCCTATTCGTTCAAAAACAGACTCGAGGCTCGTTTCGAAGTTCCGGTACTGGTGTTTTTCGGATACTACGCCGCGGTAGCCATTCCCTTTACGGCCAGCGTTCTCTACAAGTTCTGATTCAAGTTCTGACCCAGACGGGCTCCTAGCTGCGGGCGGCCGCCACGATCGCCCGTATCGAACCGGGATCGACCCAGGTGTCGATGCTGCAGCCGCCGGCCAGGAAGAAGCGGTTACCGCCCCCCATCTCGATCCCCTCCCGTACGTGCTCTTTGAGAAAAGCCCGGGTCCTGCGGGAGACGATATCCTGATCGATTCCTCCCATCACACAGCCATCGAACTTCACCTTGGCTTCCTGAAGGGAAGGACAGTCCGGATGCCTGTCGTACCAGCTCAAGACCTGGACCGGAAGATCCAGGATGTCCTGGAAGAACAGCTGCTTCCCATGGATATGGGCTGTGTTCATCTTTCCGAGATCCTGCACAGCCGACAGCAGTTTCACGGCAAAGGGTTTGCAGAAGCGCAGGAACTGGTCGCGGTTCATGATTTCAGCGGAAGCCGGAACCGAGAGAAAGATACCCGCCGCTCCCTGAGCCAGGGAGAGCTTGCTGTAGGCGATCAGATTGTCCGTGACGATGTCGAGGGCGCGAAGGAGAGTCTGCGCTTCGGTCTCCATCAACTCAGGCAAGTTTTCTCCGGCCAGGTTGCGCCGCAGGGTCTGCCAGGGATCGAAGACCGTGTCGAGGAAGTAGGCCCTGTTCTCCAGGGTCTTTCCGATAATGTGCAGGGCCTTCAGTTGATGGCGCCACTCGCTGCTTGCCACGTCAAAGGGAGCGATCTTCTGCAGATCCTTGCGGCTGCGAATCGCCTCCATACCCTCGGGCAGGGGGTAGAAGTAGTCGTTCATCACCTTCAGCCAATCCAGATCGTAGTATTCGAAGAACTCCAGGCAGGTGCGGGCGAAAGCATCACCGTTGCCGTGTTGAATCCCGAAGTGGTACCAGAGGGAGACCGGCGGATGATCCACCTCCCCACCCTGGAGGGTGGTGTCGATCCTTTCGATTTTCGTCATGCCGGCCATGATGCCAGGAAGCCCCAAGATATTCAAGATGTCCGCCACCCGCGGCGGCGGAGGATTTGTCTCCCCTGCGGATTAGCTGTAGTATTCATCCATGATCATCTACAGCGAGGGGTATCACGGCGGATTGGAGCAGTACGGTATCCTCATTCCGGTCCGGGACAGCAAGTTCAGCAAGACTTTTACCGAGCTTCGGGCTCATCCCATATTGGGTCCGCGGCAGAGCGAGTGGCACCTGGAGCACGCGGGCCAAAGCATCACCCGTGAGGATATCCGTCGCGCCCACACCCAGGAATACGTGGACAGGCTGTTCTCCGAGGCGTTGGAGCAGGAGATCATGCGAGCCTTCGAGCTTGTAGATTCAGAGGGCAAATATCACCGTTACGATCCGGAGCGGGCCACCCGGACCCTCGACAAACTTCTGGAACGCGCCATGTACAGCATCGGCGGGGACTATCAGTGCTGTAGGGTCGCCCTGGAGAGGGGATTCTGCTACTACTTCGGCGGCGGGGCGCACCACGCCCAACCGGGCTATGGCAAGGGCTTTTGTCTGCTCAACGACGTCGTGATCGTGCTCCGCAAAGCCCAGGCCGAGGGTCTGATCCGCAATGCCTGGGTAATCGATGTGGATGCCCACAAGGGCGACGGTACCGCCGTGATCACTCAGGGAGATGAATCGATCCGGACCTTGAGTGCTCACATGGCCCGCGGCTGGCCCTTGGACGAGCCGGAGTTCGACGCTGAGGGCCGGCGCAACCCTTCCTTCACCCCGAGCGACGTGGACATTCCCGTCGATTCGGGAGAGGAGCGGGAATACGTCCCCCGCCTGGAGCAGGGCCTGCAAGAGTTGAGCAGGATGTCCTCTCCGGATCTCGCCCTGGTGGTGAGCGGGGCGGATCCCTACGAACATGATGAGCTTCCCTCGACCAGTTTGCTTCGTCTGTCCAAAACGCAGATGATGGAGCGGGATACCCTGATCTACTCGTTTCTCAAATCCCGCGGCATTCCGGCGGCCTACCTGATGTCCGGGGGCTACGGGGAGAAAACATGGGAGGTGTACTACCAATTCGTGGAATGGGCTCTACTGGACAGGCTTTCCGCTTCCGGCGACTAGATGGCCGCAAGTTGGATGGCCGGGGTGGAGCGGACCTCCAAAAAACAACCAGGAAATCATGGAACCTCGGAGCTTCGGCTTGCGACTAATACAACAAAACGCCTGCGGGAAGAAAATCTGAGGAGGTATTGCCGTGAAGAGACTGATGATTATCGTCTTTATGGGATTGCTTACCGTCGCTTTTTCCTACGGTCAGGACTGGGACAATCCCGAGGTTCTGAAACGCCTCGACTTGAATGAAGCAGATGTGGTGAAGGTCAGGGAGATCTTCGAACAGACGGAGAGAGATATCAGGGAGGCCCGCCTGGAGATCGACGTGCTCAGAGCTCAACTGCGGAAGCTGCTGTTCGAGGAGCAGGTCAACATGCGCGAGGTGGAGCGGATACTGCGCCAGAGCCTGGACTGGGAGCTGAAGGAACGAATGGCCCAGATCCGGCGACAGGTCGAGTTGCGGCAACTGCTGGGGGATACGAAATACGCGCGGATGACCCAGAACGTTGAGAGACGGCGGCTGTTGCAGGAAGAGCAGGAAAGACGTACGCGTGAGGAAGCCGGAAGAGCCGATCGTAGGCGGTAGAGAAGCCGCGGTGGAGGCTCCGCCACCTGAGGACCATATCCTGATCAGGCGCTTCCTGCGCAGTGGCGATTCGAGGACGTTTGAGGAACTGGTGGAGAGGCACCTGCCTCCGATCAGGCGGCTTCTCTACACGTTGTTCAACGGTCAGCGAGAGGAGATGGAGGACGCGGAGCAGGAGATCATCTTGAGCCTGTTCCAGGGGCTGAAGGATTTCCGGTTCCGCTCCTCCTTCCGCACCTATTTCTACAGGCTGGCCCGCAACCGGGGGATCGATTGTCTGCGGAGGAAGCGAAGCCGGGAGCGCACCCTCGCCAGGGTGAGACTGGGGCTGTGGAACAGCGAGCCTGTCGGTCCGGAGCAACAGGCGCTTCGCCGGGAGGAAATCGACACCATGCTCAGCTTCTTTCAGATGCTTCCGTCCCGGGACAGACAGCTGATTCTCATGAAGGACGTTGACGGCTTTTCCATTGAGGAGATAGCGGACATCCTGGAGGTGCCCTCCGGCACCGTAAAATCTCGTTTACATCGGGCTCGGGAGAAACTGCTCAGAACTGCAAGGAAGGGACGATGAAAGAACAGATATCCTGCCGAAAGGCCAGGAGGGCGATGCAGAACGCCTTAGATCGCAGCGATCCGGTGTCCCCACCCGAAAGGGAGGATCTATCGAGGTTCATGGCCGGTGAGGTGCGGGCACACCTGGTGCACTGTCCCGGATGTAGGTATTTTTTACATTCCCTCGGGACCTTTGCGCCGGTGTTGCGGAGTCAACTCGATGAAGCCCTCCGGGATTATCCGGTTCCGGAGGTTGCAGCTGTTCTCCAGGGGAAGTCCGGAAAAGCCCCCAAGGTCCCATCGCTACGGCGGAATCGGGTGGCGGCGACCCCGGCCGTCTTCCAGAGGTTCCGCGCCCGGCTGTTCGGTCCCGCTGGACAGCCCGCGGCGGTGTATCGCTGGGTAGCGGTATCGGCGATCGCCCTGCTGCTGGCCTCGTCTGCGATCGGTATTCGAATCTACTCGCTCTCTGCAACCCACCGGGCGATAGAGCAGCAGATCGATCGGGTCATCGAGCAGATCTATCGGGAGCCCCTTCTTCCCGGGATCGAGTCCGCCCTGCTTCGCACTCGGCCGTCGATTTCCGACTTCGTGGAAGATCTTGACCGAAGCATCAACATCTGGCTCGAGGAAACAGCTTTGCAGTCGTACCTCAACTGAGAGCCGTGACACTTTGACGATTTCAGGTGTTTAATCCAATGTAGAGTGAAAGATCCTGTACAAGCTTAGGAGGAACTCAATGCCGAGAATCGTCATAGCAGGTCTGATCGCAGTGATCGTGCTCTTCGGCTGCAGAACCAACATGGCACCCTACGAAGCGGGAGACGCGGGCAATCCACGAAAGGTACTTATCGCCGGGGAGCACAGTGAGTTCAAAGAGAACGTTGTTTCCCGGGTCATCGAAACACTTGGAACAGAGGATTGGTATTTTCGGATCATCGGGCTGGATCAGTTGCAGGAGCAGGAAACCGAGCAATACGGCGCGATCCTCCTGGTAGCCGCATTCAGAGCCGGGCGACTCGATGAACGGGTAACCACATACTTGAGTAAAGATCCGATGAATCCCAAGACGATTCTGTTCTTCACCCGTGGCACTGAGGATCCCATGCCGGAGAAGCACAAACCGGACATCCAAATAGACGCGGTGAGCTCCGCATCCAAAGACACTCGCGTGGAAAAGCGGGCTCGGGAGTTGGTTGTTCTACTAGAAAAAAGATTCTGACCCAGGTGCATCGTCCCGGGCCGACGCGCTGCGGATCCACCACTGGTGAGCTTCGAGTCCACGACATCCCCGCTGCCGACAGTAAAGATTGGGCTGCAGCCGGCGACACTACTCTTTACTACGGGTGTCATTAATCGTATGATTGAAACAATCATTTCAGGACCAAAGATCGAGGGGAACAGGCATGTCTACTGAGGACGTATCGGTCCAGACGAAAATAATCGAAGCCACCATCGAATGTATAGAGCGGGAGGGGATTCAAGCGGTCACGATCCGCAAGATCGCCAAGTTGGCCGGCGTGAACAGCGCGGCGATCAACTACTACTTCCGCTCAAAGGAGAAGCTTGTCGAAGAGGTGAAGCGCATCACCGTGGAGCATGTGTTCGAAGATTGGCGGGAAATCCTCAACGACGAGAGCCGAACCATCCGGGAGCGCCTCTTCCTCCTGTTCACCGACTACATGGAGGGGGCGATCATGTACCCGGGGATCAGCAAGGCCCATATGTGGGAACCTCTTATCGACAACACCTACGATTCTCTGTTCGTGAAGCTGTTGAACGGTTTCTTGACAGACATGGTCAAGAAGTTAAGCCTGGAGCTGAAACGCCCGGCCAAGGAGCTAAAACTGGTGGTGATCCACCTGTTCTGTGCCCTCAGTATGCCTGTGCTGATGCCCGATCTGTACCGGGAGTTCTACGACGGGAAGACCTTCAAGGAGGCAAAAGTTCGACGTGCACTGATCGAGCATGTGCTTCAGCTGTACTTTGATGAGCGGGGCGAGGAGGAAAAGATTCCAGATACCGAGGAAGAGTAGGGTGACTATCATTCGCCTCCCCTTCCGAGCAGCACCTTGCCCAAAAATGGGATTTTCCGCTCAATTGCCCGGTGCGGACACGTCTCCTGGCAGCAGTAGCAGCGGATGCAGCGCTCATAGTCATATACAGGTGGTGCGCCGGCTCCTCCGCCGTTGAAGGTCAGCGCTTTTTGTGGCAACGGGCAGGCTTTGATGCAGATCCCGCAGCGTTCACAGTGCTGTTCGTCGATTTCCGGGCGGGGCAGAAGCAGATTCCTGATTGTTGGGTAGTACTTCAGCAGGGCGTTCTCCCCGACTCCGGTTCGAATGACTTTGAACTCCGGTTGGAGCATATCCCCCACGGCATCCCCCACGATCTCGATCTCCTCGTTCCTGTAGGTTCCTATACCCGCCGCGTGTCCAGCCAGGCAGGTCGGCACGAAACGCGGGTCCAGTTCGATCAACCGGGCAAACACCGCATCAGCGGCTACTGGATCTTTGGCCATAATGATCACGTTCATGGGCCGGGATTCCCCGTTGCGGGGCCCATTGCCCTCCATCGCGAGGATTCCATCCAGGATGTGGATGCGTGGACGGATCCGGAGATGCAGTTGAGCGAGCAGTCGGCTGAAATCCATAACCTCCGGGTAGCTTACGTGCAGAGCGGGTTTGCTCAATCCCGGGACACATCCGAAGAGGTTTTTCACCGCCCCGGTTATGCGGGTGAGCTGATGGGTCTTCATCTTGGGGAGGTTGAACAGGGCGTCCACTTCCAGCACCGACCGGGCAATCGGTACCCGGCGGCGACTCTCTCCATTGCGCGAACCGCGGGCCAGCAAGACTTGCCTGCCGTGCTCGAAATCCCCCATCTCTACCTCGTATCTCTCGGCTACCTCCGACAGACCGGAATCCCTGGCAGCAGGTAGAGGCTTGCTGATGCCGGAGGAATCTCCGTAGGACACCCGTGCTCCGACTTCCCGGAGGATCCGGATCGTGGCCTCGAGCACTGTCGGATGGGTGGTCACCCCTTGTTCCGGGGAACAGCCGGCCAGGATGTTCGGTTTCAGAAGCACCCTTTCGTCTCTGGTCACGAAGCGAGACAGCCCTCCCAACAGATCGAATCCACGTAGGAGTGTTCGCTGCAGGGTATCGACTTCGTAGCGATCGCAGTGCAGCAACGCTACCCTGACCTTACTCATGTTGAATCTCCATCAGGTGCGTACCGGCCCAGGGGAACCGGAGTTCTGTCTGCCACGGGTCTTCTGCCGCAAGCGGAATGGAATCGGGCGCGGATGAATAGCTGGGTCAGAGGTAAAGGAACGACGGTCCCCATAATCCTCGCCAGCTTGTTGATCAGACCCGGGATGATGACCGCTCTGTTACGGAGCAGTTGCCCAAGGGCGTAGCGGGCCACCTCTTCGGGGTGATGACAGGAGATTCTTCCGATGAACCCTTGAGCGGCGATCAGCTTCCGGCACTCCTCGTTGGTCAAGATCCCTCCCGGACACAGAGCGCTGACCGTGACGGTAGTTCCGGCCAGCTCCGCCCGTAGAGCCAGGGAGAAGTTGAGCACGAAGGCCTTGGTGGGAGCGTAGACCGGTTTGTAGGGCATGGCGTAGAAGGCAGCCAGACTGGCTACATTGAGGATGTAGGCTTGTGACTGTCTTTTCAGCTCCGGAAGAAACAGCTGCGTCAGCTGAACCAGGGCGGAAATATTGAGATCGATCATCGTCCGGTTGTGTGCCGGTACGGATTCAGAGAAGGGTCCATGAGCCCCGATACCTGCGTTGTTGATCAGCATGTTCACAGCCAGCCGTTGCTCCCTGACCCAATGGAACAGTGTATCCGGACTTTCCAGTTCGCTTAGATCGATCTCCCGATACTTCACGTCGGTGCCGTACCTTTGAGCGAGATTGTGCGAGACTTCGGGAAGGCCCGTATCGGCCAGTGCAACCAGGATCAGGTTCATCCCCAGGCGGGCACATTCCTCGGCCAGGGCCAGGCCCAACCCCCGGCTGGCTCCGGTTACCAGGCAAAACGCCTGAGTCCGGGGAATCCTGTTCTCTGCAGCAGCTGCAGGAAAGCTGCGGATTGGCTCGGCCGGTGCTGCCACGATTGTTTCATTCATTTGGCTTTTCCTCCTCATTTGATTAAGCCTAATGTTTAATACACTCAATTCAATCAACTGATTAAATCCGTTGTTTCGAGTATATATGAAGGGGTTCTGGAAGTCAAGAGTTTTGAATTTTTTTCAGCAACTGACTACACGGCGAAGGATCACACAAGGTTTTTTGTTTACTCCTTTGCTGTTGAAATACTAAATTAAAGGTATATATTGAGTGTCAGGAGGATAGAGCTATGAAAAGAGTATCCATTGTACTATCTATAATGTTGTTAGCCGCCGCAGGCTTGTCTGCGCAAATCGTCAATTATGACGTGTTCGGTGACGCGTTTGAAGACTTTGCCTCTGAGGTTTCTACAACACTGCCGTCAACCGCTGCTGTCGCTGGACTGAATTGGTCTCCGGCTTACATTGGCACGTTTCCGCATTTTGGTGTCGGGGCGTCTGTCGGTGCGTTCACAATTCCCTATGATTTTGTCGAACCACTCATCAATGACTTAAGCCTCAGTCTTCCATCCGAGTTTGACTATATAAAGAAATGGGGTATGCCTATTCCGGCCATCGCATTGGACGCCCGAATCGGTGGATTTGTGCTTCCGTTTGATGTCGGCTTAAAATTCGGGTTCATCCCTGATAAGCTCAGAGATAAGCTGGGTAAGATAAACGCTGATTACCTCCTTGCAGGAGGAGACGTACGTTTTCGGGTGGTTGACGGAGGTGGACTGCTTCCGACTGTGTCAGTAGGTGGCGGATACACGTATCTCAAAGGAAATATTGGTATTCCAGACGTTGCCGGTTCAACCACCATCAATTTGCCGCCACCTCTTGCTACTGACACTATCTTAATTACCTCTCCGGAGTTGACCTTCGCTCTTCAGACAAGCACGTTCGTCGGCAAGGTCCAGGCGAGTTGTGATC
>Ga0307426_1001179_pt1 | contig 17504 bp, 13 predicted proteins | sample SalMarWE160340MG_FD_202165 | JGI IMG/M metagenome (GOLD analysis project Ga0307426, IMG submission 202165) | Salt marsh sediment microbial communities from the Plum Island Ecosystem LTER, Massachusetts, United States - WE1603-40 | ecosystem: Environmental > Aquatic > Marine > Intertidal zone >... | reverse complement strand
ATGACTGGCTGCAAAATCGGCCGTGGAAAGATCGACGTAGGCAATCGAAACCGTCTGGCCCGACCGTGCCAGGCAGGCCAGATAGTTGTTTACCGCGGCTTCCAGCATGTTTTCGTCGACCACCGTTCCGGGAGTGATCACCTCCACCACTTCCCGGCTGGCCAGCCCGGTTTTGGGGATATGGGTCTGTTCACAGATCGCGATCTTCTTGCCCGCCTTGAGCAGTCTGGAAATATAGCCTTGGGAAGCGTGGTAGGGGATCCCGCACATGGGAACCCCGTTTCTTTTGGTAAGGGTCAGATCGAGCAGATGAGAGGCTTCGGCCGCATCCTGCTCGAACATCTCATAGAAGTCGCCGAGTCGGAAGAAGAGAATCGTATCCCGGTGCTTGCTTTTAATGCTGCGGTACTGCCGCATCATGGGGGTTGTCGGTGGCATACGAAAGAGATTATATTTAAAGAGGGATTGGAGTACAACATTATCATGGCAGTAGAAGGTATCGATTCGAGTTATTATCCACAGGTTTCGCCTCCTCCACCGCAGCAGCCGTCGGAGGATCAACCTAGGCCTCCTGAGGGGTACTTGCCTCAGAGCACCCCGCCGCCGGCGCCTGAGGTGGAAAGTTTGGAGCGAAGCGTAGACATCTTTGTCTGAGTGTCCGAAAACCCTGGAACTCTATCTCTTTCTTATCTCCGACAGATAATCTTCCAGAATATGAGAAGCGGCTATGCTGTCGATCTTGGCGAGCGCCCTCCTGCGGTCAAGTCCGCAGCGTCTCAGGCTTTCCTCGGCATCCCGGCTGGTATAGCGTTCGTCCCAGAGGACCGTGTCGACCCCGCGGCGGTTTAGTTTTGCAGCAAAAGAGCGGGAACGGGTGCTGCCTTCGCTCTCCGTGCTATCCTCGTGAAGCGGTAGGCCGATCACCACGGTTTCCACGGCGTTGGCTTCGACGATGGCCATCACATCGGTGATGAGCTGTTTGTCCGACCGGTAGTGAAGCGTCCTGTAGGGAGAAGCGATCATACGCAGCGGATCGGTCATGGCCAGTCCCACCCTCTTGCTGCCCAAATCAATCGCTAAAATCCGGCTCATCCTACTGTCCGCCTACTGTCCGCCGTAGCTCTGGCCCGCCCGCCGCATCAGCTCTTGAATGACCAGTTCCGTAATATCCACCTCTTTGGTATAAAAGAAGAAGAATTGGGAGAACTGGCCGCTGGCGTTGAGCACCAGGGAAAATCCCTCACTCTCGGCCACGAATTGGATGGCCTGGAGCAGCTCATCCAGAAATTCGTCGGATTTGTAGAGATTCTCCGAACGTTTGCGGATCTGGTCCATCTTGATACGCCGATAGTCATCCCGGTACTGCTTTTTTTCGAAGATATCCCCATCCAATCTGAGGGCGGCCTCTCCGTCGCCCCTGCTCTCCGCATCGAGTTTCTGCGACTCGAGGAGCAGGACCTCCTCGTCGATTCTGTTGATCTCCCGCAGCACGTCGGCACGCAGCTGCTGCAGCTCTTTGACGGCCTTGGACTCTCGAAAGTAGATCGAGTAGACTTTTTCGATGTCCAGAATTCCTACCTTGGTTATCTGATCGGCGAACAGGGGCATCCCCGACACAATCAGGAACAGCAGGATCAATGCCCCGATTCCGGCTCGTCTCATATTTTGCTCCTAAAAGAAAGTATCTCCGGCCAGGGAGATGACGAACTGCCAACCTTCCGGCTTGGGTCCCTCCGATGTGTCCACCATCACCCAGGACAATCCGTCAGGACCGTACTCGAAACGTCTGGCCAGGTACAGACGGATGGGAAACTGGGGAATCGTGAAGCGAATTCCCGCCCCGAAGCTGAAGTAGAAATGCTCCATGAAGGTGTTTGTGTCAGCCCAGTCTCCCAAATCACTGATCTCAGTTGCACCGAGCGCGCCGTCCACAAAAAAGACCCCCCAGAGCAGCTTTTCGGCGATCGGCATGCGCAGCTCCAGGCGATTGTCCCACAGGGCCTTCAACTCCCGCTCCAGCGGCCAGGCTCGTGCGATGTTCCAGCCGTCGATGTACAGCTCATCGTTGATGATGGTGAGCGCCTCATCCCGCCACAGCTGCGGTAGGATGAACGACCAGGCTGTGTGTGCTGCCAGAACGAGTTTGAAGTTCCAGTTCTCGAAGACCGGGACGTCCACCAGGGTCAGAAAACCCTCCAGGGTTGAATCCGTGCGGATGTACTCGCGGCTTCCCAGGGGAAAGCCGACGGCAAAAGTGACCCCCTGGGCGATGTAGAATCCTTTGGAGGGATTGAGGAAGAAGTCCCGCTTGTCCCAGTACAGGGTAATGCCCAGCTTGTTGACGTTCTTCCAGTTGCCCTCTCCGGCCCGCAGATCCGGATCGAAGGGTCTGAACAGGGTATCGTCGTAGGTGATCTGTTCCAGGCTGGTGCTGATCCCGGAGCGGACCCCCAACCAGCCGACGGGTGTTGAAAACCGGTACCCCGTCGTGAAACCCAATGAGAATTTCCAGAGCACGTAGTCCATGAGGTACTGATCCGGGATCGACCCTACTTGATTCAGATAGTACTCGTAATCGGTGATGGCATCATCCGCGGTGGACGGAGCACCGGTGCTAGGATCAACCAGGTGGCCGTCAAACGGATCCGGTACCGCATTGGGCTCATCTCCGTTGAATAATCCGCCGAGTGCGGTGTCCTGGGGCACATTGGGCACCACGGCGTGCTCGAAGCTGAAGCTCACCCCGCCCAACCAGCGGTGGCCCAGCAACCAGGGTTCCTCGAAGCTCAATGCAATCAGCTGACGCAGGGTCGACAGCTCGGCATTGACGCCGAGGGACTGGCCTTTGCCCAAGAAGTTCTTCTCCTCCCATTTGAGCATGCCTGAAACCGGGTAGTCGCCGCCTGCGAACATCACGCCGAAGTTGATGTTGGCGGTACTGCCCTCCTCTACGTTGATCACCAGATCCATCAATCCTTCGGCGCTTCCCGGGGGAGTTTCCGGTTGTATGCTTGCGAAATACTGGAGATTGTAGAGGTTGCGCAAACCCTCCAGAACCTTGGCCTTGCTGAAAATATCTCCCTCCTCAAAGGGAAGCTCCCGGGTGATCACGTAATCCTTGGTTTTTTCGTTCCCCTTGATGATGATGTTTTCGATGTGCGCCCGATCCGTCTCCACGATGCGGATCGTGTAGGTGATCTCCTGCTTGTCCGGATTCCTGTGCTCCTCCCGGTTGATTACGTTGAAGATGTATCCATTTTCATAATACAGGTCTACCACCCTCTGGGTGTCCGCTTCGAGCCGCAGTTTGTCCAGAACGTTCCCCGGTTGCTGGCGAACCAACTCCTGCAGCTGTTCGTCCGTGAAAATAGCGTTGCCCTGGAAATCCATCCCCCCGTAGGTCCACTGTTGGCCCTCGTCTATGTAGATCGTGATGATCAGGTAGTTCCTGCCCTGCTCTTCGTCCCGCTCGATCGTACGCTCGACCTCTTCGATCTTGGCGTCGATATAGCCCCGCTCCGCGTAGTAGTCCAGAATACGCTGCTGGTCTTCCTCGAATTTCAACTCCTGAAACACACCGGATGAAAACAGCGACTGCGGTCTTGTCTTCATCTGGCGTCGCAGGGTTCCCTCGGAAGCGAAATTGTTGCCGGAGAAGAGAATCGATTTGATCGTGGTCTGAGTACCCTCGCGGATGACGAACTTCACAACCACGGTGTTTTCCTGTTCCCCGGGTTCCAATACCGCCTTCACACTGGTGTCGATGTACCCCTTCTCGAGGTACAGATCCATTATGGCCTGGGCATCCAGATCGGCCTGGATATCCGTAACCATATCGCCGGGGGCGATCAGGACCTTTTCCAGGATTTCCCCTTTGCGCAATCGACGATTACCCTCCAGCACCACCTCCTCCACCGTTGGTTTTTCCTGTACGGTGAAGACTATGATCACACTCTCCCGGGCATCGTCCCCCGGTTCCGCGTTGGCTTCGATCGATTCGAAGTAGTCTAGGGCGTAAAGGCTCTCCTGAATCTCCCAGAATACCTCCAGGCTGAACTCCGTACCTATGTAGGGTCGAACAAGGGGCAGCAGCTCGTTTTCCGAAACGGTATCCAAACCGACGAAGGTGATATCCGCAATCGGCTTGCCCAAATACCACTCATCCTGGGCCGACAACGGCAGGGCGCAGAGGATCAAAACAATGGCCAAGAACAAGCTGCGACATGGTCCGTTGGGACAACCACGGCGCTTTCTACGTTCGATGTTTGACGGCATATTCGTGTTAGCTCCTGGTTCGCTCAATAGGAGTATTTCCAGCTCAACCCGATGCTGTTATCGGACAGGAACAGATTTTCGGGATGGGAAGGTGTAAACGTCCATTCAAGCAAAAAGAAGGGGGTTACCCACTCCAGGTTCAGCTCTCCTTCCGTTCTGATGTTGCTCGACGAGGTGAGATCTTCCACATTCTGGAATCGCACCAGAGCCTCCAGAAACAGATCAGTTCCAAGATACTTTCCAAGAGTCAGGGTGGTATTGTCAAGGGGATTGAAGCTGTTCTCGACCAAATTCTCTCCCCGTATCCGGTCAATCAGGACGTTTTGCAGGAACTGGGTGCGCACCGTGAACAGATCCAGATTCAGGATTTCCCGAACGGCTCTCTCGAAGGGGGTCAAAATGCCGAACTGTCCGATGATGTCGCTGGTCAACATCACGGCGGCGGTGCCAAAATCCGTCTGTTCAAAGCGGTTGAGAATCGTTCCCCCGATGAGGTTGAGGATTTCCACATCGGGACGAGACGGTTCGGAGTAGAAGCGCGGGGAGAACAGGCTGAGCTTGTTGTTTGCCTCGAGATAGATCTTGATCTCCTCGTTGTTGAGATCCCTCTCCCTGATTTCCGCCAAGGCGTAGATCCACGGGTCGAATTCATCGATTCTCTCTTCAAAGCTGATGCTTCCCTGCTTCAGGTAGAAACTGCGATCGAAGTAGAAAATTTCTCCGCCCCGGATCTCCACCTTCCCCTTAATGAAAAACTCCCCCGTTTCGTCGTTGACGTGCAGAGACACCTCTTCGCCCTGCCTGGCAAAGGTACGGACGATCGGGAAGTTCATGGCGGGCCAGTAGAATTCCACGCTTCTTCCCGTAGTTATATCCATGTCGACGAACATAGGAATCGCCGGGACCGTGGATACGGCCTGCTCGTCTTCCTCCCGAAGCAGGGCGATGCGGCAGGAATTCGCCTGTATCCGGCCATCTAAATTCGTTACGTTCTCATCGGCGCGGACACGAACTGCGCCGGTGGCGTACCCATCCACGAAGATCGGGTCGAAGGCGTAGGCGATATGAATTCCGGGATACTCCCCTGCGTAGAAAATCAACTCTAAGCCTTCGGGTACCCAGTGATCGATGTAGAAAAAGCCCTCCGCCTCGATCTTCGTATCGCCGCTGTAAGTGGTGATGCGGGGTAGAGTGAAGCTCTTGCCGTCGAATATCAGCCGGGCGTTGAGCGGCTTGACCGGGTCCGGAGAGGGAGCGAACTCCAGCTCGGCGTCGCGCACATCGAGGAAGCCGACCCAATCGGGGTCGTTGATCGGACCGAAAATCCTTAAGCTCCCTTGGGCGCTGCCCGTAGTGAACGTGAAAACATCTGTGTTCGGGGTCATCGTGTTGATGATGCGCATGTCCAGAGCCGAGACCGAGAAATCTGAATCCAACTGGTTTAGAAGGATCCGGCCGCTGGCCTGCCCCTGGATCGGCAGAGGGGCCGCGAGATCCAGGGTGAAGCTTCCATCCTGTAAAACGGTTCCACGAATCGACTCACCCGGACCGCCATCGAAAGCGAGCAGGCCCCGATCCCCCTCAAAAGCGACGGTCCACCCGGCACGCTCGGCCCCATCCACCGTAATTTCGCTGAAAGCAAGGATTCCCTCGATGCTGTTACCCAGCACCGCTTCCAGGGTGAGGGGCCAGGGAAGCCCGCCGAACCTTCCCTCCAAACCGATCTTGAGATTTACGATCTGCTGGAAGTACTCGGCCCGATAGCTGGATCCAAAGAAGAACTCTCCGGTTTCGATTTCGAAAACACCTTTCCCCCCGGTTAATTTGTGGTTCAGGAATGATGCGTTCAGGGAGCTGATCTCCACCGAATCCCGTGTATAGGTTGCAGCCAGGTCCAGCGCCAAGGGGTCCAGGTTCAGTCTGCCGTCGTTCAGGGACAGAGCAATAGTGAGATCGGGCCTGGGAAGGTCTCCGTCGAATGCAATCGATCCGGAGAGGTTTCCGTTCACCGCCTCGATCCCCAGGCGCCCGATCGGGGCACCGACGAACTCCAGGCTGCCCTGGATCCTGCTTCCGTCGATACGAGCATCGCTGCTGTACTGCTCTTCACCTTCCGGGGCTTCCAAACGGATCGCTCCGCTCGCCTTGAGCGGCAGCAGATTTTGCAGATCGGCGTTTCCACGGCCATTCAGCTCGGAGTACTCATCCTGATAGGCGATACGATTGAGAGACAGCTGTTTGTCTTTGAGTTCAAAAGCCAGATCGAGGGTGTTCTTCGTTATCGTGGAGAAAGGAATGTTCCGCAGCCGGGCTGTAGAGGCGCTGGCATACAACGAACCGTCTGCGCCAATAAGACCCGCCGTATCGACGGATGCATACATCGTCCCCTTTTTCAAGGTGATCGGCAGGTTCTCACTGTGCAGATGAAAGGGGTTTCCCCAAAGCTCCGCTACCCGCCCCGAATCGAAAACGGACGACCTTGCCTGGGTGAACAGATAGTATCCGTCGAGTCCATAGGAGCCGCTGAAGCGCACCGATCTCCAGGGCAGGAAAGCGACGTCCAATTGATACGGGACATCCTGAAACCAAACGAGCGTGGAAAGCTCCAATGTTTTCTCGGCCCGCTTTACCGCCACGTCACCCCGAAGAGAATAGCCCCCCCACTGGAGGCGAATATCGTTGAAATCCGCGCTATCCCGTTGAACAGCAGCTTGAAGACGTAGGAAGTTCTCGGGCTGTCCGTTCTCGATGATCTCGAACCGGTCGGTAGAGAACTCAAACTCGGAAAAATCCGTTGCACCTCCGGCGGTCATGGACAGTGAATACCGGCGCAGCTGTCGTTCCAGCCGGGGCGATACAGCGGTCTGCGGAACCAGGAGTCCGTAGAGGGTATCTAGAGGCAGTTTGTTCATGCTCGCCTCGGTACTCAAGCTGAGCTTGGACTCCCATCCGAACGCTCCGGTAGCGGTAAGGGCACCACTGTCCGCATTCTCCTCCAGTGCCGCAGCCAAGGCGAAACGGACGCTTCGCCCCTCCGGCACGATCTTGAGGGAAAAACTATCGAAGTGGGTCTGTCCGACTTCGAGGGTACTGCTTTTGATGTCTACTACTTCGGCAGCGCGGTCTATTCGCAAAGTCGCATTCAGATTCTGCCCGCCCCGGGGATCAAAATCGTCGAAGTGCAGCAGTCCCGATGGCAGAAGATTGCCGATCAGGACATTGCCGTTGAACTCCACCCGTCCGCGGGATGACTGGAGGGAGAAAGGATTGAGATACAGGATTTCTTCATTTCCACTGATCCGGCTGACAATCGACACATCAAAAGGCAAAAGCTCCTCGGGAGCCTCGATCCGCAGATCCGCCGTGTACCGCAGGCGAAGCTCCTCCAGATTGACGGCCAACGAACCCGAGGAGCTCACAGAGCTCTGCAGATACGGATTGAAGCGCTTCAGAGCACCTGTCAGCCGGAATAGATCGGCGGGACGGAAGCCCTCGGCTATAAAATCAAGCTTTAGGTCTTTGCTCGCCGTATCATAGCTAACCTGCAGATCCAGGGGAGCCCGGTCCTGGATCTTTCTGACCGCGAGGTTTTGTGAATCGTAGGTTACCTGCAGGGTCTGGCGTTTTACGTCAATCGTTTCAGTGGACAAGCTGTAGATCTGAACGGCCAGGTCCGACCAGGTGAAGAATCTGTCCAAGGTACCGGTCATCCTCAACCGGGTGGACAGCCAAGCCGGCACCGGTGATCCGACTCTGGCGTGCCGTGCCTCAACGAGACCCCGAACCGAGATATCATACAGATCCTGCTGATTCACGCTCGTGAAAAACAAGTTGGATACTTCCACCTGCCAGTCCCTGTAGGTATAGCGGAGCGTGATGTTGGTACCGGACATATCGATGCGGGGATAGGCCTCCCTCTGGAGGCTGGAACGGCCTGCCAGAGAGAGCCAAGAACCGGGGGAATCTCTGCTGCTCGTTCGCAAAGAGTCGATGAGCTCCAACAGTTCCCTGTCGCGGTCATAGTCGATGTCGAAATAGGAATTGGCGATCTGAATTTCCGAGACGGCGAGCAGAGCTGCCCGGGTGGAGAGTAATCGAAACAAATCGTAGTGCACTTTCACTCGATTTATTCTCAGCAGAACCTCATCCGGATCGTCCTGACCGTGAATCACCAGGTCCCGGATGCCGAGATAGCCGAAGACCGACGGGGACATGCTGGAGTAGCTTATCTTCCGTCCGATCCTGGCCTCCAAGGTGTGCATCACCTCGGTTTTGAGCTCCTCCATCCTGCGATCCAACCGCGTACCGATCTGATGGACAAAAACCGCTCCTATCGAGATGATGACCATCAGCAGAAAGATTTCGAGGAAACGCCATTTGAGCCGGATCGGATGTGAGCTCAATCGCCTCTCTCCAGTCTGAATCGGACCTGAATCTGACCGACATCCTCACTCGAATCGGGGGAGGGTTCGAACAGATAGCTGCGAAGGGCCCGCTGCACCGCTGTATCCACCGATGGGTAGCCGGAACTGCGCACGATGTCCACTTCAATCACCTGGCCGTTGGCCGCAACGGTGAAACCCGCCACTACATCTACCTCCAGACCTTCTTCGAGAAGTATGTCCGGAAAGGTTATGCCCGCTGTTTTTAGCAGTTTCCGTTCCCTCCCCCTCCATTCTAGCGCACCGGCCTCGGTAAATCCACTTTCCTCGGCCGGCGTAAGTGCCGGCGGAGTTGCCAGCTCCTTGACCGGCAGCTGCGCCGGCAGACGAGGTGCAGCTGCGGGGGAACCAGGTTGAGGCAAGAGCGGCTTTTCCGCCGTAGCGTAGGTCAGCCGTTCGCCCCCGATGGACAACTTCGGCTGCGGCGAAACCACCGCCGATTTCGTGCCCGGTATTGCGAGCGTTCTGGGACCCTGCATCTTCAAGCTTTCCGCCAGCTCCTGCGGCGCCAGATCGGGCAGCCGCGTCTGTTCCGGGACAACCGCCGGCAGGGTGCGCTCGCGGCTTTGGGAAAACTCGATCACCACCCGGCGGGGAACCACTTCCGCCACCCGCGGGCCTTTCACCAGCAATAGCAGGAGAATCAGACAGAGATGAAATCCCAGGGAGAACAAGAAACACAGACGGATGTTCTCGGTCATTCGGGAAGGCTCTTCTGGGCCGTCACCAAAGATATCGACTCTACACCGCTCAACCGCGACAGATCCATGATCTCCACTACATCCCGATAAGGCATCAGGGCATCGGCCTGCAGAATGATATCCGTGCGCTGGAGACGAACCATCTGCTTCTTCAGTTCCGCGGCATAGCGGTCCCGGGATACTGACTGTTTCCCAATGTAAATCTCCCCGGAACCCGTCATCGTTACAATAATTTCTTCTTCAATGACCGCTTGGGAGGTGTAGGCCTCGGGCAGATCCACGGTAATCGCCGGATTTATCGAGAGGGTGGTATTGAGCATGAAGAAGATGACCACCAAGAAAACCATGTCGATCAGGGGTGTGAGAACCAGGCCGCTGTCCTCCTCAAGTCTTCTTTTTAGGCGCATCCGCGTCTCCCCGTGTTATTTCAATCTTGATGATATGCCGATCGTCTCTGTCCAGCACCTGGAAGCTGTATCCTCCGTACTCAAAGGTCGTACCGACCTCCGGAATCCGCCCCAGATGTTCGCAAACAAACCCTCCCACGGTATCGTAGTTGAGCTTTCGCAGAGGGATCCCGGTGTCGTGGTACAGATCTTCGATATCCGTTACGCCGGCGACGAGGTAGTGCCCCGGGCTTACGATCTCGACTTCCTCGGTCTGCTGGAACACCTCTCCCGGCACGAAGCCAACGATCTCCGAGGCGATTTCCGCAGGGGTAATCAATCCAGATACCGCCCCGTATTCATCGGATAGAAAAACGACCTCGATCTTGCGACGGTTCATCTCGAGGAGAAGGTCGGGAATCCGCTTGACATCCGGGTAGAACACTGCCTCGGTCATCAGATCTCGAATCCTCCGCTGATTCCTGGCCTTTAGTTCAAGTCGCAACAGACCTTCGACGTTCAAGTAGCCGATGATGTTGTCCGCCCGGCCTTCGAACACCGGCAGGAAGCGGATACCGTTTTTGTAACTGATCTGTACGGCCTCCTCGATGGTCGTGGTGCTCGCACATACGGGGTACTCGTGCATGGGGATCATAACTTCCCGTGCCAGGGTTGTACGAAAGTCAAAGATATCCTCAAATACCCGATGCTCCGTTCTGCCCAAACCTGATTCTCGGGATCCGAGACGAACCAGCAGGCGAAGGTCATCCCGGGATTGGGGAAGCTTGCTGCGGGTGGCCTTGCTGCCCGAAAACAGCAGAATCGCCTTGACGATCCCATTGAGAATCGCGGCCAGAGGCAGGAACAGGAAGTGGAAGATCACCAGGATCGGCGCCAGTCGAACGGCGACGGTGTCGGCGCGCCTGCGGAAGAATGATTTCGGGATGATCTCCGTCACAACCAACAGGAACACGCTCAGAGCCAGGCTCCCCAGCCAGGCGGCGGATTCGAATCCCCTTTCCCGCAGGGTGCTGGCAACCACGACGGCTGCAGTTACAACGGATATGTTCGTACCGATGAGGGTCGTGCCCAAAAGCCGTTCCGGCCTGAGCAGCAGAAAATCCGCTGCCCGGGCGTAGGTTATTCCCTTCTCCTTCTTGAGGTAGAGGGTCAGCTGATCCGCGGCCAACAGGCCAGTCTCCAAACCGGCAAAAAAGGCGGCGCCGAGTGTGCAGAGCAGGAGAATCAGGTAGGTCACCGGGGTAATCTCCTCACCTCCAGCTCGAGAATCCTGGTTTTGCTGATGCGTTTCACCGTGAACTCGATCAGCCCGATAACCAGCGTAGTGCCTACGGCCGGTATCTCCCCCAGGGTGTCGGTGATCAGTCCGGCTACCGTGTGGCTGTCGCTGAAGATGTCCTGATCGAGCAGCGCGGACAGTTCTTCAATCTTGAGATGGCCGGCGATACGGAAACGGCCCTCGGGCAACTCGAGTATCTGATTCTCCCCGGACGGATAGAAGTACCCCAGCAGTTGTTCAATCAGATCCTTGAATGTGACAACCCCGGCCGTGCCGCCGTACTCATCGATGACCACGGCCATCTCACTGTTCGACTCCCGCATCTCCACCATCAGCTCGGCGCAGTTCTTCGTGGAGGGCACGTTGATCGCCGGTTTGAGGATTTCGCTCAGGCGCGCGTCTGTTTTGAACTTGAACTTGTATGGAAGAAGATCACGAAAAGTGATGTACCCCACCAGATGATCCAGATCCTGATCATAGGCAGGCAGCAGAGCCGCCCCGCCGGATTCATCCATCAACGCGTTATCGGTCATCAGATCCGATATGCGCCGGCTCAAGTCCACGCCGGTTATCTCGGTTCTGGGGTTCATGACTTCTTCAGCCTGTTTCTCCCGAAAATCGCAGAAGGACTCCACCAGGTCCAGCTCGGATCGATCCAGAATACCTTCTTTGAAGCCGATCTGCACCGCTGAACGGATGATGCTGTGCTTGGCCCCCTGCCCTCGCGCATGCCGCTCCGGCAGCAACAGATTGACCAGCCGGTTGAACAGGTTGAAGAACCAGCGCAGCGGGGTGAACAGCAAATACAGGTAATGAAGCGGTAGCGCGCTGAAGCGGCTGAAGGCCTGAGCTTTGCGCACCGCCAGGTTCTTGGGTGTCATCTCTCCGAAGATCAGCAGCAGCGCGGTCATGGAGATGATCGAGAACAACTCGGTCTTGAAGGGGAAGATCCGTTCGCCGATCGCCCCACCCAGAGAGCTGGCAAAGACATTGACGAACATGTTGCCCGTTAAAAGCGTAATCAGGATATCGTCGGGGGAGGAGAAGATCCGCGACAGAATGGCGGCCAGCTTACTGCCGGATCGCCGCTTCAGGCTGTCCTGTTCCAGGCTGCTGAGAGAGAAAATGGCGGCCTCGGATCCGGAAAAGTAGGCCGACAACAGCAGCAGCGCGGCCAGGGGGATCAGCAAACGGAGTAGGTCGACGTCCATAAGCTAGGCGGTACGTCCGGAGCTCTTCTGTCGGGAGAAGAAGGTAAGCAGTTCGGATGCGGCAATTTCCATGCGGGCCAGAGTCCTGTTCACCTTCTGGCGAAAGATATGAAAGAACAGGAGTGAAGGAATGGCCACGGTTAATCCGGCAGCCGTGGTAATCAGCGCCTGGGAGATGCCGCCGGCAAGCAGGGCCGGATCCGACACGCCCGAGACCTTGAGGTTGAGAAAGGATACGATCATTCCCGTGACGGTCCCGAGCAATCCCAGCAATGTAGCCAGGTTGGCGATGCTGGCCAAATAAGGAACGAACTTCTCCAACTGGTCGGCACTGCGCATGGCCTGGGATTCCATATGCAGGCTGATCAATTCCTGAGTTTGACCCGCCTTACGGGCCTGCACCCCGGCCAGAAGGACCCGGGCCTCGGGGCAACTCATCTGCTTGAGCTCCGTGAGAACCAGCCTGGCTTTCCCGGTTCTCAATCCTTCGATGACATAGGCGCCCAAATCCTCAATTCGATTGCGGATGTGGATGAAAAAAACACTCTTTTGAATAATGAGGGCGACTGCGATTACCGAGAGCGCCAATATCGGGATCAAAACCACACCGCCCTGGACAAGAAACGAGATCAATGTGAGCTCCCCTGTGGATGAAAATTTATGCCGCTATCTGCGGATGCCATACCCGATCAGAAAACGATAGCTGAAGTCGGGGGAAAGAAATGCCTCGAAACCTGTATGCACTGCGCCGTTTTTTCCAATCTTCCAGTTCCCCTCGATGCTGGTTATCAAGCCTGATACAACTTCCCAATCCGTAAACAAAAAGGCTTGAGAGCCGTCATCGGCGAAATCCCCGATCAATGCTTTGATTATAAACTCTACCGGAAGTTTGTTAAAGTCGGTTGTCCAGACCGCTCCTGCGCGACTGTACAGTGGATTTCGCCACGGTGCGGCCGTTATCGGAAAGGCAGCGGCAACAGCACCGGTAAGATTGAACCGGATTCCCGGTCGTCCGGCCCGTATCTGCCAGATCAGATCCCCCTGGAGCACCCCCTGGTTGGTATCGGCGAAGCTCAGTTCCCGATCCGAAGCATCGAGCAGATAGATTCGTCCCTTTATCCATTCAAAGGAGAGCACGGCGCCGAAAGGTGCACCGGGATCGAAGCGCAGTTCGGAGTACAGGGAATACCCCCCTTCGGTTTGGAGATGGGGAATCCCCGAGCCGTCGGAAACCGCCTGGACTGTACAGAGAGTCTGCAACTCTTGGGGCGGTAGACGTACCAAGGGGGCACCGCGGAGTAAAAGGGAGAAGAAACCGGTGGGATACAGCTCGAGTCCCCCGCTGGGATAGAATACGAGGGAATCGTCGTAGTACAGAGCCGCTCCTCCGGCCCACAAACGCAGAATCGAGCTGGGGTGATGCCAGCCGAGCTCCAGGCTCGTGAGGCCGTGCCGCTGTACCTCAGAAGAGGGAAGCCCGGCGGCCAGTACTCCCCCTGCCCGCAGCGACAGATCCCAACGGGAGCCGATCAGGGAAAGTTCGAGGTCCTGCTGAACGGCCCCACGCTGTACATCCGGGTCCACCGGGGGGCTGCCGCCGCCGATCCCGCTGATTCCGAACAGTTGGGTCTCCTCGCGCCATTGGAAAGCTCCGGCTTCACCGTACAATCCGACATCAAGACCGAGTGTGTAGACAGCCGATGCGTCGGCTGCTGCGTCGGCGCCGTAGAATGCACCCACCCCGAAGGCTGCGTCTATATTCAGTGTTTCTTTCCGACGCCGGCTCTGTACTCCGAAGGTCAGATCCGTGGGGGAATGCGGGGGGCTGGTGACCCAGCCGTCGGCTAGATCAAAGTGCAGATCCGCGGACAGGTCCCATACCCCGGACGAGAGGGTCGCCGTAAACTCGGATACGACGGTTTCCCCTGGGATGTAGTCGGCTTTGGCCTGCCAGCTGCCGGAAGCCGCGGACTGTGCTTCCCCCGCGTACCCGCGTTGCTCGTCTGCGGCCGAAGCGGGCAATAGTCCCGGCGGAGCCAGCACGGAGCGGGGAATTCTCTGCCAGTAGAACACAGGGGGTTCCGGCAGCGCCAGGTCGACTTTGAAGAGGGATCGGGGATAGCTGAAACGACGATCGCTCATCCCCCTTGCCGCCGGAATTTCTTGACTCAATGGTGGAGGGGCGGCGAGGTACAACGTATACTCACCGAAGAGGGTCACATCGGGAAGCTGGAGCGTGCTCTGGGCTGCGGCGGGTGCAACCAGGTTCAGCAGCACGGCGATGAGAAGCATGATCATGACAAAAAGTCCGGTTTTGATTATGCTTAGGTTCGATTCTTTCGTCCAGGGTCGGGAGGCGTATTTGAATCAGGAGCGTAACGAGCGCAGCGAGACGAGCGATCGCGGCGCGCATAGCGGGCAAAGCGATCCACCGGAGTACAGCGGGAACGGCCAATCCGGGCCGAAGCCGGAGGTGCTGGAAAATTTCGTGGTCCTGGAGGGGCTGGACGGTTCGGGAACCACGACCCAGCTTCATCTGGCCGATAAAGCTCTCGATTCGCGGGGGACACCTCACTTCTGTACCGGGGAACCCACCAAGGGCCCGGTGGGTCGAATCATCCGTCAGATTCTGAAGAGGCAGATTCAGGCGCGTGCGGAATCGGTAGCCCTCCTGTTCGCTGCGGACAGGAACGAACACCTGTACGAGGAAAACGAGGGAATCCTATCCCACCTGCGGCAGGACGAGCTCGTGGTCTGCGACCGGTACCTGTTCTCCAGCCTGGCCTATCAATCCTTGACCTGCGATCCTGAGTTCGTGTTCTTTTTGAACCGCCGCTTCCCCCTACCGCAGCATCTGGTGTTTCTAGACACGCCGGTCGCGGTGAGCCAGCAGCGCCTGACGATCCGTTCCGCAAATGGTCCGGAACTATACGACGGGCGGGAGATCCAGCAGGATATTCTTTCCGCCTATGAACGGGGTTTCCTGCGCTTCCCCGATTCGGACATGCGGCTCCACAGGCTGGACGGCAGTCAAGATCCGGAGGTGGTATTCGAGAAATTCTGGAGCATCCTCGCGAGCCTGCCGATTGTAAAAGGGTGAGGAAAACCGCTTCCCTTATCCTGCTCTTTCTGCTCTGTGCGACCGGTCTGTTTGCCTACCGGGTCCTGTACGCCGAGCAGTTCTACCGCCTGTACCATCTGCACTTCTACCAGTATCCCGACGATACCATGGAGAATATCTACTACCTCGAGCAGGCCTTGAAATCGGATTTCGCCAATCCGCTGTATGCTCTGGCCCGGATAGAAAACCAGGAGCAGTGGGCCCAGTACCGGACCCTGTTCAGGATGCATGTCAATCTCAAGCTCGTCGACCTGTACCTGATGCTGGGCAGCAAGTACGACAAGATGACCGCCTTCTTCTACAACGCGCCCTGGAGAGAGCAAAACCTGGAAAGCCTGGATCTGGCCGAACAGGCCTACCAGGTTGCCCTTCAGTACTGGCGGGAAGCCCGCAGCTGGGCTGCCAGGCTGCCCTGGCTGTACTACAACCTGGAGGAGATCCAGAACTGGGAGGATGAACGGACCCGGATCTGGAGTGGTGATCTGGACTACGGGGAGATCATCGGCACGCATCTGGAGCGCCTCCAGCGCGTTCGTCAGCAGTTCCTCAGCATGGACGAAAACACCTATTAGGATTCCCGGGACGGCCGTGCTTCAGAGAATCAGCATGGCGTCCCCGTATGAGAAGAAGCGATAGCCTTCCCGCACCGCTGTTTCATAGGCGGGGAGAATGCGCTCCCGCCCCGCAAAGGCGGAAACTAAAACCAGGAGGCTGGAGCGGGGGGTGTGAAAATTGGTTAGAAGCCGAGAAACGACCTTGAATCGGAAGCCGGGATAGATAAACAGGGAGGTTCCGCGCGACCCTGCGGCGACACCGTGAAGATCTTCGCTGTAGGCCGATTCCAGAGCCCGCACCACGGTCGTACCCACGGCCAGGATCGTTCGTTTCTCCCGCAAGGCCGCATTGATCTGCCCGGCTGTATCCGGGGGGATATGGTACCGTTCCTCGTGCATCCTGTGCTGTTCCACCTGCTCGGTGCGTATCGGCAGAAAGGTGCCGGCACCCACATGGAGGGTGAGTTTGGCCAGAATCACGCCTTTCTGTTCGAGCGCCTCCAGAAGCTCCCGGGTGAGGTGCAGTCCGGCGGTGGGAGCCGCCGCCGAGCCCGAGTCTTCGGCATACACCGTCTGGTAGCGCTCGACGTCGTGAGGAGTGTCCTGGCGGCGAATATAGGGGGGCAACGGTACGTGCCCGTATCTTTGCAGGTAGTCCGTATCGATCGGAGGGCTGAAGCGAAGGTAACGAAATCCCTCCGCCGCCGCGAATCCGGGATCAACAGGTAGGTCGCGTTCGTGCTCCCCCGCCGGCTGAATCCGGGGCAGGTCCCCCTCCTCTACAACCTCTGCCACAACACCATCGGGAAACTCGTACCTCCTGCCCGGCCGCTGTTTTCTGGCCTTGGCTGCCAGGGTCTTCCACAGTCCCGGCTGGAGCTCCCTCAACAGGATGAACTCCACCCGCCCGCCGCTGTCCACGGTGGTTGCGTAAAGCCGGGCGTTGATCACCCGTGTTCTGTTGAGCGCCACTACGGTACCCTTCTCCACGTAGGCGGGAAGCTGCCCGAAGCGGCTGTGCATGAGTCGCCCGCTGTCCCGATACACCACCATCAACCGGGAACCGCCCCGTTCGGGGCTCGGCTGTTGGGCGATCGATTCTTCGGGAAGATCAAAAGAGAAGCTGCTCGTCTCCACTTTGCCGCTGCTTGAGATCCAAATGCTGGTAGGCCAGGTGAGTCGCCGTTCTTCCCCGGGGTGTCCGCTGGATGAGTCCCCTCTGGATCAGGTAGGGCTCGTATACATCCTCCAAGGTGTCCACTGCTTCACCGATCGATATCGCCAGGGTTTCCGAGCCCACCGGCCCTCCTTTGTAGTTCTCGATCACCGTCTTCAGAATATCCCGATCCAGCTTGTCGAGCCCGAGGGAATCGATGGCCAGGGAACTCATCCCGCGCACTACGATTTCAGAGGTAATGAGCCCATCCCCCCAAACCTGGGCAAAATCGCGCATGCGGCGCAGCAACCGGTTGGCGACTCTGGGGGTTCCCCGTGAACGGGAAGCGATCATGCTG
>Ga0307426_1001178_pt1 | contig 17505 bp, 16 predicted proteins | sample SalMarWE160340MG_FD_202165 | JGI IMG/M metagenome (GOLD analysis project Ga0307426, IMG submission 202165) | Salt marsh sediment microbial communities from the Plum Island Ecosystem LTER, Massachusetts, United States - WE1603-40 | ecosystem: Environmental > Aquatic > Marine > Intertidal zone >... | reverse complement strand
TTCGTCTCAAGCCAGTCGAGGACGGCCCTCCCGCCGAGCTTTCCCACCACCAGGTGCACCTTGTGCACGTCGAGAATGGAGCCCGTCGTCGCTGGACCGGAGGTTACGTAGAACAAACCGAATAGCTCACGGGCCCGAAGCGCCGGCATGACGAATTCCAAATGGTCCCGCAAGCCGTCGTCGAACGTCAGGAGAACACCGTCAGGTGCCGGGCCGCCATCGACCCATCCAATAAAGGCATCGCGACTGACAAAGCCATGGCTGCTCTGGAAGTCCTCTAGTTGACGCTCGAAATCGGAGAGTCTCAGGAAGGGGAAGTAGGGCAGGCCCTCTGCGCTCGGGCGCACATAGTGATACATGATTGGCTTCACGATGCCGGTTTCCCCGTCACCAGGCCCCTCAGCCATTCCACCATTTCATGTCCCTCCATCTTGTTGGAACCGCAGCGAGCGGTCAGCTCGGCCGGTCCCGGTCGCCATCCGACTTTACGATCAGAACATCCTCCGTCCAGCCGCGGTCCGTCTGCGCTGACGGACCGAGCAGGCGAACTCCTGCATTGAGAATCCAGCGCTCAGGCACGAGCGGTTGAAATAGCCCCGGCATCACCGTGTCCTCGGCCTCTTCCTCTTCGAACCAACCTTCCTCCCGGAAGACGGCGTGAAGTGGCCGCGAGGTGTAATGATCCATGAAGGCGACGCCGAGCTCCTCGGCATCCCTGGCGACAGCCTGAAGCAATCCCGCATATGTTGCGTCATCGAGTGCAACGAGTTCCAAGAGGCGAAGTAGGCGCTGAGGACTATTCCTCACCTGCTCGATCCGATAGACCGCACCACCCTTGATCTCCCCAAGCGGGGCGGTGGCCACCTTGACGACGTGTCGCAGCCGCGGATGCTCGAGATAGCGCCAAGTCATGTAGTCGGAATCGCGATTGGTGCCGAAATAACCGCGTTCGCTGAAGCGCCGCCAGAACGAATCCCAGCGCCGATCGAGCACCGACACCGATTCAATTTTCACTTTGGACGAGGTCCGCGATTGGGATCGCGGACGAGCGTAACCCCGCCAGCCGTCCCCGGCGACGATTTGCCCGGTCGGCTCCGGGTCCACAATGCGGACGAAACGGAACAATCGATCGTGCATGTGATAGCCCATGGCCCGGTAGAGCTGACCGATCTTGGGTGGAAAGCCGACCACGCCAACGGCACCAAGCGGCAAACGGTGGACAGCCTTCATAAGCCGCATCCAACCTCCGACAGCACGATAGTCGGGCAGCACGATGAGATTGCACAACCAGCCGCCGTCAATAACAGCACCGTTGCGGTTGAAGCCACTTCCAATGATACCGACAAATCCGACGATCTCGTCGTCATCCCAAAGCGTGCACGCCGCAAGTCCCGCTCCTTCAAAGCCCCTGCACCGCTCGGGCGAGAACTGCCAAACGAGGAAATCGCGGTCCTGCCCGAGGATATGCTGGGGCTGCTTGTAACCACGGAAAAAGGTGAGAACTCGATCAATTTCGGTGGGATCGATGAAACGCTCAACGAGGGCCATGGCTGAGGTTTAATTTGCCAGGCCCGCACCTGTCGCGCGAGCCTCGGGGTGGACGCCTCCTTTGGCGTTCACGACCTCAAGAAGGGCTTCGATCGAACTAAACTGCTCAGGCTCGAGCATCCCGATGTCTATCGTAGCCCCCGTCCAAGCTTCCACCGCGAGGCAGAGATCGATTAATGCGAAGCTGTCCACGAGGCCGGACTCCAACAGATCGTCGTTGCTCTTAAGGGCTTCGATCGCTTCGGCCTTCTCGGGCGCTTGCGACGCCAGGTGGGCAAGGACAAACGCGCGGAACTCAGGCAGTCGCATGCTTTTTTCGCGCCTCTGCTGCTAGTCTGCGTTCGCGGACCGTTGCAGGCGTACCATTCTCCTTGACTGCGGATCCATGCAAACCTCGGCATCAAAACCGAGTTTCTTCACAAAGGAAATGATGCCTTCGAGGCTATGAAACCAGCTTCGGTCGGAGGCTTGCTTCGTTGCTGCATCGGAAAGCCTGGCCCAAATCACGATCTTTGTCTCGGCCAGCGCGAGACGAAGGAGGCTGCCAAAAAAATCGTCCAGTTCAGCGGGCGGCACGTGATGCAACACGCCTTTGCAATAGATCCAGTCGGGGCGCATGGCCGCAATGCGATCCAAAACGTCGTCGTCGATCACTTCGAGAATTGGCGTTTTCTCTTCTGCAAGCCCCGGCGGCAATATCTCAAGGCCGGTGTCGAGAATACGACGATCGACATCCAAGCCCACGTAATGCGACGGTTCAAGATACTGCATCATCTTCCTGCCGACGCGCAGCGTGCCGCAGCCATAGTCGACGACGATGTCGGACCTTGCAACGCCGAGGCCAATCAGTGCGTCAACGATGCTCTCAGCGTGTTCGACCGATCCTGGCCGCGTGAGCGGTCCGAGGGTCGCGTGACGTTTTTTCCCGGCAAGCGCCTCGACGACGGAGCCAACATAATATTCTTTGAAGGTGCCCCCTGGATTGAGGGCCTGCCACTCCTCAAACGGCAGCTTGGCGGTGTAATCTTTGAAAGTGCCATCTGGGTTGAGGGCTTGCCACTCCTCGAATGAGAGCTTAGGCATTTTCCTCTTTTTCGCCGCACCTTTCTCCGTTCCACCCGTGGCGGCCGAGGTCGACTGGCGGACACGCCGCAAGAAGCCGGAAACGATCTTGTCCATTATCTGGTCCCGTCTTATCGCCGCTTTTCCCCTTCGGCACCGTGGTTTCTAGCAGAAGCGCCGTGGTCGGTACAACCTACTCCCAGAGGACGAGTGCGACTGGTGGATGAAGCCATGTCCTTGACCGGAAACACTTAATCGGATGACGCAGCCGTTCGCCATAGACCGCCTTCTGGACAGCGCCGCGAGACACGGCGCCAGAACGATGATCGCGATTTCCGGGGCTACACAGACCTACGATCAGGTCTGGTCGAAAGCTCTCAAGCTTGCGTCCGTTCTGATCGAGGAAAGCAGGGACGAACCCTTGATCGGATTCCTGGCCGACCGTGATCAATCGGCATATGTCGCGATCTTGTCGATCCTCGCCGCCGGCAAGGGTTACGTGCCTCTCAATCCGGCGTTGCCGGATGCCCGGCTTGCGCGGGTCGTGGCCCAGGCTCAACTCAGGACCGTAGTCATCGGGCGAGGCCAAGCGGCCCGCGCAGCGAAGCTCGTGCCGATGTGTGGGCGTGTTCACACACTCGTCGATGCCGAAAGCGACGATACGCTGTCGGGCGTCCAAGAGGCGAACGTCCTCCACGCCAGCGATATTGCCGCCGCGACGTCGAGGAGCAACCGGCCATCGTCCGATGCCGCGCCGGCCTATGTGCTGTTCACCTCCGGCAGTACCGGGGAGCCGAAAGGCGTCGCCGTGACGAACGCCAATCTTTGCGCCTATCTCGATTTTGTCTGCCCGTTCTATCGCTATGGACCAGATGACTGCCACTCGCAGACCTTCGAACTCACCTTTGATCTCAGCGTACACGACATGATGTGCGCATGGACGACGGGAGGTGCGCTCGCCCCCATAGTCGGAGCCGATCTCCTCTCCCCTGGCCGCATCGTGAAGCGTGAGCACGTCACCTGCTGGTTTTCGGTGCCAGCGCTCGGGCTAATCATGCAACGGACCCGGGCGCTAAGGCTGGATTTGCTGCAATCCTTGCGCGTAAGCCTGTTCTGCGGCGAACCTCTTCCAGCATCGCTGGCCGAGCAATGGCAGCAGGCCGCGCCGAACAGCGTCGTCGAGAATCTCTACGGACCGACCGAGGCCACCATCGCCTTTACCCGCTATCGCTTTGATGCGAAGACCTCGCCGTCTGAGTGCCGCTATGGGTTGGTCCCGCTCGGTAAGGCTTTTCCCAATTTGCGCACCGCTATTGCCGCCCCGGACGGTCTCTCCGAGAGCGGTGAGGCAAAGGGCGAGCTCTGGCTTGCCGGTGCCCAAGTAACACCCGGATATCTCGATTCTCCCGAGCAGACGGCGGAACGATTTTGCGAGCACGCATCGATGCCCGGTACCATCTGGTATCGGACCGGCGACATTGTCGAACGCGGGCCGGACGGGGTCCTCTATTTCGTCGGCCGCGAGGATGACCAGATCAAGTTTCGCGGGCATCGCATCAGCTTGCTCGAAATCGAAAATGCGCTCCGCGAAGCCGCTTCAGTTCAAGTCGCAGTAGCCGTTGCCCATCCGCGTAACGGTCACGAGGTCCTCGGCATCACCGGCATCGTTCAGGGCGATCCGAGCCAGCGGGAGGCGACAAGGGCTGGTCTCGTTGCGCGCCTGCCGGACTACATGATCCCTCAAAAGCTCATTTTCCTTCGCCAAATGCCGCGCACCCTTATCGGTAAGATCGATAAGGTCTCTCTTCTCAAAGCCTTAGCCAGTGGCGATGACCTCGAGTCCAAGGGCTAGCTGCTCCTGGCCGGCACCTTCAGAGGAACGTCAAAGTTGATCTCAGCGACCATTGTGTGCCACTCGACGGCGACGCAGCCATGATCCGCGGGGCAGATTCCTTGAACTCAGTCAGTCTTGCCGATGTGTTTGTCGGTCTCGGTAAACGCTGGGGGGACCGCCCGGCGATTGATTCGCCTCAACTCACGCTGACCTACAGCGAACTCATCGCTCGCGCGGCGCGGTCGGCGCGAGAATTGCAGCTCAATGGCGTCGGCCCTGGATCAAGGGTCGGGATCGCCCTGCGCGATGGCGGCGAGACCGTCGTTCTGATGATCGCGCTTTGGATGTTGGACGCCGCCGCGGTGCCGATCGATTTCCGCGCGAATGTCGCAGAGCGAAGCCAGCTCGCGAGCGAGTTCGATCTGACGGTTATTGTGGAAGACCGCCGGGCGCCGGCCGCGACCCACAATTCGGTCCTGGTGAACGCCGGGTGGACCGATCGCATCGCCGGGCACGACGAAAGCCCGCTATGGCAACGCGAAGCGCGCGCGCCGGCCCTTATCTCGCTGACGTCGGGCACGACGTCGCGGCCCGTCGGTTTTGTCCTCGATCATGACCGAGCCTTGTTCCGGTCGATCACGCCTCTGCCGTCGCGCTATGGTGAATCCTTGCTGAACCCGCTGTCCCTCTCCTTCTCGGGCTCACGCAGCCATACGCTTAGCGCGCTGCTGCAAGGCGCGACCGTCCGCTTCTTTCCGGTGCTGTTCTCACCACAGGAGCTGGCCGAAGCCATTGTGGCGTTGAAGGTCACCTCGGTTTGCGCCGTTCCCACAATCATCCGCAACCTGCTCGAGCTTTCGGGCGACGGGTCCGCGCCGCTCTTTGACGGCTTGGACGGCTTCTATTCGATCGGGGCGCCCATGCTCCCCGACGAAAAGCTTCGGGTCCGTGCCGCTTTGTCCAGGAATTTCATTCAGGACTATGGATCGACCGTTTCCGGCTGCATGAGCTCGCTCTACGGCCCTGATATCGACACGCGACCGGAATCCGTCGGGCGCGTGCAACCCTTCGTGGCGCTGCAAGTCGTCGACGGCGAAGATCGGGTTCTTCCCCATGGGGAAGTCGGAAGCATCCGCGTCCGGGCGCCGGGGATGGCCCGATCCATGTACGGGCAATCAACGCCGCGTGCTTCGGGTGACACCCTGAAGGCTGGTTGGGCCTATCCCGGGGATATTGGCACGCTCGACGAGCAGGGTTTTGTGCGCCTCATGGGTCGCGGCTCCGACCTCATTATCCGCGGCGGCGCCAACGTACACCCATCCGAGGTCGAAGCGGTGATCGCCGAGCATGAATCCGTACGCGACGTCGTCGTGGTCGGCTTCACCAAACTGCCGGAAGGGCAAGAGATAGCAGCCTTTGTCGTGGGCTCAAGCGACCTGACGGAAGCGGCTCTGGTTGCCCATTGCCGCGTTCGCCTGGGTCCGGACAAGCGGCCACGCAAGTTCTTGTTCGTGAAGGAATTGCCGCGCAACCCGAACGGTAAGATTTCCCGGGCCGAGCTTCGTCTGCGACTCGAAACCTCGAGCTGAGCGATAGCCAACTTGCCGCCAAGCGGGGTCGACGTCGCGCGGCGTTCCATCAGCAGCAGGCGGCTTGCTTCGTCGCCGCTTCCGCCTTGTCCAGGAAGCTCAGATCCTTGTAGCCGGATGGCACCTTGTCGATGTAGCCCCGCTGGATCATGAGTTCGATGACCTGGTCCATCGCCGCCTGATTGCGGATGGCATCCGGGTTCGGGCGGTTGGCGTCTAGCGCCTTGCGAATGATCTCGCCGCTGATGCCAATGTAATTCTCGGCAATATCGGCTGCCTCATCGCGGTTGGTTTCGGCAAACTTAGCTCCGCGCATGTAGGCGCTGACCATGCGCTGCACGAGATCCGGATTCTGGGCGATGATATTGCTGGTGGTGGTCAGCGAGCAGCCTGGCGCGCCGGGCCACACATCGCCGGTGCGCTGAATGACGTGGCCGAGGCCGAGATGCTCGAGCATGGTCGCATAGGGCTCGACCATCGACGCGGCGTCCGCGCCCTCGCCGACGAAAGAAAGGATCGCGCCGTCGCCGGAGGGCATGCGCACGACATGAGCGTCCTGCCAGCCGAGACGCTGCACCAGAGCCATCGCGGTGAGATCCTTGATGCCGCCCTCGTTGGGGACGGCAACGTCGGTCACCTGTTCCACGGTCATGCCGTTGCGCACCACCATGGCAGCCTCTTCGAAGCCAGAGCCGCTGACCAGCGTCAGACGGTTGCCCTTGGACGTGTCGGCGGCGACGCGGGTCCAGGGAATGACGGCAAAGTGCACTTCCCCGTCGACAAGCCGCTGCGGCACCGTCCAGGCCGTTGGCGCGATGCTCAACTCCGCTTCGATGTCCACATCCCGCAGAAAGCCTTTGGCGTGCGCGACATAAGCCGGCAACTGACACACGCCCCGCAAAAGGGCAAAAACAATCTTGTCCATCTAAGCGCTCCCGTCTTGACCCTGATTTTCACTCAGAAGGTGGCTTCTAGCAGACTAATACACACGGGCACAACCGGCTCCGTTGGGGGAATTTTTGCGACGGTTTCACCGTTTTTTTTCAAGCGGTTAGAAAGGCTCCCAAGGACAATTTTTGCCGCGGGCAAATTCGCCGGGAGGCAGGTGACTTTTTGCGCCCGGAAAGCGCGGGCGACCTATTTTCAGGCACGCAAGACGAGCACCGTCGTATTCGCCGTCGAGACCCGCTCCAGATCCACGCTCGCCCTCGCGGCGGACGCCTTGAGGTCCTCGAGAGTATAGTCCCACGTCGTGTGCGATCGCCTTTCGGTCTTAGGCCAGGCTCTTCCGTTGATGAGGCCTGTGGCGCCCCCCAAAACAAGGATAGATAGGTTCTCAAAGAACCTGTCGAGTTCGGCCGGGGGCACGTGTTGCAACACGCCTCTCGAGCACACCCATTTGGGCTGTCTCGCGGCCGTGCGGCGGAGGCTCTCTAGCGAGATGACCTCAAGCATGGGCTGCTTCAACGCGACAAGATCAGGGGGCAGCTGGTCATGGCCGGCGGTGAGGATACGTTGATCGAGATCAAGCCCAATATAGCGCCCAGGCTCAAGAAACTCGATCAGCAGGCGGCCGAGCCGTAGCGTCCCGCAACCGTAGTCCACCACGGTATCGGAAGGACGAATGCCCCAGGCGAGCCACCCATCGACAACCTGGCGAGCGCGCTCCAGACTGCCAGGCTTGAGAGTCGGCCCAAGGGAAGCATGAGGCTTCCCAAGCGTCGCCGCCCGCACGGCCTTTTCGGCATAGAATTGCTCGAAGGTGCCCGTTGGGTTCTTCTCAAGCCACGACGCGAACCGACCCTCTTTCCGCTTCTTGGCCTTTTCGGGGGCTCGTCCGGCCCGAAGCTTGTCCAGGGGCTTCCGCAAAAAGCGGCCGATCATGTGGCACTCCCTCAATGCACAAATCGCGGAGACCAGACTACGCCAGGCCCAACTAGGCCGCACCTCCCGACCGCCAACAATATCAAGCCGCTCCGGCGGGGTTACGACAGGCACGACCCGCGCGATCCAAAGTCTAGGGGAGCAATAAAGCCGCCGTCAGGTTGACGAAGTAACCCGTTGCGATTTTTCCGGGGCAAGCGTCACGCGCAATATGGAGACCACGTTACCTCTCGCCAGAGCAGCGCCAAAGCGCGGCCCGCTCAGAGCCTTGTCTGATCGGTGCCCTTCGGGGGCGTCGTTACCGGCGGGGCACGGCGGTCATCGTTTGGTTCCGGAGGGGTTCACCCATCTTTGGCCGCGTCATCGCCCTTTTTCTTCCCCTTGCCTCCCATCTTGGCTTTGCAGCCGTCACTAAGCTCGTCGGCATGCTTCTTAAGACAGGCCTTCACGTCTTCCTTTGCGGCCGCGTCGCTGCAGAACTTTTGCTTGTCATCCCAACATGCACCTTTGGCCATGACCGCCGCTGGGACCAACAAGACGATCACAAATGCCATCAAACCTTTCATCATCATGTGCGGTTCTCCTTTGCACTAACGCGGCTCTCCCCGCTTCAAAAACACTGTGGGTACCTTAGGGTTCGACCCTAAGGGCCGCCAATTGAGATTTCCACGACTCTATAGCCGCATTAAGGCTCGTTCATACGACACTTTTTCGCCTCCTGCGGCGTCACTACTAACCGACGTTGGCGTCGGTGTCGAACGAGGCTCGATCATGCGCGGGCAACGGCCTTCGCGCCCATGAAGTCTTTAAGCGCATCGAGAACGGCGCGATTGTCTTCCTCGGTGCCGATGGTCATGCGCAGCGCGTTGGGAAAGCCATAGGCAGCGACCCGTCGCAGAAGGATCCGCCGCGACTGCAGAAATTCGTCTGCCTCGGCGGCGGTGCATCCAGTGCCGTCAGGAAAATGCATCAGCAGGAAGTTGGCGGCACTAGGCGTCACCGTGAGGCCGAGGGCGGTGAGCGCCTCTGCCATGCGGCCACGCCAAGCCTCGTTGTGATCTGCAGCGCGTTGCTCATGGGCCCGATCCTCGATTGCGGCGACACCAGCGGCAATCGCCGGACCGGAGACGTTGAACGGACCCCTAATACGGTTCAGCGCGTCGGCAATCGCAGCCGGGCAATAGGCCCAGCCGATGCGCAGCGCGGCGAGGCCGTGGATCTTGGAGAAGGTTCGCGTCATCACCGTATTGTGGGTTGTCGCCACGAGTTCGATCCCGGCCTCGTAATCGTTGGCGCGCATATATTCAGCATAAGCGGCATCGAGCGCGAGCAGTACATTGTCGGGGAGCGAGGCGCGCAGACGCTTGACCTCATCGAAGCTGACATAGGTGCCCGTCGGGTTGTTCGGATTGGCGAGGAACACCATTCGCGTCGACGGCGTCACGCGCGAGAGAATGGCATCAACGTCAGCGGTCAGCGCGGTTTCTGGCGCGACGACCGGCGTCGCCCCTCTGGCAAGAATGCAGATGCGGTAAACGAGAAAACCGTACTCCGAGTAGATCGCCTCGTCGCCTGGGCCGAGATACGCTGCCGAGAGCAGGCTCAGCAACTCATCGGAGCCGCAACCGCAGACAATGCGAGCGGGATCGAGGCCATAGACCTCGGCGATCGCCTCACGCAGCGACCGCGCCGAACCGTCAGGGTAACGGGAGAGCTGCTTGGCTTCCCCTAGATAGGCTTCCACCGCGCGCGGGGATGGGCCGAACGGCGTCTCATTGAAGGCAAGCCTGATCACAGGCGCATCGCCCTCCAGCGCGTGCTTTCCCGGGGGATAGAGCGCGATGTCGAGAATGCCTGGCCGTGGGCGCAATCCCCCGTTCGCGGTCATTCCGGTCTCTCCTGCTGTAAGCGCCGGCAAAACGCCTTGCCCCTTCGCCGGGAAGCCCTCCACAGCGCGTTTGCCCGAGATACACCGATCGCCAAGTATCGGCGTAAACGATAGCACTGTGGCGGGGCCCCCCGGAAGCCACGAGGGGCGAACTCCGTTTATGCCATCAAGGGTGTGCGGGTCAGCCGCCTAATCATCGCGCTTGAAGGTTCCTGCCCGGCGCGCCTTGTCGATGAGCTCAAGGTGGGCGCGGGTGACGACCCACCGCGTCCGGCGCCTCAGCAGGGCGATGAGACGGCGCCAGAGGAGGGCGACTGCTCGCATGGGTTGCCATAGCACCCGCTATGATTGCACGGGCAGCCAGCCCCGAAAAGGCCTCGAACCGGGTTCGACGCGACCGCCGATGCCTCCCATCCACATTGAATTTCCCTTAAGGCCTGTGGCTTAGCCTCCTAGGAACGCGGCGCTTGAACATGGCGTCGCGGTCGCCATGAGGGAGTTGAGGGAATGCTAAGTGGAAATTGGCTTTTGTTCGCGCTCGACGTGATTGGAGGTGCCGCCGTGGGCGCCGCCGTGATCTACGCGATCATGCTAAGGCGATTGGTGAACCGAAGTTCCTAGCCCTGGCCTAGATCGACGCCCATCCTGGGTGGCGCCTTTACGCCGCGTCATGCTCGGTCGCGAGCACTGCCGCCCATACGTGCCGGAACACTTCGACAGGAAGAAACAGAAAGTCGGCAGCCTCGCTCACCGAAAGCTCTTCGCCGTCACCGATCCGCCTGAAGAGTTGAGCCAGCCGCTTCTCAAGGGCCTCGCTCTTGAGATATGCCGCGCCCCGTGGGTTAGCAAAATAGGCGTCTAAGGCGGCTTGGCATGGGGGGCGCATGATTTTGCCCAGGAGGCTGTCGGTCGAGGGCTATGGTCGGACCGAATAGTTAAATTGGGATTGAGCGATGGTTCCCAACGGAGGGAGTGACACACGCTTGGACCGTCTCGGTCGGCTTGTTAATGACCACTTCGGGGTGAGTAGCTGGCGTGGGCAGCCGACGAGCATCAAGGGGACCATCTAGACTAATCTCATGGGAGCGGGAACGTATGAAATAGCTAGAACGTGGCCGCTATCGCACCCACCACTCGCGCATCACAGTTGTCCCGCCCGCCACTTTGTAACAAGCAATCGCTTTTGCTGTAGCTCGTGTCATAGTAGCGAACGTCGGCTGACCAGTGGTCCAGGAAACTAAGCTTCAAACCCGCGTTCCAATACGTATAGTCGGGGCTTAAAATTTCATACGTCTGCACGCCGAGAACGCCGCTGATGGTAGGGGAGAAGAAATTGAAGAGCTTCCCGGAAAAGGCGTATTCCGCCCCGCCCTCGACCGCATCCGACTGAACGCCCAGACCGAAATTGTCGGGTGACCACCAGTTGCCGATGTTGAAGGTCAGGTTGCCCCAGCTCTTAGCCGCGCTCGTCTTCAGTTCGAAATAGTTGATGCCGTCATTGCCCGGGTAGGTGTATTCGTAGCCGCCGATTTCGAAATCGATGCCCCAGACTTTTGGCTTGATATTGGCATAGTAGTCGATCTCGATGCCTTCCCCATAGGCGGTGTTGGATCCCCAAATGCCCGCATTGAAAATACTGTAACCCAGCTCGAATCCAGGCTGCACGGCGGGATTTTGACTCGTGTTAGAAATGCTACGGAACATATAGTCCGTCGTGAACGTCGCACTCCCTGAGAACTTTAGTTTCGGCGGGTCGTCTGCGTAGGCCCGCGTCGTCGCCCCCGCGATCAGGGCACCCACTATCACTGCCTTCAGCGTCCAGACGAAATAGCTTCCATGCCGCATTTTTCAGTCCCCCGACTTGGCTGTGCTTCCTTCTATCTATGGGCTTGGGAAGCCCCGGCTCAGGAGTAACCGGGGCCTCTCCGTGATGTGATGTGGCGCCTGGCCCCATGATCCCAGGCTAGGAAACGGTAGCATGAATGAGGCGCTACACCTGTGCCCTCGCGGCAACGATCAGCATAAAGCTGAGCGCTAGTCCGGGAACCAACGATTTGGTGGGCCGTTTGGCAAATCTCGGGCGGCGACGCCGCTCACGACGCACGACACTCTGGAGCTGCCCGAGCGCTTAACTCCAATTGGGAACCCGGCTGACCCCTATTAAGGCCGGGTTCCCTCCACTCACGCTATCCAGACAAACGGGGAGCGAAACGCTCTAGGCGAGCCCTTCGCTCCCCGTCCCTACCCGCGCCAGCTGAATTGCTCAGCAAGCGTCAATGCATCATCCGCTTTCGGAAAGAGACCACCTTATCGATCTCCTCGATCCGTGGCGGATCGCTTGCCCCACGCTCAACGAACTCAAGGTAGTAGGGGATGATTGAGAGCAGCGACTTGAGAAAGCCCGTCGCGAAAATCCAACGCGCTGGCCCCCTCACCGCGTCGCCACCTTCCTCGAAGGGCTCTCTTCTCAGCGAAGATGAAGCGGTGACAGCCTTCATCCGCAAGTTCGATCCCAACGAGGATTGAACCAAATTCGTCGCGGATTTCGACTGGGAATCAGTCCTGCCTCTGTAGAGCTCTAGCGTCGTCATTTTCAGCCCCTCCATTGGTTGCGAGTGTTACCTCACTGGTACTACGGAGAGGAAGGCCTGGACTGCTATGGCCGTAACGCTTTGAAAGTGTTGGTGGGCGCACAAGGACTCGAACCTTGGACCCGCTGATTAAGAGTCAGCTGCTCTACCACCTGAGCTATGCGCCCCACTAACGGCGGCCTGGAGACGTCCGGCCACTGGGACCGCCCCCTTAGCAGAAGCCCGCGCGCCCTGTCTACGGAGCGCGGGTCATCAGGCCGGTCTTGTCCGCCCAACATAGTGACGCCAGCGCAAGACACAAGCGGTCGGGGTGCGCCATCTCCGGATGCCGTGTCAGCTCAAAGCTGTGAAACAAAGTGCTCCCAAAAAAAAGCTCTCGCCTGTGGAGAGAAGTATCCAACCGCCAGTCTTTGGCCGCAAAGCGCCATTACGAGCGTTGGCGAGAAAATGTGAATTTGCGTCCCTAGAAGCCGAGCTGGGGACTTGGAGGGCGATAATGAAAACTAGGTTTTGGCTAATGATCGCAGGCGCCTTGGCGTTGGCCGCGTTGCTTGCCGCGCCAGGCTTGCCGGTGCCAGGTGCCGACCGTCTCGGCCTCAGCGGCGCGGCGCTGGCCCAAGAGACTATCGACATCGACACCTTCTACGACGAGCTCGCGCCTTACGGGCAGTGGGTCTGGCACCCGCGCTTCGGCTATGTGTGGCTGCCCGAGGATGTGGCGCCGGATTGGCGCCCCTATACCGTGGGCCATTGGGTCTCCACCGAGGAGTACGGCTGGTATTGGGAGTCAAACGAGCCCTTCGCCTGGGCCGTCTATCACTACGGACGCTGGGGCTATGATCCCGACTACGGGTGGTTCTGGGTGCCGGGCGACACGTGGGCGCCAGCCTGGGTGCAGTGGCGCTATGACGACCAATATGTGGGTTGGGCGCCGATCGGACCGCAGCGTGCGGGCTACGCCTACGGCGCGCCGGTCGGCTACGAGCCGCCGATTGCGGAGTCCTGGGTGTTCGTGCGGCCGCGCTACCTGACCTCCCGCACCATCCCGCACTATGCCGTGCCGATCGGCGACCTCGGCACGGTGTTCATTGGCGCGACCCGCGTCTATCGCCCGCAGTTCCGCGGCGGCGTGGTCTACAATTACGGCATTCCCCGCAACTACGTGGTCAGGATTACCAGGCGGCCGATCCATGTGAGGAAGGTCTACAAGGTCGATAGCTGGAAGGGCGGCCGCTACGACAAGAACCACCACGGCAATGGCATTAGGGTCTATGCGCCGGGCGTACACAAAGGCGACGGGCATCGCGGTCCGAAGAAATTCGCCGACCATCCGGACCAGTTCAAGCCGAAGGCGAAGCTGAAGCACACATTCAAGGGCGAGCCGCCGAAGGGGTTCGGGCGAAGCGCCAAGGACATGAAGTCTATCGCCAAACAAGATCCCGACGCCTTCAAGCGCAAGCACGGACGCCTCGATCAGGGCGACAACGACAAGGTCAAGAACAAGGGCCAAGCCAACAGAGATAAGTTCCAGAACGGCGGTAAGGACAACGACAAGGACAAGGGCCAGGCCAACAGAGATAAGTTCCAGAACGGCGGTAAGGGCAACGACAACGACAAGGGCAAGAATAAGGGTCAAGCCAACAAGGGTCACGACCACGACCGCAAGCACGGCAAGGAAAATGTTGGCACAGCTCCCGCGCCGAAGCTTCCGCCCCCGATCGTGAAGGGTGGTAACGGGGAGCCCAAGGAGGCCATCAGCACCGGCGGCGACAGAGGCGACCATAACCGCAAGCACGGCAAGGATAGGGACAAACAAAAAGGCTTCAGCGCGCCTGGCGGCCTCAACGAGGTCAAACAGGGCAGCCGCGACAACGACCACCATGGGAACAAAAACAAAAACAAGAACTTCGGCGGCCAGAACGGCCAGGGTGGCAATCAAGCCAAGGCCTTCGACCAGGGCGACCAAGGCGGCAACAACAAGCACAAGAACAAGGATCGCGATAAGGGCGACCGCGGCAATAAGAACCACAATAACAACAAGAATTTTGGCGGCGGTGGCCAAGGCGGTAGCCAGAATCCCCCGCAACAGGTCCAGCGCAATCAAGGCGGCGGTGGCGGCAACAACAAGAAGTGCCAGAAGCACCCCGAGAAGCCGGAGTGCCAGGGCCGGAACTGACGCTCGTTACGCACACACCAGAACGCAAAAAGGCGGTTGGCGCGAGGCCAACCGCCTTTTTGTTCGATCTTCTGAGCGCTAGCCCTGGCCTTAAGAGGCGAGCATGCTCTCGGGCTTCCGCCGGGCGCCGCGGGCAAGGAGCTTGTTCAGGGCGCTGACATAAGCGCGCGCCGAGGCCACCATGGTGTCGGTGTCGGAGCCCCTTCCCGTCACGGTCTTGTCCCCCTCCTCGAGCCGCACGATCACCTCGGCCTGGGCGTCGGTGCCCTCGGTCACCGCGCTCACCTGATAGAGCGGCAGCCGCGCCTCGTGGGGAACCATGGCCTTGATGGCGCGGAAGGTGGCGTCGACCGGACCGTCGCCCGTCGATTCATGGGTCTGATTCTTGCCGTCGATGTCGAGGGTCAGCGTCGCCTTTTGCGGGCCGCCGGTGCCGGCGATCACCGTCAGCGCCACAACCTTGATGCGATCGTGGGCGGAGGCAATCTCCTGATCGACCAGGGCCTCGATGTCCTCGTCATAGACGTGCTTCTTGCGGTCGGCGAGCGCCTTGAAGCGGACAAAGGCATCCTCGAAGGCATTATCGCCGAGCTCGTAGCCGAGCTCGCGCAACTTCTCCCGGAAAGCGTGACGGCCTGAATGCTTGCCCATGACCAAGGACGATTCCTTCAAGCCGACGCTCTCAGGCGTCATAATCTCGAAGGTGCCGGCATGCTTCAGCACACCATCCTGGTGAATGCCGCTCTCGTGAGCAAAGGCGTTCCGCCCGACGATCGCCTTATTGTACTGCACGGGAAAGGCGGTGACGCGCGATACGAGCCGCGACGCCCGCGTCAGCATGGTGGTGTCAATCCCGGTCCAGACCGGCATGGCATCGCCACGAGTATGGATCGCCATGACGATCTCTTCCAGGGCGGCGTTGCCGGCGCGTTCGCCGAGCCCGTTGACGGCGCACTCCACCTGACGGGCGCCGGCGATCACCCCTGATAGCGAATTCGCCACGGCCAAGCCGAGATCGTTGTGGCAGTGGGTGGAGAACACCGCCTTGTCGGAGTTCGGCACCTGCTCGACGATCATGCGGATCAGGCTCGCGAATTCGTCAGGCGTGGCATATCCGACGGTGTCGGGGATGTTCACCGTGGTGGCCCCGGCCTTGATCGCGGCCTCAACGCAGGCGCAGAGGAAATCGGCCTCGGTCCGGGTCGCGTCCATCGCCGACCACTCGACGTCGTCGGTGAAGTTCCGCGCGAGCGTCACCGAGGCCGTCACCCGCGCGAGAACTTCTGCCTCGTCGATGCTCATCTGATATTTGCGGTGCAGCGGCGAGGTGCCGATGAAGGTGTGAATGCGGCCGCGATGGGCGGGCTTGATCGCCTCGGCGCAGACCTCGATGTCTTTGGCTTGCGCCCGCGCCAGGCCGCAGATCACCGAGCGCTTGGCACGCCGCGCGATCTCCTGCACGCTTTCGAAATCGCCTTGGCTCGCGATCGGGAAGCCCGCCTCGATAATGTCGACGCCCATCTCGTCGAGCAGTTCGGCGACCTCGAGCTTCTCCTCGAAGGTCATGGTGGCGCCGGGGCATTGCTCGCCGTCGCGCAAGGTGGTGTCAAAGATGACCACGCGATCCTTGTCGGCGCGGCCACTTCGTGGCGTTTGATTCTGATCGGAGTCCATCGTTTCGATCCTTAAGCTCCTTGGCTTGGCAATCTAGCAGATTTGGCAAGCCGCTTGAATTCTCTGCGGGTTTTACTGCCATCCCCTGAACGCCCGCCCCGCATCAAGCGAGACCGCCGGAGCTCAGGGGCGTCTAAGGAGGAGCTTGGAAAGGGTGAACCGCAGGCGAGCAGGAGCGGCCGGACGTTTGGCGCCGGTCTCGTTCCGCATCTGGGCCTGCAACACGTGCATCATTCACCTCGTCGTGGCGCGGGTCTGCGCTGGGGCGAAAATAGTGGGAAGCGCCACCGGGAGCAAGAGCATCGATGGGGTGGCACCAGGACCGCCGCCGCTGATCCCAGAAAATAGAAGCTCGGCGGGGACTTTTGTCCCAGCCTCCTCGCTGCTCCCTCCCTAGGCTCCCGGCATCTGACAACCAGTCATAGCGGAGAGCAAAGATGCAAAGATTGACCAGTCATGTCGCGGCCCTCTTCTTCACGGTCGGCGCCGCCATATCGTCCTCGGGAGCGCACGCTGCCCAGGGAGCGAACGCCACCCAACTGACGGACGGCGAAATTGCCTATATCTACCTTCACTACAATCAGTTCGACGTGGAGGAAGCCGAACTTGGCGTCGCCCGCGGCACCGCGCCGGAAGTCAAGCAACACGGTGAGATGGTGGCCAACGATCACCGCGGCGTCATCAAGGCGTTCGAGGCCATTTTGGCGAAGGACGGTATTGAGCCCGTGGCGCCAGCTGACTTCGACGTTACCTTGAAGCAGCACCAGTCGGTCATGGCCAACCTGAAGGACAAGAGCGGGGTCGCCTTCGACCGCGACTACTTCACCTACGCCATCATCAACCATCGCGCTTTCATCGATCTCGTTCGCCAGAAGCTACTTCCTGCGGTGACGAATCCCGAACTGGAGTCACATTTTCAGAGCACGCTGCCGGCCTTCACCAAGCATCTCTATTTGACCGTTGCCGCAGCCAAGAAGGCTCAACATCTCTGACTGAGGCGTCAACCTAGGCGCGACGGACTCCGTCATCGTGCGAGAGCCCGCCGCGCCATCGGCGCGCTAGTTGGGATCGAACATGCTGCGGAGCCTGGCGGCGTCCACGATGGTGATCGACCGTGGCGAGAGTCTGATCGCGCCACTGCGGGCAATGTTGCGCAGGACCCGCGAGACCACCTCTCGAGACGATCCCAAATGATGAGCGATCAGTTCGTGCGTTGTCTCCAGCACCTGGCCCTCTCCCGATCGTCGCAACAGGAGCGC